>Ga0210410_10005215_pt1 | contig 11332 bp, 13 predicted proteins | sample IncBWC4MmetaG_FD_161058 | JGI IMG/M metagenome (GOLD analysis project Ga0210410, IMG submission 161058) | Forest soil microbial communities from Barre Woods Harvard Forest LTER site, Petersham, Massachusetts, United States - Inc-BW-C-4-M | ecosystem: Environmental > Terrestrial > Soil >... | reverse complement strand
CGCGAACACGTTAACGTTGACGCATCTATGGGATCACAGAGCGATCGCTCCTTGACATGATGCTCGCGGGCGCTATCCCGAATCCGAGTCTCCGGCTTCTGATATGTATTGCGGCTGTCTTCGTGGTCACCGCCCTGCTCAATACAGTTTCCCTTCGTGATCGGCCTTGTCCGCAGTCCTGATTTTTCTCTTTCTGGTGTTGATTGTCTCGGCCGCCTGGGGTTTTCATTACGCTCTGTTCGTCTCATTACTTGCAGCCCTGAGGTTTAGTTGGTTGCTCCCGCCAGTCGGCCGTTTTTGGCTCAGTGATTCGCGTGACATCTTTGCCCTCGCGGCATTCCTCGTCATCGGGATCACCACGAGCCATCTTTCAGACCGTGCGCGCAGAGAGGCTTTGAGCGCCAAGCCGGCGTAAGGCGCTGCCCGCCGGAGTGAAGAGGGGCTTTGTGAGGTCATCGAAACGATGCCGGCGATGGCGTGGAGTGCACTGCCCCTCCGTCACAAGATTTCTTTTGTGTTTCGCCATGATCCAAGCAGTGAGGTTGCCAAGGGGTACGAGAAGTACCTGCGGCAGGGCGATCTGATTGATGGCGCACAACATCCTGCCGGTGGGAGAGAAGAGCTGAGCGAGGGTGTCGTCGATCAGTTCGCCGCATTTTTCGACAGCTGTCGAATGCTCCGACACTTTCAGAGTCCTTCTGTGCTGCCCGGGCATCTGATCAGCTGCCAGTTCTGACGGACTTGGTTTTCATGCGTAAGCAGAGCTGAGGAATCGTTTCTCAGAGGTCGACCTGTGCTCATGGCTACCCCGGCGACATATTTTCCAAAAGTAGAAGAGCAGCGATATCTGGCATTGCTTCATGCGGCGAATGCGATCGCGACCTGCAACGACTGCGACAGCGCAACCGACATCTTGGTCGAGAGACTGCGCGAAGTAACTTCTTTTGATTCTCTGCATCTGGTTGCGTTCGACAAGGACTCTAGCGTGCCTTCATGGAGCCGACTGGAGGCTCAGGGCGGGAGAGTCGACGTTTCTCTTAAAGATGATTCGATTCTTGTGGGTTCGCCGATTCAGTGGGTGCATTCCTCAGGGGAGCTGCTTGTAATCGTGGACTGGAGTCAAGAAACGCGGTTTCCGAATTATGGTATTCATCTGAACCAACTTGGTATTTCATCGACCTGCACGCTGCCTCTAGTCCGGGGAACACGGCGTCTGGGCGTGATGAGTCTGGGCAGGAGTTATCCGAACGCGTACGACGAACAAGAGATCGATTTCCTGCGCCTGGTTGCCGAACAGATTAGCCTGGCTATCGATGCGGCAGTTAATTTCTACGTCTCCCAACGTGTTCAAGATCAGCTCAAACTGACTCTCGAACTGACGAATCAGGTAGTGTCGAATCTGGAGTTTCACGATCTGCTACACGCCGCCTCCACGAGTGTTCGCCAGATCATGGGTTGCGATGCGGCAGCCATCATGCTAGCGGATGCCGAAGGGAAGCAGTTACGCGTTCACGCATTCGACTATCCCGAAAGCCGGGGAGTATTCACAGAGGGAGCGTTGGTCCCGATTGAAGGGACAATGCCTGGAGATGCGTTTAAAAGCGGGAAGCCAATGATTGTGAACCGGCTCGATCCCGCCGAAATGCCGCCGGAAATGTACCGGAAGGCATCGGCAGAAGGGCTTCACTCGTTGTGCGACGTACCGTTGATCAGCAAGAATCGGCTACTCGGTGTGCTCGCCGTTGCAAGACGCGAAGAGAACGCATTCGACGAGGAAGAGGTCTCCTTTCTTGTTCAGGTTGCAAATCAGCTGGCAATCGGAGTAGAAAATGCGCTCGCATACAGACAGATCGGTGAACTGACGGAAAAACTAGCCCAGGAAAAGTTGTATCTGGAAGATGAAATTCGCGGCGAGATGGATTTCGAAGGGATTGTGGGGCAGAGTTCGGCTCTCCGGCACGTGCTGAATATGGTCGAGACCGTGGCTCCGAGTGATTCGACAGTGTTGCTGCTGGGCGAGACAGGTACAGGGAAGGAATTGATCGGGCGGGCGATTCATGATCGGTCTAAACGAAAAGATCGAACCTTCGTCAAGCTGAATTGTGCTGCGATCCCGACCGGATTGCTTGAGAGCGAACTGTTTGGGCACGAGCGGGGTGCGTTTACCGGGGCGATTTCACAAAAGATCGGCAGGCTCGAGCTTGCCGACCAGGGGTCGCTGTTTCTGGATGAGGTTGGGGATATTCCGCTTGAGATTCAACCGAAGCTGCTGCGCGCTCTGCAGGAAAGAGAATTTGAGCGGCTGGGGAGCACGCATACCAAGAAGGTGAATATCCGGCTGGTGGCGGCTACGAATCGCGATCTTGAGGAGATGGTCGAGAATCGGGAATTTCGCAGCGACTTGTACTACCGGCTGAACGTTTTTCCAATCCGGATTCCGCCGCTGCGAGAGCGTCCGGAAGATATTCCTCTGCTGGTGCGTTACTTTGCTCAGAAATACGGCCGGCGCATGGAGAAGAAGATTGAATCCGTGGCGCCAGCGGCGATGAAGAAGCTGTCGGTGTGGCATTGGCCCGGCAATATTCGCGAACTGGAAAACTTCATTGAGCGCTCGGTGATTTTGAGCCACGGCTCTGCATTGCAAGTGCCGATCGGGGAACTGGGCGGGGGCAACGGTAAGGCCACCCCTGTGCCGGGCTCCCGAGAAGCGGAGGAGCGTGAAGAGATCGTACGCATCCTCAAGGCGACGAAGGGACGGGTCGCGGGCGAAGAAGGCGCGGCCGCACGTATGGGCCTCAAGCGCACCACGCTGATCTCACGGATGAAGAAGCTCGGCATCGAACCGCGGTGGATTTCCTACTGATAACCCCTCCTATGTGAGCAGCGGCTGACTGTCCTCAGGCTCGACAAGTGTCGAAACCGGCATCGACAATTGTCGACACCATTCCTGTTGCGATCTTCACAACTCCACTCAATTCATGAATTTAGCTTCGGCCTGAGATCGCCTCGTCCTGGCGCACGTCGTGCTTTTACTCTAGCGTGCCACGGAATCGGTAATGTTCAAGATTTCAATTGTCGAAACGAGTGAGCTGCGGAGGTTGGTTCTGGAAGGAAAGCTGATTCCCCCTTGCACCACGGAGGTCGAGCGTGCGTGGAAGACGGCCAGAGAACAATTAGGGGGCGGAAGTTGATCGTGGATCTGACAAACGTGACCCTGATTGGCCGGGAGGCGGAAGACACGCTGTCCAAGCTGATGCCAGAGGGTGCGAAGTTTTGCTGTGGGGACCCAAGCACGTGGTGAAGGGACTGGCCGGTGAATTCCGATGTCCGGAATAAATGCGTTCGGGTGTCGATTTCCACACCGGCCAAACGACTAACACAGTACGGAGGCGCAGATGTTCGGCTCAAAAATCAGCACGCAAACCACCATACCCTATGCGACGCGAGCAGATTTCTGCCGGGTATTCCGGGAAGACATGAACCGTTTGTACCTGTTGTCGTTTTTGCTGACGGGAGATCGGGACTTGGCGGAGAAGTGTTTTGTCGGCGGCTTGCGGATGTCGAGCGAGGGCAATCCAGTTTTCAAAGAATGGGCACAATCATGGGCGCGGCGGACGATCATTCTGAATGCGATTCGAATGATTCGGCCGCGCCTGGCGGACTCGGGGATGTCATCAGAGTCCACTAACGATGCAGTTCATGGCGTGATCCACCGGCCGGAAGTTGCCAGCATCATTGCACTGCCGCCATTCGAACGCTTCGCCTTTGTGATGTCGGTGCTCGAGTCCTATTCCGATCAGGAATGCTCGCTCATTCTGGGCTGCACCCGCCGCGAGGCGATGGGAGGGCGCGAGCGCGCGCTGCGCCGGATCGGGAAAAGGGAAGAGCTTCGGGGCAAGGTAATCAACATTGCGTCCGATCCGACGGCGATGCCAGAGAATCCAGGGCCGTCACTTCAGATATTTTCGGCGCTCGGCGCTTCTGCATAGAACAACAACGTTTTGGAGAATAACAACAACGTTTTGGAGAATGAGGATGACAAGAACGTTAACGAGTAACCCATTTTCTCGCCCTGGACTACCGGTATTAGCGGCAGCAGCGTGTTGATGACCGCGGCATGCAGCCGAAGCGAGGTGCAGGCGGCGCTCCTGCCACGCCGCCACCACTGATGACGGTGGCGAAGGCGGACCGCGCAGGATGTTCCGAAATATCTCGACGAAATCGGCAGGAATGCCGCGTTCGAATCGGTCACAGTGACACCGCAAGTGGGTGGCCGGATTGTCGAGCGCCATTTCCAGGATGGCGAGAACCTGAAAAAAGGCCAGCTTCTGTTCGTGATCTGCCTGCGGTTCAATAGCAGATGGTGGGCGGCATTCTGAAAGCGGCGGTGCGGCTGCCCTCGGATGGCGAGGAGGCAGCCCGCGTCGGACATGTGGAGTTTCTTGATAACGCCGTGTAGAACGGAAGCGGCACGGTTAACCTGCGAGGGACGATGGGCAACCCCGACCGCTACTTCTGGCCCGGCCAATTTGACGATGTAAAGCTTGTTCTGAGCACGGAAAAAGGAGCGGTGTTGATTCCCAACCAGGCGGTGCAGATCAGCCAGAAAGGTTCGGTCGTCTGCAGGGATAGGAGCGTAGTGGGATCGCCGACGAGGGCGGGGCGCAAGACGAACCTGCTGACCATCGAAAAGATAGTGGAGTTGGCGGCGATGCCAGGCCGATGGAGATCACAACAGCAGCCACGAAACTGGGTGATTTGGAAAACCGTCGCCGTGCATGTGTTAGATCTTTTAGCCAGGCGCCCATGGGATTTTACTCCTGAAGATTGTGGTTACGTGGCAAGCGGGCGTTTGTTCTGTGTTTTCAATGGAGAACGCCGGGGGGATGATTTCGGATGCCGCAGCTCGGACGCTATGATCGCGAGCTTGGAGCAATGAACCTGACCCAGACCCAGAGGCTCCCGGATTGCTTCCCGCAATTGCCGACCAACCGCGACTAATGGTCTCCCCAAAATATTGTGGTACTCCCACTGAACGTGGGCATTCTGATGTTGGCCATTCCCACAAGAGGGCCGGTGGGCGAATCCAAGCTCAATCTACTGCAAGGCACTCTGGACCTCATGGTCCTTCAGACATTGGCAGTGATGGGAGCGCTCCACGGCTATGGCATCGCGCTTCGCATTGAGCAGATCAGTGGCAACGAAATCTTGCTGAACCAGGGAACCATCTACGCCTCCCTCATGCGACTGCAGCAGCGAGGGTGGATTTCAGCGGAGTGGGGCGCTTCTGACAATAATTCGCAAAGCCAAGTTTTATTCGATTACAAGAAAAGGTCGTAGACAATTTGTCGAGGACGCCGTCTATTGCCAGAGGCTCTGCAGCGTGATGGGCCGAGTGCTCGCCATGGGCGGAAAAGGTGGTAACGAATGATGCAGTGGCTGCGAATGGACTCGCTGCGACGACTGCTCCAAAGGCTGCGCTCTGTTTTTCCCAACGCACAAATGGATCACGATCTCGATGCCGAGATGGGAGCCCACCTTGACCTCGCCATCGAAGAGAATATTCAGCGTGGAATGGCGCCGAAGGAAGCTCGTCGTCGGGCACTGGTCCGCTTCGCCGGCGTGGAACAAGCCAGGCAGCAACATCGCGAGTCACGCGGACTGCCTTGGCTCGACGTGCTGATGCAGGATCTGCGCTTCACTTTTCGGACAATGCGGCGCGACCGCGGATTCACGATCATTGCTGTCGTGATTCTTGCACTTGGCATTGGCTCGAATATCGCTGTCTTCAGCGTGGTGAATACCATTCTGCTGCGGCCCCTTCCGTTTCGCGATCCGCAGAACCTTGTGCGGATTGTAGAGAAGTATTCAAAAGCAGGCGAATCGAGCAAAACGTACACAGCAGACGCCACTCAGGACTTCCAACAACAAAACCGCTCTTTTCAATCCGTGAGCGGCTACTTCGCCTTTACTGGACCCGACAATTTCAAGCTCGTTGGGAATGGCCAGCCTTTGCCTGTTACCGGCATCCTGGTCGCGGAGAACTTCTTCGAGGCGCTTGGCGTTCAGCCTTCCGTTGGACGCCTGTTCAGGCATGAAGAATTTGTGCAACACTCCCGGCCTGTCACGCTGCTAAGTTATCCGTTCTGGAAACGACAGCTTGGCGGGAATCGCGACATTGTTGGACAGGCCATCAACATGAATGGCACGCCGGTAACGGTGGTGGGTGTATTGCCGGACACTTTTGATTTTGGCTCGGTATTTTCACCGGGAGCAAAGGTCGATCTCTTTACGCCCTACATCATGGATGATTTCCGCGAAGACGGAAATGACCTGGCGCTGATAGGCCGCCTCAAACAAGGAGTCGGTCTGGCGGAAGCACAGAACGAAGCCGATCAACTTTTCCCGCAACTCTATTTCGAGCATAAACATCCCGATTACGGCAAAGGCTACACGGGGCAGCTTACTGGATTGAAAGAGTACGTAAGCGGCAAGCTGTGGCGTTCGCTGATTGTGCTGTGGTGCGCTGTGGGGTTGATTCTGCTGATCGTCTGCGTGAACCTCTCGAACCTCCTGCTGGCCCGGGCCGCTGCTCGCAGCAAGGAATTTGCCATGCGCAGTGCCCTGGGGGCACAACGTGGGCGTCTCGTTCGCCAATTACTGACTGAGAGCTTGGTTCTGTCCGCAGCAGGCGCGGTGCTGGGTCTGGGGCTTGCTTATGCCTCCACCTCGTACCTGGCTCATCAGGGATCGATCGCGTTGCCGCTCTTAAGCAGTGTGCGCGTCGACGGAATGGTGCTGGCCTGGACGCTGTTGATAGCGATTGGGGCGGCTGTACTCTTCGGGCTTGCTCCGGGGCTGCGGATATCGCGCAGTGATTTGCAGGAAGCCCTCAAGGACGGGGGGCATGGAGCGAGCGAAGGAAGGAAACATGACCACATGCGCTCGGCGCTTGTCATCATAGAAGTGGCCATGGCTTGCGTTCTACTGGTAGGCGCGGGGTTGTTGCTGCGCAGCTTTCTGCGGGTGCTGGATGTTGATTTGGGATTCGAGCCAAGCCGAGCAGCCGCCATCGCTGTGGACGATGCAGGTGGCAGCACCTCTGACCAGCGGGCCGCGATATGGGAGGAAGTCGTGCGCCGGGCTTCGATGATCCCCGGCGTCGAGGCTGCCGGTATAACCGACAATCTGCCGATGAGCCGGAACCGCAGCTGGGGGATCAAAGCCAAGGGCGGGGACTATGACGGCGGAAAATTTCAGGGAGTATTTGTCTACATTGTTTCACCGGGATATGTCAGGGCTATGGGGATACGCTTGACCGAGGGCCGTGACATCAGCTGGGCGGACATTTTCAATAACGAGAATGTAGTCATCATCAATGAAACGGTCGCGCGCAAGCTGTGGCCGGGGCAGGATCCGATCGGCCGTTTAGCCCTCACAGGCGGCGCGGAGACGCGTGTGATCGGCGTGATTGCCGACGTTCGCGAAACCAACGCGGAAGAGAATGCCGGATGGCAGATGTACCTGCCAGCTACGAAGCAGTTCGGACCGGAAGGAGCAGAACTGGTGGTGCGGTCGAAGCTGCCTCCTGCTACTTTGGCAACGGCCGTGATGAGCACCCTGCGGCAGATCAGTCCCGGGCAGCCCGCGGCGGAGTTCAAGCCCATTCAGAATCTGGTGGACCATGCGACATCGCCGCGACGTTTCTTTGTGCTGCTGGTTGGAATCTTTGCCGGGTTGGGGTTGCTGCTGGCTTCGCTGGGGATCTATGGAGTCATCTCGTACTCTGTGACCCGTCAGACGCAGGAGATCGGTATCCGCATGGCTCTCGGCGCGACCGCGGCGCGCGTGCAGGCCGGCGTCATCGCGAGGACCTTACGCCTCGCGCTCCTCGGTATTGCAGCCGGAACCGTGGCATCATTTGCCGTCGCCAGGGGGATTGCCTCACTGCTATTCGGAACCGAACCTACCGATCCAGCGACACTCGCGGGAATGATTTTGCTTCTGACCGCCGTCGCTTTTTTTGCCGGATACATTCCGGCGCGCCGAGCATCCCGCATCAACCCAATGACTGCTCTTCGCAGCAATTGAGGAAAAGTTCTCAATCCGACCGGGAATTCTGCCAAAGTAACGCGCAACTCGGAACGTATCCACTGATCCCTCTACTTTTTTGACTACTCAACCCCCAGAGCCCTGGAGCGAAATGCCTGCAGGTGAGACCCTCTTGGGTGGAGGGCATCGTATTCTTTCCGTATCGCCCAGCGCACCCGTGAAGCCACGTTCGAAGGCGTGAATTTCCCAGTTGACTCTGGACTGCACTCCAGATTGTATGATCTCGTCATGGCAGCGAATCACCAAGGCGCGGGCGCAAACCTCCGAATCGGCGAAGTGGCGAAGCGGACGGCCACGACCGTTGATGCGATTCGGTTCTACGAGAAACGTAGACTGCTTCCGGAAGCGGTGCGGACTTCAGGTCACTTCCGGTTGTACACCACAGACGACATTGAGCGCGTTCGCTTCATCCAGCAGATGCAATCACTTGGTCTTTCCCTGCGGGGGGTTGATTGATCTTCGCACGGACAAGGTCGATGCCAGCGAAGCCGTCGAGGAACTGTTGAAGGACAAACTCGCCGACACGCGTCGGAAGATGCGCCAACTGGAAGAACTCGAATCTGAGCTGGTGGCAGACTTGCGCAAGTGCAGTCCAGAGCTGCAGCATCGGCAGCGCCACGCAGCCTGTGGTTGTCCGGCGCTCGAAGAGGCTGACCAATGAGAATCGAAGTTCTCTATGTTCCCGGCTGTCCGAATTATCAACCAGCAGTCGAGAGAGTCAAAAGCGTGTTAGCGTCGGAATCGTTGCAGGTTGAGATTTGCGGGGTTCCTGTTAGCAGCGAAGCAGAGGCTAAGGCCTTGTTGTTCCCGGGTTCTCCGACAATTCGTATCAACGGTGATGATGTTGAACCCAGCCCGGCAAGCTGTACCGGTCTGACATGCAGGCTCTACGAGAACCGGAGCGGAGTTCCAACAGAGGAAGTGGTTCGGCGTGCTGTTTCAAACGCCACGCGCAAGGGATGAAGGTCATCATGAGCGTGATAGAACGCTCGACTCCGGCAGCGGTCGTCGCAGCCCTTTCGACTCGTTCTCGCTCATCAACTGCATCTCGGTTGGCGTTGATCGAATGCAGCGAAACTGCGAGCCTGGCCTAGCAGCCCGTGGTGCAAGTCTTGATGCGTGAACCGATAAAGTTTTGAAGAATTCACAGGCATTGTTTGTATGATGCGCCCATGGCGATGGGGACGCGCAAGCAACGAGAGAAGCAGGAAGGGATATGGATTGCCCAGGCGGAGATGGCCTCGGCTCCTGCTCATCCTTTCTACCAGAAGCTCAACGAACTGCTGGAAGGAGAGAAGTTCGATGAGTTCGTGGAAGAGCGGTGTGCGAAGTTCTATGCGCCGAAGTTCGGGCGGCCGTCACTTACGCCGGGGATCTACTTTCGGTGTTTGCTGATCGGATATTTCGAGGGCATCGACGGTGAGCGTGGGATAGCCTGGCGATTGGCGGACTCGCTGGCGCTGCGGAAGTTTGTGGGGATTGGGCTGGAGGAGTACACCCCGGATCACTCGACGATCTCGCGGACCCGACGCTTGATCGACCTGGACACGCATCGGGAAGTGTTCGGCTGGGTGTTGAGCCTACTGGCAGACCGTGGGTTATTGAAGGGGAAGCGGATCGCGATCGATGCCACAACGCTGGAGGCCAACGCAGCGATGCGTTCGATCGAACGACGCGACACGGGGCAGAGTTATGAGGAGTTTTTGGTGGGACTGGCGAAGGCGTCGGGGATCGAAACCCCGACTCGCGAAGACCTAGCGCGGTTCGACCGCAAGCGGGAGAAGCGGATGTCAAACCAGGAGTGGAAGAGTCCCAGCGACGAGGATGCACGGATTACGAAGATGAAGGATGGGCGCACGCATCTGGCGCACAAGGCCGAGCACGCAGTGGATCTGGACACGGGTGCGGTGGTCGCGGTCACCTTACAGGGTGCCGATCTAGGAGACACGACGACACTGGATCAGACCCTGAGCGAAGCCGGGATGGCGGTGGCGGACTTAGTTGAGCGCGAGGCGGAGCTCCGGCCGGAAGAAAAGCCGAAGGTCAACATCGAGGGGATCGAAGAGGTGGTGACGGACAAGGGCTACCACAGCGGCGCGGTCGTAAAGCGCATGGAGAGTTACGAAGTAAAGACCTACATTCCGGAAAAACAACAAGCAGGAAACCGTCACTGGGAAGGCAAGGCTGAGGAACAAGAAGCGGTGTACCGGAATCGGCGGCGAGTGCAAGGTGAGCATGGCAAGAACTTACTGCGGCGACGGGGAGAGTTGGTGGAACGGAGTTTTGCCCACTGTTACGAGACGGGTGGAATGAGGCGCACGCATCTCCGCGGGCACGAGAATATTCTGAAGCGACAACTGATCCATGTGGGAGCGTTCAACCTCAGCCTGATCCTACGGGTGCTGCTGGGTTCGGGCAAGCCGCGGGAGTGGAAGAACCAGCAGGGAGAGCTGCTTTTGCGCCTCTTTTTCTTGCTGCAATGCTTTAACGGGCCGAATCGCCCGGCGGAACTTCGCATCTTCGATCTTCTCGATGTCTTTTGACGCAAACCACTCGATCAAGCGGCGGCGCTCGCGATTCCGAAATTCAGATCCTTGCACCACGGGCTGCTAGAGGAGGAAGCCATGTATGCTGTCAGTACGATCGATGACAAGATCCAGTGGCAAACAGAAAAGGTGAGCGGCGCTTACCTTATGCACCACGGACTCCAGCTACGCTTGCGAGGCGACTACGCCACGGCAACAAAGCTAGATCGCATCCCGTGAAGGCTTCTGGAGAAAAGCCATTCGCGCATGAAGGGGGCGAATATTCGATTCGTCCGATGGTAATAGGATCTCTGGATGCATTCGTTATCGATAATGCGGTGGTTCGTTTGACGATAGTGCCGAAGTTAGGCGGCAAGATCATCTCGCTGATTCGGCTCGAGAGCGACCACGAGTATCTTCTGCAACCGCCTGAGCCGGGGCGCGCATACCGGAGCCGCTCCTACGGCGATAAGTTCGAAGATTACGAGACCAGCGGCTTTGATGAGTGTGCCCCAACAGTCGGCGAGTGCGGATACTCGGAAGAGCCATTCCTGGCCAGGCGGTTGCCCGATCACGGCGATGTGTGGTGCTTGCCGTCGGTCGCGGAGATCGTTGGAGAGCAAATTAGGCTGACTACGGACCTCAGGAGCTTGCCACTTCGATTTCGGAAAACAATACAGCTTCGGGGAAATACT
>Ga0210410_10005213_pt1 | contig 11333 bp, 12 predicted proteins | sample IncBWC4MmetaG_FD_161058 | JGI IMG/M metagenome (GOLD analysis project Ga0210410, IMG submission 161058) | Forest soil microbial communities from Barre Woods Harvard Forest LTER site, Petersham, Massachusetts, United States - Inc-BW-C-4-M | ecosystem: Environmental > Terrestrial > Soil >... | reverse complement strand
GGGTGTGAGCTGGTACATCATTTCCTCCACGCACTCCACGGTAAAAGTCAGTCTGCAAGTCATCGTGGTCACTCTGCCGGGATTGCTGGTTCCCTTTCTCGGAGGTGTGCTGATCGACAGGCTCGACCGGCGCTATCTAGGAGTGCTGCTGGATCTTGCGCGCGGCGTTGCGGTGCTCGCCACCGCTTTCATCGCCTGGCACGGGCACTTGCAGCTTTGGCACCTGTACGCGATGACGCTCATCACCGGCACCGGCTCCGCGATGTATTGGGCCACCGTGAATGCGCTGGTTCAGGAAGTGATTCCACCCAGTCAGTTCACGGGCGCGAACGCCGCCGTGCTGATCGGCGTGCAAAGCGGCATGCTTATCGCGGGCGGGTTTGTCGGATTCATTTACGATAGCGCGGGCATCGCCGGGATTCTGGCCATAGATGGCGCAACGTATTTAGTCTCGGCATTTTGTTTGTATCAGGTACGGCGCGGCTACGTTTCTCCGCTTTCGGGCAGGCACCACGCGCGTGAGTATTCGGACGAGACCGAAGCCACCGCTGAGGCGCTGGAAACTGGAGAGAATCCGGAGGTCGCGGAAGCAGGGCTGTCGCTTGCGATGTATGCGGACTTGAAGGAAGGTTTTGCTTACCTGCGCCAGCAGCCCGTCGTCCGCGCGCTAGGCGTGACGCATTCTCTGTTGATGGCGGGAGTTGTAAGCGCCAATGTGGTGCTCGTTGCGCTTGCGAATGATGTCTTGCATGCGGGCGCGCGTGGACTTGGCTTTCTCGAAGCGGGTTGGGCCACGGGTGCGATCACCGGAGGACTCATCGCCAGCCAACTTTCGCAGAAACTGCGTCTCACACTCTATGTTGCAGCGATTGTGGGTTTGGCGGTCGGCCACATGGCCGTTCCGTTCGTGTCTTTTCTCATTGGCGCGGTGACCATTCAGGCGCTTTTCGGACTTTGCCGCGCGGTCGCGGGAGTTATCGCGCAATCTTCGCTGATGAGCATCGTGCCGCGCCACTTCATGGGACGTACGCAGTCGGCTATGGCCGTATTGACGACAGTCCTGCAACTTCTCATGAGCTTTTCGCTCGGCTGGATCGCGCAGCGCGTCAGCATCGTGGCTGGATTTGCGCTGCTGGCATTGATGTACGGCGGAGCGAGTCTCTTCGCCATGCGCGCACGGCAACTGCTTTCGCAAGTCTCGTGAGTAACTCGCGTGACGGCTTAGGGCTTCGCGCTTGGGGAAAAAAAACCGATGGGAAGATCGCGCGCGGTGCGCAATCCAGCCGGCGCGTCGAGAATTACGGGAATGGAGTTAACGACCACGGAAGCAGTAGCAATGTCGCCGTGGGAGCCGCCAGGAATTACCAGGCTGATGTTGGGATGCCCTTGCAACTCAATAGTGTCGGCGGGATCTTTCGCTCCGACGTACATTTGCAATTCGAGATAGACCAACTCTTTCCCCGCGCTCAAACCGCGAGCGATTTGGTGAACACCGGCGGCCTGCCCCGCTTCTACGGTAAGAAATTCGGTTTGCACACGCTCGCGAGCGACCACAGGCTCGATTGTTTCGGTGATCTGATCGACGGGAAGATTCAAGCTGTCGGCCACCATCGCCACGGACTCCGGCAATCCAACGTGTTTGATAATCCCGGCGGCGACTTGCCCGCGAAATTCCTCGACACTCATGCCGGCGCCGATTTTCTTTTGCAGGGGCAAGCGGCGCTTGGACGCGTCAACGATGCGCAGCGCCTTGGCATGATCGATGCGCTGCGAGACGGCAGCAAGCGTTACTACTAATTTGTCCATCACAAAGCCGGGATTTACGCCGGTTCCCACCAGCGCCACGCCCCAATCTTTCGCCTCCGCGTCTAGTTTCGCGGCGAGGTCCGGGTGGGTGCGGTAAGGATAGGAAAGCTCCTCGCAAGTAGAAACCACGCAGGATTCCGCTTTGAGGCAAGCAAGCAACTGATCCATCACTTTTGGAAGCGACGACGAGGTCGAGTGAATGACTACGTCCGCGGCTTGCTCCAAAACATTTTCGGCATCTGCGGAAATCTTTACGCCCCACGGCGCATCGCTTGCGCCGATTACTTCGCCCAAATCGCGACCTACTTTCGCAGGGTCTGTATCGATAGCGCCGCAAATTTCGATGGCCTGCTTTTCACGCATTAGGCGGACGATGGATGCACCAATCGGGCCGACACCATATTGAATGGCGCGAATCTTCTTCTTCACAGGTTTCTCCGTTTTCTTACTCGCAGCAGGCGAGACACAGCGCCTTTTTAGCGGCAAAAGAAACCCTAACGATAAAGGAATTACGGAATGTAGGCAACGCAAAACGGGACGTTAATCATCGGATTGAGCAGTGTGGTCGGCCCGGGAGAGAAAATCATGAGATGGCTGATCGCACTTGTGTTGCCGTTTTTTGTTCCGATGGTTGGTATTGCGGCTCAAGAAGTGAGCGCGGCAGTGTTGAGCAGCGCCTCTTCGCCGAGCGCAGGTTTTCCGGCGCCGCAACCTGGGCCGCTTCCGCAAGCGGTTCGCGATGACGCGGTGAGGGATACATGGGAAGTAGGGCTTGGATACGCTCTCGTAGGATTTCGTTCCGCGCCATTCAACACGACGGCGAGCGGACTGAACACGACCGTCAGCTATTATTTTCGGGATCATCTTGCGGCGGAGGGAAGCTTAACGTCAGCGTTCGGGTCTCAGAGTTCCAGCAGCGCCGCCGCTAAATATATTTTTTACGGCGCAGGCGTGAAACTCAGTTGGGGCAATCGCAGACTGCAGCCGTTTGTCCACGCACTTTTGGGCGGAGTGCACCTATTTCCGCAGACGGCGTCTAGCAATAATGGATTAGCCGTTGAACTCGGCGGAGGCCTTGAGAAAAGGCTGATCCAGCGAGTCTGGTTGCGGTTCGAGGGCGATTACGTGCGTTCGCAACTGTATTCGTCAGGACAAAACAATTTTCAAGCGGCCGCCGGAGTGAATTATCGATTTTAGTTGTGCGAACCTGGCCCTGAGGGTTTGTTCTACACGGTGAAAACGCCGAAACACAACTGCCGCTGAGAGAAGTTCGACCGCGCTGTCTGACGGAATCTTACGAGGTGGATTGGTTCGGCTCCTGTTGCTTCAACCTGGCGCCGCGTTTTGATAACGCATCTCCCGCGGTTAGATCGACGAGCTGCCGGCGGACCTGGTCGAGAATTTCGCGCGATAGGATCGGGTCCGAGACGGCCCGAGAGAGATTGATCGCCCCCAGCAGACCGCTCAGGATGAGCAATGCACGGCCCCGTTTGTCGGCATTCCTTTCGGATGGCAACAGCCCGGCGGTAAAGGCCAAGCTGCGCTTGACGCGGGCGGTATAAACCGTCTTTGCCGATTTGCTTGCGTGGCTCATGTCTCCTAGCAACGCTCCCATGGCACAACCTGTTCCAGGGTCATCACGGTGAGTTTCGGTGAGGTAGGTCTCCAACACCTGAGGCAGCGTTTTGGCATGCTCCTCCCAAGCGTCGAGATCCTTGAATGCCGTGCCCAGTGCCTCGACCACAAGCTCGTCACGCGAGTTGAAGTGCTTGTAAAAGGCTCCAACGGTCACGCCAGCCTGTTTCATCACATCGGCCACCCCAATACCGTCGAGGCCGAGTTCGCGGAATCTCCTTGCCGCAACTTTGAGAATCTTGGCGTGAGTGTGAGTTTTTATTTTCTTTTTCATCTTACTTAGTATATAACAACAAGGATTACTCGCGCATCCCGCGACCGACATCCTCGTCTTCAATGTCGCTCATATATGGAGAGCATGGTCATACTCCTGTATATCGGATGCTGGACGACCATACCGCAGGTACACCCTTTGTTCAAGAATAAATCGTTACATCAAAAAACTTCTACAATCCTTGTACCGATCGGCGTATGACCGTAATCTAACTCGGGTAGATGTGGACCGGCATTTTACAAATGAGGGAGAAGCAACGAGCAATACAAAGTCAGAACGGAATAAAGCGATCGTGCTTGAGGCCTTTCAGGCTCTATTCAACAAGCGCGATTACAAGGCTGCGGAGCGCTTTTGGTCATCAAACTACATTCAGCACAGTGCCCACATCCCCGCGGGTCGGGATGGGCTGCTCGGGCTGATCAGGAACCTACCGCCAACACTTAAGTACGAGCCGGGAGTCATCGTTGCCGACGGAGACTACGTGATCATGCATGGTCGATTCTCGGGGATGGGTCTTCCCGCGAACTGGATCGTCGCGGACGTGGTCCGGTTGAAAGACGGAATTCTGGTCGAACACTGGGATGTGATTCAAGACGAGTCAACGAAGGAGCAGTCCAAGAGCGGGAACCCGATGTTCGGGGACGCGTTCCCGAAGTAAAGGGACAAGTTCCGCTCCGGAAGGTCACTTTTTCATCCGGCGTGTCGCGCCGCATAACAATAAGGTCGCGCGGTGGGGTCCATCGATATCAGCGAAGTTATGTTTCTCTAAATTGGAGCGGTAATTTGGGGAAGGAGAACGTGAATGACCAAAGAAGTCAAAATCAAGGGAGATAGTCCTATGAGTTCACCTGTCGACAGGAGTAGGAACGTGCTCAAGATAAAGTCGATGCGCTTCGTCGCCGCTCTGCTGGCGCTGCTCGCCGGCTTTGCCGCCGGCCCGAACGCAGCTCTGGATGCCGCATCCCAGCACCATGATCAGCAGCCGGGCTTCTACCGGCTGAAAGTTGGCGACCTCGAAGTGACGGCCCTATACGATGGCACCGGCGTATTCGATCCGCACTGGCTGAACGGAACAACGGCGACGATGGATGGTGTTGTCAAGGGACTGCACGAAGATCCGCACATGCTAGATGTTGTTGATAGCGGCTTCCTGGTCAACACCGGCAAGCAACTAATCCTCGTCGATGCGGGTGCCGGCACCTGGTGGGGTGGGGGAGCGCTCGGGCGCTTGGTGGGGAGCCTCCGAAGCGCGGGCTACACGCCGGAAGAAGTCGACATCGTTTTGCTCACGCATCTCCATTCCGATCACGTCGGCGGCCTAACCACTCAGGACGGAAATCGCGTTTTTCCAAATGCCGGCGTCTACGTCGCGAAGGCAGAAAGCGACTTTTGGCTGTCGCCGGAAATTGCTGCTAAGGCGCCAAAGGATGCGCAACCTTTCTTCCAGAGTGCGCAAGCGATCGCAGCGCCGTATATCAGGGCTGGCAAGTGGCACACGTTTCGTGGCTCCGAATCGATCGTCGACGGCATGCAACTCGTCCCACTGGCTGGTCATACCCCGGGGCATACCGGCTATGAATTTTCGTCGAAGGGACAAAAAATCCTGTTTTGCGGCGATATCGTCCATGCACAACGCGTCCAGCTGCAGCATCCCGAGGTCACCGCGATTTTCGACATCAACCCGGCTGCGGCTGCAGCGACGCGGAATCAATTGCTGCCTAAACTCGCCGGCGGGGATGTTTTGATCGCGAGTCCGCATTCGTCGGTATTTCCTCCCTTGGGCCGCTTGCGCAAGGAGGGGAGCGGGTATAGCTGGGTGCCGGTGGTATTTACTGATCGATGGGACGAGAAGCAGTAATGATGCGGAGTACAGCGATGATCAGTCTCTTATTTCTGATTTCGTGTTTATTTGCAGTTGCGGGTGGTCAGCACAGGTTTTCAATCAAGGTATTCACCTCTCCCGACGATCAGTTTTGGACTAACTCCGTCATTATCGAGGGAGAACATGAGGTGATGTTGGTCGATGCGCAGTTAACAAAAACCAGCTCTGAAAAGGTATTGCAGCAAATCGAAGAGACTAAGAAGCCTCTGTCCACTATCTACATTACCCATGAGCACGCCGATCACTTTCTTGGTCTGGAGGTCTTTAAGGAGGCATATCCGGGAGTGAGAATCATTGCGACCTCTGCGGTCGTCGATCGAATCGACATGGTTTATCAAGAGAAAATAGACAAATGGAAAACGATCTTGGGCTCAGGTGCAACCTCTCACGCTGTTGCTATAAGCAGATTCGACGCCAACTCTATTGAATTTGAGGGCACAAAAATAGAGGTCTTCAAAAACATCCAAGGCGACACCGATGAAAACACGATGCTTTGGATTCCTGGACAGAGAATTCTCATTGCTGGCGATGTCTTGTTCAACGACATGCACGTCTACACCGCAGAAACAGACAGTAAGGCTAGAGCGAAATGGTTGAATTCATTACAGAAAATCAGAGAATTGAAACCTTCGCTTGTTATTCCTGGACATAGCAAGGTTGGAGCTCCCCTCGACGCGAGTACGGCAGTAAATTTTACGGAAAACTACTTATTGGTTTTTGAGAATGAACTCAAAACAGCCAAAGATGCAGACAGCCTTGTTAATACCATGAAGGAAAAATTCCCATCCTCCGACTTGCTCTTGGCAATCGAACGGGGCGCGAAGGCTAATGTCAAACCTTGACCAACACTCGAATGAATCGCCGCGGGATGGATACCAATGAACAAGTATAAGGTTGCTGTTCTGGACGATTACCAAAATGTGGCGCTTAAGAGCGCCGATTGGTCAGTGCTCCGCGATCGAGCGGACATCGCTGTATTTCAGGACCACCTCGGTGATCCGGAAGCCGTGATTGAGCGGTTGCTGCCTTTTGATGTCGTTTGTGTCATGCGCGAGCGGACCGCGCTGCCCCGCAACGTCATTGAGCGCCTTCCCAATCTCAAGCTCATTGCCTCGACGGGAACTGGAAACGCGTCAATCGATGCCGCCGCCGCGGGCGATCATGGGATCGCAGTGGTTCATACGGGGTATAGCTCGGACCCGACGATCGAATTTACCTGGGCGCTGATCTTGGCTTCTGCGCGACATATCGTGACGGAGAGCAACTCCGTCCGATCGGGCGGCTGGCAGCAAACAGTGGGCACGGATCTCCGTGGAAAGACCCTGGGCGTTCTGGGACTTGGGCGGATTGGATCACAGGTCGCGCGGATTGGGAGCGCTTTTGGAATGAATTTGATTGCCTGGAGCCAAAACATGACGCCCGAGGCCGCCAAAGCCGCGGGCGCTATCCTGGTTACCAAGGACCAGCTGTTCGAGCGGGCCGACATCCTGACGATCCATTTGGTGTTGAGCAGCCGTACGCGCGGCCTTGTAGGGGCCGCAGAGCTGGAGAGAATGAAGCCAACGGCCCGGTTGATCAATGCGTCGCGCGGGCCGATCGTCGAAGAGCAAGCTTTGATCAGGGCGTTGAAGAACAGGCAAATCGCCGGTGCGGCGATCGACGCATTCGACATTGAGCCGCTGCCTCCGTCTCACCCTTTTCGGACGTTGGACAACGTGCTGGCTACGCCGCACATCGGCTACGTATCGCATGGTCTCTACAAGACGTTCTACGAGGATACCGTCTCGAATATTCAGAGGTGGCTCGATACCCACTAGGCACCCGTAGCATAAACGCAGTTTAGGCCGCGCTACACGTATCAGGCCGAATTATTGAAGTCGCCCTTCGGCAGGTTTGCTAGAATCCGGCGCATGAAAAGGCGAACATGGTTGCAGGCTGCGCCCCTGTCATTGTTCCTGCCGGCTGGCATAACCGAGGCAATGAAGCGCGCGTTTCTAGAGGCCCCAACCGGGACTCCGAATACGGAGGGAAGGCGTCAAGGTGAGACGATGACAGAATCAGCGAACGTCTATGAATTGCGTATCTATCACGTGGTCCCCGGAAAGCTGGACAGTCTCGTGGCCCGCTTTCGAGACCATACAGATGCGCTCTTTGCGAAACATGGAATGAAGAGCATTGCTTACTGGACAGCGCTGGACGAGCCCGTGAAAAGCAGCACGTTCTTTTACATTCTGGAGCATCCGAGCCGCGAGGCGGCGACCGCGAACTGGAAGGCATTCCAAGACGATGCGGAATGGAAGAGCGTGAAAGCCAAGTCCGAAGAGAATGGCAAGTTGGCGGAGAAAATCGATTCGACCTTCTTGACCCTGACTGATTTTCCCCGGCCGATACGGATCTGAGAGCCGCGTGCTCGTGCTACGATTCACCGCGTGAAATTTCCCGCTGCTGTCCCCGAAATTCCCGCAGCCAGCGTCGATAAGGCTGCTGCCTACTATGTAAAGACCCTGGGCTTCACCTTCGATTGGGGCGACGAGAAAGGTGGAATCGCCGGCATCTCCCGGGGGAATTGCAGGCTGTTCATTACTAATCCCTCTTTCCAAAAGTCGCATGGCAACACAGGCCCTATCCTTTTCTGGCTCAATCTCGAGAGCAAGGCTGAGGTAAACGAACTCTTCGCAGAGTGGAAGGCCGCGGGCGCGAAGATTGTTTCCGAACCCGAAGACAAACCGTGGAAGCTGCGCGAGTTTATGGCCGCCGATCTCGATGGCAACCTCATTCGTGTCTTCTACGATTTCCGGCGGGACGAGTAAGAGAACGACTCAGCGCGAAAGTCGCCCGGCGTTTTGCGATTCTTGTCGCGATTACGGAGTGGGCGCACTTTGCCGACGTAAATGACCTGGCCGACGGCGTCCTCGAACATGTAGACGCCGCGCTTTTCGGGAAGCCGCGCGGCTTGTTCTTTGGGTTCCATGTGGGAAAGCGTGGAAGTGATGTTTACCATCGAGCGAATCAACGACCTCCACGCCCGGCTCGGTAGCGCGAGGACTCTGCCGGAGTATGTGCTGGCGCTTAAGGGACTCGGCGTCGAACGGTACGATTCCTTCCTGGCCGACGGCCATTCGGAGTACTTCGGGCGGGGCGGCCACAGGGTCGTCTCCCCACCAGTGCACGAGGTGCTTCCCGTCGCTCAAACCGGTCAACGCGAGACGTTCCTTCAGCACCTGCGCCGGCACGAGCGGCGCGAGACGACTTACCTAGAGATGTCCAGGGGCTTGGCGCAGAGCGGGATAGAGAAGTGGACTGTGGACACGGGTAGGATGACTATGAGGTTCTACGATAAGGCCGGCAGTGAGATGCTGGTCGAGCAGATCAAGTAGGCATTGAAAGGTCAAGATGATACTTAGCTGACGATTAAAAAGCGATTTGGCGATCCATAAGTTCCGAATTGAACCAAATTGCATCCGAAGGAGGTTGGCGCAAAAGCCGCTTAGTCGCTTATAATGATATTCCTACGTAGCGCCGTTCCCCGGTAGCTCAATGGTAGAGCATTCGGCTGTTAACCGAAGGGTTGCTAGTTCGAATCTAGCCCGGGGAGCCAACTTCTCCTTCTTCGTCAATTAGTTACAGACGGCGACTAGCGCCTCCTCCTTTTTTGGGGTGCGACTGTCACGAAAATGTAACGCTTGCGGTTTTCCGTACAGCCGCTTGTTCGCTTTATCGATTGCGTTCCGAACCTGCTCGGCCATTCCCAATGGGCTCCGCGGAACCGGGAGTCTTCACGTTGTTGTTTAAGCGGATCAACTTGCCCTCAAGATCCACTTGGGACCAGCGAAGCGAAAAACCCTCGCTGTATGTTCTTCCTCCGGTCTGTGCGAGCAGAATGGTCGCCACACGAAGATAGACAGGCGCTGCGTCAAGAATCCGCCGTTCCGCTTTGGGGACAAGGCATCCTCAAGCGCGCCGGGTGGCGGAAGGGCTCGATGTTCGAAGAGGTCTATTTCATACCGGGGAAGGAAGCGGCTGCCGAGTAGCGTATCTGGACTCGCGCTAATTTAATTTGTGACGCCGCTCATTCGCAGGGCCGGTGTACAATGCGGCCCAGCCAGAATCCGAATCAGAATCAAGTTTAGTTCTTGAGTATCGGAGGATGCTTCATGATTGTCGGTGTTCCCCGCGAGACTTTTCCGGGGGAGCGGCGCGTAGCGCTTGTGCCCTCCGTGATTCCCAATCTGGCCAAAGCAGGACTGGAAGTAGTCATTGAAGCAGGCGCAGGTACCGAAGCCGGCTATCCAGATGCCGATTACGTCGCCAAAGGCGCGAAAGTACTGCGGGATCGCGCCGAGGTTTTTCGCGCCGCGGACATCATCACGCAAGTTCTTTGCTACGGCTCCAACGATCGCACCGGCAAAGCCGACCTTCCGCTCTTTCATCGCGATCAAGTGCTCGTCGGTTTTCTTCGTCCCCTCGGCTCCGTCGAGACCATTACGGAAATCGCCTCGAAGGGCGTCACCTCTTTCTCGGTGGAACTGATGCCGCGCACCACACGCGCGCAAAGCATGGACGCGCTCTCTTCCATGGCCACCATCTCAGGATACAAAGCAGTGCTGATCGCCGCGGACGCGTTGCCGAAAATTTTCCCGATGATGACCACCGCTGCCGGTACGATCACTCCGGCGCGGGTATTGATTCTGGGCTGCGGAGTCGCCGGGCTGCAGGCCATTGCCACCGCGCGTCGTCTTGGCGCCGTCGTTTCCGCATACGATTTGCGCCCCGCCGTAAAGGAACAGGTCCAGAGCCTGGGCGCGCGCTTCGTCGAGCTGCCCATAGAAGCCAAGGACGCGCAGGACGCTCGCGGCTACGCCACCGCGCAAGGCGAAGAATTTTACCGCAAGCAACGCGAGCTGCTCGGCAAAGTGATCGCGGAACAGGACGTGGTCATCACCGCCGCGGTGATTCCCGGAAAGAAATCCCCGGTGCTGGTGACCAAGGAAATGGTCGCGGGTATGGCTCCGGGTTCGCTCCTGGTCGATCTCGCCGCTGAGCGCGGCGGAAATTGCGAGCTTACCCAGGGCGGAGAAAAAATCAACGTCAACGGCGTCACCATCATCGGTTTGTATAACCTGGCCAGCACGGTGCCATTCAACGCGAGCCAGATGTATGCACGGAACCTGGCCGCGTTTCTTCTGCTCATGGTGAAAGACGGCAAACTTCAAATCGATACCAAGGACGAAATCATTCGCGAAACATTGCTCACGCAGGGCGGCGAAGTAGTGAACGCGCGGCTCTGCGAATTTTTCAAGTTGCCCTCATTGGCCACCAAGGGAGGCGCATAAATGAAGCTGGACCTGATCACCAGCCTCTACGTTTTCACGCTCGCAGCCTTCATCGGATTTGAAGTAATCCGCCGCGTTTCCCCGCTTCTCCACACCCCGCTGATGTCCCTCACCAACGCGCTCGACGCCATCGCCGTAGTCGGCGCCATCATTCTCGCCGGTGAACACAAATCCAATCTCGCGGCAATCCTCGGCACCATCGCCATCGTCGCCGCCACCAGCAACATCGTCGGCGGCTTCCTCATCACCGACCGCATGCTGCGCATGTTCAAATCCAGCGGGCCGAAAAAGCCATGATGCCCACGGAAACCTTCATCGAGATCACCTATTTCATCGCCACCATTCTTTTCATCTTGTCCCTCAAATGGCTGAGCTCCCCAACCACCGCGCGCCGCGGCGTCCT
>Ga0210410_10005212_pt1 | contig 11333 bp, 10 predicted proteins | sample IncBWC4MmetaG_FD_161058 | JGI IMG/M metagenome (GOLD analysis project Ga0210410, IMG submission 161058) | Forest soil microbial communities from Barre Woods Harvard Forest LTER site, Petersham, Massachusetts, United States - Inc-BW-C-4-M | ecosystem: Environmental > Terrestrial > Soil >... | reverse complement strand
GATTCCAATAAGTGCAACAACAACGGATGGGCCAGTGAAAAATCTCCAGGTGTACGTTTTCGCCGCCTTCGTGCTTGCGGGTTCGGCGGGCGCCGCATGCGCCCAGGATGCTGCGCTCGGCGAGAAGGTATTTCTCAAGTGCAAGGCCTGTCATCAGATCGGCGAAGGCGCCAAGGACGCGGTCGGCCCGGTGCTCAACGGCGTCGTCGGCCGCAAGGCCGGCACTTATCCCGACTATAATTACAGCGACGCCAACAAGAATTCCGGCATCACCTGGGACGAGGCGACCCTGAAGGAATACCTGAAAAATCCGCGCGCCAAGGTTCCCGGCACCAAGATGATTTTCCCCGGATTGCCGAAGGAGGAGGACATCGACAATGTCATCGCCTATCTCAAGCAATTCGGCCCCGACGGTAAAAAGTCCTGATCGGGTATCGCTTGGAGTCGGATCGAACGCAGGCCCAGGGCTTTGCCTTTGTCGAGCAGGGATAACGGCGTGAAGGGCGTTGACGATGGCTTGCTTGCGCACTTTGTTCCGATCAGGCGCCCTTTTGGCGATCTCTCTCGTCGCCGCGGCTCCCCGGGTCATGGCTGAGGATCTCAACGACTACCCGACATCGGCGCGCGCGGACTATGTTTTCGGCTGCATGAAGGCCAACGGCGAGACCCAGGAACTGCTGCAGAAGTGTTCCTGCTCGATCGACGTGATCGCATCGATTATTCCTTACGACCGCTACGTGGCCGCCGAGACCATTCTCTCGATGTCCCAGGTCACGGGACCGGTCGGTTCTGAATTTCGGTCGACCGAGCCAGCCAGGTTGGCATTACAGGAATTCCGCCGGGCCCAGGCGGAAGCCGAAGTCCGCTGTTTCTGACCGGATTTTGTCGCGGTTGGCATTTTCTCGCGCGGTGACCGTGTCAGGCCGCAAGGGATATTTCTGAACTTCAGAAGTCCGTCAAACGCGGATGGCCGGGACGAAGCCCGGCCATGACGAAAAGTAGAATTATTTTAAGCACGTGCGCTACAGCATCGGCTTTTCGACCGGCCATTCATCCTTGAACAGATTTTTGCTGGTATCGATTCCCTCGGCGCGAAATCTGGCGGCGCCGTTGGGCTTGTAGTTGAAGCGGATGTTCGGATCTTCCGAGATCGCGATCCCGCCATCCATCGCCATCACAAGATCGTCGCCCTGCCAGATCTTGAGGTTCTCGATAAAGAACGGCGGCACGTAAAGCCGGGTCAGCTGATCCATCTGCAAGCCGGAATTCTGCGGATGCCGCAGCATGATCTGCGCTTCGGGCAGCGCCTCGGCCTCCTGCCGGAACGTGCGGAATTTCATCTGCCCGAGCATCGATTTGGTGGCGTCGCTATTCGATGAAGCCGGCGCCGAACAGCCCCCGGACGCCTTCACGTAAGCCTTGACGCCGTAGAGCTTGCCATCGCTGAGTTCGGCAACGGCGCGCACATAGGAGTAGCTGTTGACCCGCACGCGCGTTGAAATCGAGGTCACGCCGGAATGCGGTCCGATCGTAAACGTTCCGGCGACCGGTGCGGGATTTTCGTCGATGACGAGTGTCAGCGATTGCAGCGTGCGCTTGTCGTCGCCGGTGAAGTTGACGCGCATGCCGATCGGCACGATGGCGGAATCCTCGGCGCGCCGCGGCGCATCCAACACCACCAGGCCGGAGCCGTCGAGAATTGGACGGCCCTTGAAGATATCGTCCTTGATACTGTTCCAGGTTTCTTCCGAAGGCTGATCCTGGGCCGCAGTCGTGGACTGAGCCCGCGCCGGCGGCGGTCCCGCAAAACAGAGCGCGGCCATCAGCGCCGGCACGATCACTCTGGAAAAAATCGACATGGTCGAATTCCATTTCCATAATGAAGCAGCGCCATGTCTACAGGAAAACGCTGCAAGCGACAAGCCGCGCTGCGTCGCAGCGAAGCCAGACGATGGGACCATCACTCCCATTCGAGTTCACCGAATGCGGCGATGACGTTGCGTGAGCTGTATTCGTCGAACAATTGCCATTGCGACTTTTCGCTTCGCCCGGCCTCTCTGGCCGCCTCGGTAAGCGGAGTTCCTTTGGCAATGAGGCCGCGCACTTCCGTGACGAGGCCGCCGAGGTAGCGACGTTCATTGTCAACAGCGCCGCGCCAATCGCTGACGATGGAGCCATGCCCGGGAACGACGCGCGCGGCGGGAATGCGCAATAGCGCCTGCAGATCGCCGAGAAAGCCGCGAACGCTGCCATCGATGACCGGTATATGCCCGACGAACAGCAGATCGCCGGCGAACAGGGTGGAACTTGTATTGTCGAAGACCGTCAGATCATTGTCGGTATGCGCCGCTTGCCAGGCTTTCAGCGTGAGCGTTCGCCCGCCGAGATCGAGTTGCATTTCATCGTCGACGAGCAGCGTGGGCGGCACGATCTTCACTTCGTCGATCAGTGCATCGCCGAGCACCTCGCGGAATGCCTTCAGGTAAAATTCGCCCCGCGCCGTCATCGCGCGCGGCAAATTGTGGTGTCCGACAAAAATAGTTCCATCCCGCACGAAGGCCGCGTTGCCAAAAATGTGATCGGGATGAACGTGGGTATTGACGACATAGCGAACCGGCTTTGGAGTGACGGCGCGGATCGCGGCCAGCAGGCGGGCTCCTTCGCGCACGCTGCCGCCGGTATCAATCACCGCAACCGCATCGTCGCCGACAACAAAGCCGACATTGGCGGTGTCGCCCTGATTGGTCTTGTTCATCATCGCGATATCGCCGACGTGAGCGTAGACCCCGGGCGCGACCTCGGAGACTGGCAACGGCGTCAGCGCTGGTTGTTGCGGCTGCGCATGGCTGACGCGCGAAGGCAGCGCCAAAACAAAAATCGTCCCAAGAACAATTCCCACGAAACACAATGCCCACCGTGCATGACCATCAGCATGGGCACGCCGCCCACGCCCGCGAGACAAACGGTTTCGGTCAGTCGCCAGTTTCTCGCCTTTCATCGTTCTCCACCGGACGGATGGAGGCTTGGTAACATGTTATTCCAACCCGAAATGTGCGCGGCCGGTTCAGAGGTTCCAACGCACATTGCGGTGCAAGAGAGCGCAAATCATAACTTGCTTATGCTTGAAGAGTTACATAAACTTTTTCTGCTTCTGGCTTCATGAGTAACGGTGAATAGTTGCGGGCACTGTTCGCTGCACTCTAGATTCACAGACTGTGAAACGATTCACAGCCATGACACGGTGCCGAAAAATTCATCCAAATGAGGGCGAAAGACGTCCCGTGGAGAATGTCCGCGTTATCCAAGGAGCGTCAGCGACCCTCTAGGCAAAAAACCCAGGGAGGAAGCGAATGAGTAAATTTTTAGTCGTTACGACTTCGATCTTCGGCCTGTTGGCCGTGCAGGGCTTTGCGGCACGCGCCGACGAAGCCTTGGACAAGGCCGCCAAGGACCCCAAGCAATGGGCGATGCAGCAAGGCGACAACGCCAATACGCGCTATTCCAAGCTCAATCAGATCACCTCATCCAACGTCAAGAAGCTGCAGGTCGCCTGGACGTTTTCAACCGGCGTGCTGCGCGGTCACGAAGGCGGACCGCTGGTGATTGGCGACGTGATGTATGTCCACACGCCGTTTCCAAATACGGTGTATGCGCTTGACCTGAACAATGAAGGCAAGATCCTCTGGAAGTATGAACCGCGGCAGGATCCCAACGTCATCCCGATCATGTGCTGCGACACCGTCAATCGCGGCGTTGCCTATGCCGACGGCAAGATCTTCCTGCATCAGGCCGATACCACGCTGGTCGCGCTCGACGCCAAGACTGGAACGCCGGTCTGGTCGGTGATGGACGGCGAGGCCGGCAAGGGCCAGTCCGGTACCGACGCGCCGTTCATATTCAAGGACAAGGTTCTGGTCGGCGTTTCCGGCGGCGAATTCGGCGTTCGCGGCTGGGTCAGCGCTTACAACATCAAGGACGGCAAGCTGGTCTGGCGCGGCTATTCGGAAGGGCCGGACTCCGACACGCTGATCGATCCGGACAAGACGACGTCGCTCGGCAAGCCGGTCGGGCCTGATTCATCGACCTCCACCTGGCAGGGCGATCAATGGAAGATCGGCGGCGGCGCCACATGGGGCTGGTACTCCTACGATCCCGAGTTGAACCTCGTCTATTACGGTTCGGGCAATCCCTCGACCTGGAACCCGGTGCAACGCCCCGGTGACAACCGGTGGTCGATGTCGATCTGGGCGCGCGACCTCGATACCGGCAAGGTCAAGTGGATCTACCAGATGACCCCGCACGACGAATGGGACTTCGACGGCGTCAACGAAATGATCCTCACCGATCAGACCATCGGCGGCACCCCGAGGAAGCTGCTGACCCATTTCGACCGCAACGGCTTCGGCTACACGCTCGATCGGGCGACCGGCGAATTGCTGGTCGCGCAAAAATTCGATCCGGTGGTGAACTGGGCGACCAAGGTCGACATGGACAAGTCGTCCAAGACCTACGGTCGGCCGCTGGTCGTCGACGCCTATTCGACCCAGCATAACGGCGAAGACACCAACTCGAAGGGCATCTGCCCGGCGGCACTCGGCACCAAGGACGAACAACCGGCCGCCTATAGCCCGGAGACGCAACTGTTCTACGTGCCGACCAACCATGTCTGCATGGACTATGAGCCCTACAAGGTAGCCTACACGGCCGGTCAGGCCTATGTCGGCGCCGCCGTGGCGATGTATCCGCCCAAAGGCGACAGCAACATGGGCAATTTCATCGCCTGGGACGGCAAGACCGGCAAGATCGTGTGGTCCAACAAGGAGCAGTTCTCCGCCTGGGGCGGCGCCTTGGCAACCGCCGGCAACGTCGTCTTCTACGGCACGCTGGAGGGCTATCTGAAGGCGGTCGATGCCAAGACCGGCAAGGAACTCTACAAGTTCAAGACCCCGTCCGGCATCATCGGCAACGTCATGACCTACGAGCACGGCGGCAAGCAATACATTGCCGTGCTTTCCGGCGTCGGCGGCTGGGCCGGCATCGGCCTGGCGGCCGGTCTGCTGCAGCCTGAAAACGCCGCCGCCTGGCATGGCGCCGTCGACCAGGGCAAGTTGCCGACCAAGGACAAGACCGTCGACACCGCGGGCCTCGGCGCCGTCGGCGGCTATGCGGGCCTGGCGTCCTATACATCGCTGGGCGGGACGTTGACGGTATTCGCCTTGCCGAGCGAATAGGCGCGACGTCACGGTGAGATGACCACAGATCGGCGCGCTGCGCTTTCCGCCGCGCGCCGATTTTTTATCCGCCCCCCAAAACTTCAAAATGCACAAGGACAGTTGCGTGACGATCAATCACTGGAAATTCGCGCTCGTTATCCTGGCGGGCGCCTTCGCCGGCACGGCCGCCCATGCTGACGGGTCGGGCGATCCGGCGGTGGCTTCATCCGACAATGGCAAGTATGCGGACAAGGACGGCAACCCGACCTACAAAATCAGTCCGGACGGAACCGTCGACTGGTACACGTTCTCCGGCTTCCGCCGCTATCATTCCGACTGCCATGTTTGTCATGGGCCCAACGGCGAGGGATCGAGCTACGCGCCGGCACTGGCGAATTCACTGAAGACGCTGAGCTACGCCGACTTCGTCAATATCGTCACCAACGGCCGCAAGAACGTCGACGCCGCCAACGACAAGGTGATGCCGTCGTTCGCGACCAACGTCAACGTGATGTGCTACATGGACGACATCTACGTGTATCTGCGCGCCCGCGCCAACGATGCCATTCCGGGCGGCCGTCCGCCCAGCCACGAAGACAAACCGGAAGCGGCCAAGCAGGCCGAGGACAGCTGTACGGGGATCAAATGATGTTGCGACGCACCGAAAACCCCGCGATGCCGATGCCTGTTGTTTCGAGGCGGCCGGCGATCGTCCTGCCACTGGCGGGTGCGCTGGTATGCGCGTTCGCTGCCCTGTGGTCTGTCGAGGCCTGGGCGCAGACCAGCGACCCCGGTGCGCTGGAGCTCGTCGATCCGCAGGTCTTCCGCGCCTGCGGCGATCCGCGTAATCTGCCGTTCTCTAACGACAAGGGCGAGGGATTTGAAAACAAGCTGGCCGAGTTGTTTGCCGCCAAGCTCGGCAAGAAGCTCAGCTACACCTACTTCCCGCAGGCCACCGGCTTTGTCCGGATGACGCTGGGCTCGTACCGCTGCGATATCATCATGGGATTTCCCCAGGGCGACGATCAGGCGCAGGTGACAATTCCCTATTACCGGACAACCTATGCGCTGGTCACCAAGCCCGGAAGCGGACTTGAAGATGTAACGGCCATCGACGACCCGAAACTCAGGGACAAACGCATCGGAGTCGTCGCAAAGACACCGCCCAGCACCAACATGGCGATCAACGGTCTTTTGGCGCACGTCAAATCCTATCCGCTTTTCATCGACACCCGCGCGGATTCCTCGGCGCAAGCCATGATGGACGACCTCGCCCGCGGCGATATCGATTGCGGTATATTGTGGGGCCCGATGGCGGGCTATTTGGCCAGGCAGGCGACGCCGCCCTTCATCGTGGTGCCGCTGACCAAGGAAACGAACGGTCCGCAGATGACCTTCCGTATCGGCATGGCGGTGCGCCCGGCGGACCAGGAGTGGAAGCGCACGCTCAATCGGCTGATCATGGAAAATCAGGCCGAGATCAACAAGCTCTTGATCAGCTACAATATTCCCATCCTCGACGAGGCCAACGTGCCGATCACCGCCGAGACGCTTTCCAAGCGGCCATGATCAAGGCAGCCGTCTGCTTTGCATTCATGGTCATCGTCCTTGCCGCCACCGAGGCTGGCGCGGCGGATGTGCCGGAGCCGGATGGCTATCGTTTCGGAGATTATCGCGCGCCGACGCCCGCAACGCTGCGTGGCGCGAGGGCAATAGGAACCGACGAAGCGGAAACCATCTGGCGCAGCCATTCGGCTTCCTTTGTCGATGTGCTGCCAAGGGCACCGCGCCCGCGGGATTTGCCGGCGGGAACGCTCTGGCGCGACAAGCCGCGTGCCAATATTCCCGGCAGCATCTGGCTGCCCGACACCGGCTATGGCGAACTCGCGGCCAGCATGGCCGATTATTTCTCGAAGGGCCTGGAAAAGGCGACCAACGGCGATCGCGCCAGGACGCTGGTGCTATATTGCCTGGCGGATTGCTGGATGTCGTGGAACGCCGCCAGGCGCGCGCTGACGCTCGGTTATTCCGACGTCGTGTGGTATCGCGACGGGACTGACGGCTGGCTCGCCGCCGGGCTTCCACTGCAGGATTCCGCGCCGGAACCGCGTCCTGGCGAATAGACCGGTCGCTCGGGAGAATCTCATTTCGCTGACGAGCCGGCGTTCAAGCTGTTCTGGATCGCGCTCCCCAAATCAAACAGCCGCTTCTCGATAATCACGGGCACGTCGCACACGTAGGATGTCGATTTCCGCCGATCCTCGAAAATGCGCGTCTGCCACAGCAACTGACTGGCGAGTTCGTCGCTGTGCGCTGGATCGGCGTTCGGCTTGTCCTGCAGTTCCCGCATCTTCTCGGTCTTGTCGCGTATGTCCTCGGCCGCAGCCTTCTGCTTGCGCGAAAACCGCTCGATCCCGCTCATCACCTGGTCGCGTTGCGCGTTGAGGGTCGAATACAACCCGGCGAACAGCGTCGTCGCCTTCACTTTTTTTTCCTCGTTGGTTCCGACCACAAAGTCCGCGATCAGTTTCCGCGCCTCCTCCATCGGGGTGCGGCGAGCCGCCAGACGCGCGACCAATTCCGTCTCCTTTGGATCGGCGGCCTTTTCCTTGTCGATGGCGTCGATCGGGGGGCCGGTCCAGACACTTGCGATCGAAATCTCCGGCACCTTCAATTGCTGGCAGGGCCAGTCGGGATAGCGCGGGTCCAGCGCGGACGCCGGCTGCGTCGCGCACAGACTCGTCGCAATCGCAACGCAACAAAAAAGATTACGCGTCGAATGGGCCACGCCGCACCTCCCTGGGAACTCGCACCCGCCTTCCTGCGTCGCGGCCCCGCCGACACTTGATCGGGGAGCCGGTTTGCTTATGCCGCGGGCGGGCGAACGTGCCGGAAATATATTCGATATCGTTGTGCCCGCGTAGTTAAATTCGGCTTGGCGAGGCGCGCCTGGCGAGGGGGGCATCCACGATGAGGGAGGGATTCTGCGTGCTCAATTATATCGGCTATATCGGCGCGGGATTTTATATCGGCGCGGGATTTTGCGCCTGCCTGACATCGGTACTGCCGGTCGCCCCTACGCATGCCGGCGACGCCAGCACCCCCACGATCACGCCCTCAAGCCTGGCACGTGTCGGCACGGTCGACGCTCGCTTCCAGTCCTACAACATCGAGATGGTCGAAGTTACCGGCGGACAATTCTGGAAGCCCTACCGGCCGGAGTCGGGCGCTCCGCCGACGCCGCGCTCCGGATCCGGCACACCGACGGGCATGAATTCGAATTTATTCCAGTACCTGCCGCCGATCGATCTGACCAACGCGCAGTTGCGAAAGCTCGCGAACGCGCTGGCGCCGGCCTATCTGCGGGTCAGCGGCACCTGGGCCAACACCACCTACTTTGCCGGCAGTGACAACCCGCCGTCGGCGCCCCCTGCCGGATTCAAAGGCGTTTTGACCCGGCAGCAATGGCGAGGCGTGGTCGATTTCTCACGATCGGTGGACGCACCGATCGTGACGTCCTTCGCCGTAAGCTCCGGCGCCCGCGATGCCGACGGAGTCTGGAACCCGGATCAAGCCCGGCACCTTCTCGCCTATACCCGCTCGATCGGAGGCCGAATTGCCGCCGCCGAATTCATGAACGAACCGAACCTCGCCGCGATGGGCGGTGTGCCCACAGGATACAATGCGGCGGCGTACGGACGGGACTTCAGGATATTCCGCAATTTTCTGAAGCAGGCCGCCCCCGCGACGATGATCCTCGGTCCCGGCACCACCAGCGAGACGCCGATCGCGTCGGACCTGCTCGCCGCCTCCGGGCCCGGCGTGGACGCGGTCTCGTATCACTACTATGGAACGCTGTCGGAGCGATGCAACGGCAAGCGCGCGCCGGAGGCGGCCCTCTCCGAAGATTGGCTGTCGCGGACGGATGGGAATCTGGCTTTCTATCGATCCCTTCGCGATCGATTCGAGCCCGGCAAGCCGATCTGGCTTACTGAAACCGCGGATGCAGCATGCGGCGGAAACCGCTGGGCCGCGAGTTTCCTCGATACGTTCCGCTACCTCGATCAGCTCGGGCGACTGGCGAAGGCCGGCGTTCAGGTCGTCATGCACAACACGCTGGCGGCAAGCGATTACGGCCTGCTCGATGAAAATACGCTGGCACCCCGGCCGAATTTCTGGGGCGCGTTGTTGTGGCGGCAATTGATGGGGACCACGGTGCTCGACGCCGGCATACCGATTCAATCCGGCCTTCACGTCTATGCTCATTGCCAACGAGGCGTGCCCGGCGGCGTGGTTCTTCTCGTGATCAACCCCGACCGCGACGCGCCGCACGCGCTGATGCTTCCCGTAGCGTCCGCGCGCTACACCCTGGAGGCCGCCAGCTTGCTGGACGGTGACGTCAAGCTGAACGGTCGCACACTGGCACTTTCCGCAGGCGATGAACTGCCGGCGATCGCGGGCGCTCCGACACCCGCCGCTACCGTAATGTTCCGGCAGGCCACCATAACCTTCCTGGCCATTCCGGACGCCGGAAACAATGCATGTCGATAATTGCGTCGAACGCTCACCGATGGGACGCTGCGGAATCCATTTTTCCGTCTGATGTCGGCCGCCTTCTTGGCACAGGCTCGCCGCTGTGCCAGCCTCATGGCTGCAACGAAGAAACGTGCCAGGGAGCGACCGCCTTGTACCGCCAAGTCTTGAATTGCCATGTCTTGTGCCGCCGTGCGGTTTTTCTGGCCTCGATCGCGATCGCCCTTGTGAGCGCAGCGCCGGCTGCTCGCGCCGCGGACCCTGACCGATGCCAGGGGCTGGCTCGCCGGTTTCAAATTGCCAAGCCGCAGATCACCGCGATGGAAGTGTCGCTGACCCTGTTTTCCGCGGTCGACGGCAACTGCATCGATCTGGCGACGGAACTGCTTAACCAGGGCGCATCGGTCGACGCGCGCGACCGGCTCGGCGCCCGGCCGCTGAGTCATGCCGCCAAGTCCGGGCATCTGCAGATGGTGGATCTTCTGCTGGCGCGCGGCGCTCCGATCGATGCACGCAATCTCGCCGGCGCCACCGCGCTTTATTTTGCCGCCGAAGGCAGCCACATCTCGATCGCGCAGCGGCTGATCGAACGCGGCGCCGACGTCAAGCTCACCGGCCGAAGCGGGATCTCGCCGATCGCCGCCGCCGCCTATGCCGGCAACGACGTGATCGTCGAAGCCTTGCTCGCCCGCGGAGCAGACGAGCGCGCGCCCGACGAAACCGGCAAGCCGCCGATCGTCTACGCGGCAGCCGGCGCGCGGCTCGATATCGTCAAGCGGCTGCTGGCGCGAAGCATCGACGTCAACGCCCGCTATCCCAATGGTCTCACACTGCTGATGTGGGCATCGGGCCCGGATGAAGCGGTCCCGGAAGCGGAGGCGATCAAGGTCGTGACGTATCTTTTGGATGCCGGCGCGCATATCGATGACCGGGATGACCGCGGCCGCACGGCCCTGATGATCGCGGCCGAAGGCGGCCATGCCGAAATCGCCAATCTGTTGCTGGCGCGAGGCGCCGACGCATCGCTCAAGGACAAGGCCGGAAAACGCGCCGCAGATCTCACGGTGCTGTCTGCGCTGCGCGAACAACTGACGCCGCGCTGACGCATTTTCCAGTTGTATCGAACCACAATCAGGCACCCAACGGGCCTGATGGTTCGAGACGCGCGGCGCTCCTCACCATGAGGGTCTCGACCTCATCCTGAGGAGCATCGCGAAGCGATGCGTCTCGAAGGACGATGCCACCGAACTGGAAAGTGCCCCTAGAGACCTGACAGATATTCCGCCAGCGCTGCGATGTCGTCGGGAGAAGTGGCAAGCATCAAATCGGACATGCCGGGATTGTTGCCGCGCGCCCGGGTGCGGAAGTCACCCATCGTCTTCGTCAGGTACTCCCGGCTCAGGCCCGCCAGCCGAGGCACCGTGCCGTCGCCCTGGAAGTGATCGAGATGGCAGCCGGTGCAGCCCACCGAACGGTTGGCGTTCGAGGCGCGGTCCGCGACTTCCTTGCGCGCACGAGGCTGGCCCAGATCGGGCCACGGCTTTGCCGCGAAATATTCCGCGATCGCCTGCATGTCGTCCCGCTCCA
>Ga0210410_10005210_pt1 | contig 11338 bp, 12 predicted proteins | sample IncBWC4MmetaG_FD_161058 | JGI IMG/M metagenome (GOLD analysis project Ga0210410, IMG submission 161058) | Forest soil microbial communities from Barre Woods Harvard Forest LTER site, Petersham, Massachusetts, United States - Inc-BW-C-4-M | ecosystem: Environmental > Terrestrial > Soil >... | reverse complement strand
TGGTAAAGGAAACCCCCATCCTTCAGATTCTTGGAATACTGTTCCACCCGCATCGCTCGGTCGGGCGAAATAACAGCCTTTTCGGCGCTGAGCTTGAAACCGGCCCGGGGACCGTCGGCAAGAGCCGGCGCCGCCGTGGCGATGCCAAGAATCAGCGGAATCCACATTACCGGCGATCTGTAGTCAAACATGGCTTGATTCCAGCTTCACGGTTAGTCATCGAAACGGTGCCGGCGGTTCAGACGGACCGGCGAATGACGCAGCAACAGAAATGCCCGAGATGACCGAAAGCCTCCTTGGCGGAACTGTCGACGCACTGTCGCCATGGTGGGCGCCTTCGCGGCACGCCGATGTCAGGCCATTTCTGAGAGCAAGGGGCGCGGTGACCAGGGCGATCAGGGCATGGTTCGACGAGCAGGGTTTTGTCGAGGTCGAAACCGGAATTCTGCAGGTTTCGCCGGGAAACGAGGTTCACCTGCATGCGCCGCGCACCGAACTCAGGCGCGCCGACGGCAGCCGCGCGATGCGCTATTTGCGGACCTCGCCGGAATTCGCGGCCAAGAAACTGCTGGCGGCCGGGGAGCCGCAGATTTTCGAGTTCGCGCGGGTGTTTCGCGACCGCGAGCGCGGCGATCTGCATCTGCCCGAATTCACCATGCTGGAATGGTACCGCGCCAATACGGGCTATGATGCCGTCATGGCCGACAGCGTCGTCGTCATTGCCCATGCCGCGCAGGCAACCGGCATCGGGCAGTTTTCCTTTCGGGGCCGGACGGCCGATCCCTTTGCCGAGCCGGAACTGTTGACAGTCGCGGCCGCTTTCGAGCGCTTCGCCGGAATTGACTTGCTGGCCACGGTTGCGGATGGCAAAGGCGACCGCGCCCGGCTGGCCTCCGCCGCGGGGAAGAAGATACGGATCAGCGATGACGACACCTGGTCGGACATTTTCAGCAAGGTGCTGGTCGAGCATGTCGAACCACGGCTGGGGCAGGGCCGCATGACTATCCTGTTTGAATATCCGGTTCCCGAGGCGGCGCTGGCGCGCGTGAAACCGTCCGACCCGCGCGTCGCCGAACGCTTCGAGGTTTATGCTTGCGGCGTCGAGCTTGCCAACGGGTTTGGCGAACTGACCGACGCGCGCGAACAGCGGCTTCGCTTCATGGAGGCGATGGACGAAAAGCAGCGCCGCTATGACGAGCGCTACCCGCTCGACGAGGAGTTTCTCGCCGCCGTCGCGGCCATGCCGCAAGCAAGCGGCGTCGCGCTCGGCTTCGACCGGCTGGTGATGCTGGCCGGGGGTGCAATCAGGATCGATCAGGTGGTGTGGACGCCGCCCGCGGGTGATACATGAGCAATACCGATTTCAACAACAACCCTGTCAGTTTCAAGCCGACCGCGGCATTGCGTGATCCCACCGAGCTGGTCGCCCACGGCCTGGCCTCCGTCGCGGATCTTCCCGATCTGGAAAAGGTTGCGGCGCGCTATGCGGTCGCGGTGACGCCGGCGATCGTCGCGCTGATCGACCCCGACGATCCCAACGATCCGATCGCACGGCAGTTCATTCCCAGCGCCGAGGAATTGGTGACCGGGGAGAGCGAGAGCGCCGATCCGATCGGCGATCACCCGCATTCGCCGGTCTCGGGCATCGTGCATCGCTATCCCGACCGGGTGCTGTTCAAGCTGGTGCATGTCTGCGCGGTTTATTGCCGGTTCTGCTTCCGCCGCGAAATGGTCGGCCCGGGAAAGGGAACCGCGCTCTCGCAGGGCGCCTACGAGAACGCGCTTGCCTATATCCGCGCCCATCCCGAAATCTGGGAAGTCATCCTGACCGGCGGCGATCCCCTGATGCTGTCGCCGCGGCGGCTCGCCGAGATCATGGCTGACCTCGCCGGCATCGACCACGTCAGGATCATCCGGCTTCACACCCGTGTGCCGGTCGCCGAGCCTCAGCGCATCAGCGCCGAGATGGTCGCGGCGTTGAAAGTCGAGGGCGCGACCACCTGGGTTGCGCTGCACGCCAATCACGCCCGGGAATTGACCGGCAAGGCCCGCGCCGCCTGCGCCGATATCGTCGACGCCGGCATCCCGATGGTCAGCCAGTCGGTGCTGCTGCGCGGCGTCAACGACAATGAGGCGGCGCTGGAAGCCTTGATGAGGGCCTTCGTGGAATGTCGCATCAAACCCTATTACCTTCATCACGGCGACCTCGCGCCGGGCACGGCGCATCTGCGAACCACGCTCGAGCAAGGTCAGGAGCTGATGCGAAGCCTGCGGGGCCGGGTCTCCGGATTATGCCAGCCGGACTACGTGCTCGACATTCCCGGCGGCCATGGCAAGTCGCCGGTCGGCCCCTCCTATCTGGCGCCGGCAAATTCTTTTTCGGAGCAGCGTGAACAGGAAGCGGAAACGCGCTATCGTATCGTCGACTATTGCGGCGATGTTCATCTCTATCCTCCGAAGCCTTGATCGAACGTGATGGCGGAGGGGGAAGGCAGCGCCGGAGCCGCCGGAGGAGGAGGGCAATCGCGCTGTCGAGAATGCGGTGATGCGCGGTTTCCTGGTCGTGCTGGTGGCCGCGGGAATCTGGTTGCTGGGTACGATGGCGGAAGTTCGAAAGGTTCAGGACTGCGCGGCCCAGGGACGCCGCAATTGCGCTACGATCGAAAGTCCCGACCGGGCGCGATAGGGAGAAGCAAGATGAAAAACCTGCCCAAGAATAAAATAACAATCACGACGGAATTGATCGCCGCCAGGTTTATCGCGGCAGTGGCGTTCATGTTCCTGATCGGAGGCCCGGCCGCGTTGGCGCAGACCGGCGGCGGGGCCGGCTCGCCGGGGGGCGCAAATCAGGGCGCAATGGCTCGGGAGGCCCCGATCGGGCACCGGCAACCGCGCGCCGACCAGGTTCCCTCAGAGAAAAATCTGAGCGATCCGAACAATCCGGCGAACAAGGAAGACCAGGCCCTCGACCGCAAGATCAAGAGCATCTGCCGCGGTTGCTAGAGAGCGCCGACGGCAGGGCGCGAGAAACCACGCGCCCTGCCGAGCTTCGACGGATGTAACAGCCCGCGGCGTGTTTGAGCGAAGTGGCTACCGGTTCGCGCAAACAAAACGCCTCAGCCAATAGCGCTAGGCCGAACGTTCCCGGAATTTGCCGCGCTGGCTGCGCCGCCGCGCAGCAACGGCGTCGGCAAGCAGGTTCATGGCCGGCACGGTTGACTCCCAGTCGATGCAGCCATCGGTAATGCTCTGTCCATAGGTCAGCGCCGTGCCTGGCACCTGGCGGCCAGCTACCAGATGGCTTTCGATCATGACGCCCGTGACGCCCTGCTCGCCGCCGGATATCTGGCGGGCGATATCGGCCACGACCAGCGGCTGGTTCTCCGGCTTCTTGCCGCTGTTGGCGTGGCTGGCATCGATCATGATGCGCTGATTCACGCCCGAGCGGGCGAGTTCGGCCGTGGCGGCAGCAACGCTTGCCGCGTCATAGTTCGGCTGGCTGCCGCCACGCAGAATGATGTGGCAATCCGCGTTGCCGGTCGTCGCCGCGATCGCCGAACGTCCGCCCTTCGTGACCGCCATGAAATGGTGCGGATGCGATGCCGACTTCACCGCATCGGCGGCGATGCGAACGTTGCCGTCGGTCCCGTTCTTGAAGCCGACCGGGCAAGACAGTCCGGAAGCGAGCTCACGATGAATTTGGCTTTCCGTGGTCCGCGCGCCGATCGCCGCCCAGGCCACCAGATCGGCGATGTATTGCGGCGTCGTGAGGTCGAGAAATTCGGTCCCCGCCGGCAGACCGAGATTGTTCACTGCCGAAAGCACGTTTCGGGCAAGACGCAGGCCCTTGTTGATGTTGAAGCTGCCGTCGAGGTCGGGATCGTTGATCAGGCCCTTCCATCCTACCGTCGTGCGCGGCTTCTCGAAATAGACGCGCATGACGATCTCGAGCCGGTCGGCTAGTCGTTCGCGCAAGGCGACAAGGCGCTCGGCGTAGTCCACGGCCGCGACCGGATCGTGGACGGAGCAGGGACCGACGACGACCAGAAGGCGATCGTCCGTTCCATTGAGGATCGATTTGATAGCGTTACGTGCTGCCATCACGACACGCGTCGCGGTCAAGGTGCGCGGTATCTCCCGCATCACCTCGTCCGGGGTCGTCAGCTCTTTCAGTTCCTTTATTCGAAGATCGTCGGTAGTGCTCAACACGGCGGTAGCTCCTGTTTTTGAGAACCCGCCGGCCAAAAAAAAGCCGCCAGGTCTGGCGGCTGTTCGGACTTCCTGCTGCAATTTTTCAGATTGAGCGCGATCCTCCCACCGCCAGCGAGCTGTCGAAGCTAAAATACCAAAAATAGCTGGTGGCGACGGTGATCATCGCGGCTCTATAGCGCACGCGTTCCGGCTTGTCATCTCCAAAATCCGGCCGGCCGGCCCGATTCAGGCCTTGCGGGCGGCGAGCGCCACCCCGATCAGCGACGCGCCGCCGAACAACAGGTTGATGCCGACCAGAAGGCCGATCGCCCATTCCGCCGAGCCGGGAAGTCCGGTGATGATCATGGCCGATATCAGAATGTCCAATACACCGGAGAACAGCATCCAGCTCCAACGCTCGGACAGTTCGCGGCGGTGCTCCAGCGCGTACATGATGGTGGCGACGCCTTCGGCCAGGAAATAGGCGCCGATCACGATCGTGAGCGTCAGGACGCCCTGTGCGGGCCTGGTCAGCAGGATGAGGCCGACGCCGATGGCGAGCACGGCCGAGATCAGCGACCACCAGAAGCCCGGCATTTGCCGCGCCCAGAACGTCATCGCCAGTCCCGCGACGCCAGAGATCAAAAACATCCAGCCGAGGAAGATCGTGAAGGCGAGGCCCGCGATCAACGGCGCGATCATTGCCGCGAGGCCGAGGACGGCCAGCAGGATGCCTTCGATCAAAAAAGCCTGCCAATGCTCGTGCACCGCGCCACGTATTTCGGATTGTAGCCTGGTGATGTCCTGGGGAAGGGTCATTGAAAGTCTCCCGATGCCGGTCACGCGGCATGACGCCTCATGTGATGCTGCTATATAGCGTGCGCCAACGCCGCAGGGGCAACTTTGTTCGCAGGCGTGGTGTGCGTGGTTGAGCGTTTTTTGAAAAAAAACTGCTCAAATCAGCAATCCGGGGCCTTTCCATTTCGGTTCTATTGAAGCGGAAGGACTAGCCTTGACCCGGCGCGGACGAAAAGCCCGCAGCCGTGGTGCGTATCCGGTTGCGGCCGAGAATGTAGATCGCCGTGGTCACAAGCAACAGCGCGCTGCCGACCAGGATGGAGGTAAGGCCGATCGGAACGAGAACGAGCGCCACATTGCGCTCGGGACTGACCAGCCAGTGGTGGATCGAGGTCAGCACGAAAGTCAGCCCGATGAATCCGGCGCCGCCCCCGGCCACCAGAAGCGCCCACATCCGCCGCAACTGGCTCAGCCGCGCGCGGGCAATTTCGGTGCGCGCGGCCTGGTGGCGGCCGACCCGCCGCACCAGGCGCACGGCGAATGCGATCGACGAGAACCCGATCAGCACGCTGGCCATTCCCAGCATCAGCCGGGTGGTCGGACCGATATCGGCGTTCTGCTGCAGCGTCAGCAGCGGGAAATCAAAACCGGCGTGCAACGCCACCGGCGCAAACAGCATCAGAATGCGGCTCGAGATCCGCGCCCAGTCGCGGTTGTGCCGGTGCGCGCCAAGCGCCGTGCCGGATCGGCCGAGCGCCAGATAGGCGCCCGCGATGATCCCGAGGGCGCCGTGGAAAGGCACAGTCAGCACGCTGCGCAATGCGGCCAGCGATCGCCACATCTCCGCGTGCTGCACGAGATAAGCGAGGTTTTCGTAGGCTGCGAAGCCGAGCCCCGCCGCCGCCCCGTAGACTACCGTGTCCATCGGATCGGCGAACGGCCGCCGTCGCGCCGAGACCGCGACGATGACGAGAATCTTGACGGTTTCCTCGGGGAGGGCGACCCCGAACACCGAATGCAGGACCTGCCCGACCCAGGGATTTCCGGGGGTTGCGAGGATCGAGGCAAATGGCGCTCGCGCAAACCGAAGCAGCGAAATGCTGCCGGCGCCGAGAAAAAACGCGGTCCAGACCTTGGCAGGCGGACCCGGGCGCTCGCCCGCGGCGATGACGAGCCACAATATCAGCAGCGCGGGTGCCACCGCGGCCGTTCCGATCGCGGTCGGAAGGGATGCAAGAAGATTCATCGGACCGGCAGATATGCCATTTTTCTCGGTTATCTACTGTTGCAAACGTGTGTTGCGGCCGCAAGTCGCGGGCGGGGCCATGTGGCCGAAACCGCCCGGGCCGGGTCAGCGGCTCAACAGCCGCGGCAGATGTTCTTCAGTTGTGCATTCACGCGAGCGTCTTCGCTGCTGAGCGAATCCACATATTTCGTACCGTCGACTTTTGACGGAGGAACCGCGCGCGGCTGCGGCTTTGCAGGTGTCGATGCCGATGCTGTGGCCGGCGGAGCGGCCTTGTCATAGCAGGTGAGCCTCGCGGCCGGATTCGTGATGGATTTGCAATCCGGCGTCTGTGCGGTCGCGGTCTGGCACAGCGCGCCAATCGCGACGAGTGCGGTGAAGAACTTCATTTCAGCCCCCTATTCGCCAGTGGAACCCGGCGAGCAATCTCATCGTTCTACGATTTTTGAATCAAATCAATGAGATTGCTGCGTTTCGTTGGCCAAATTGTACGCAACCAAAGGGCGCGTATTTCTGTTGCCGACATGCTGCGGGTGCAGGCCGCCGGCCACGTGATAGAGTCTGTGCTCGACGAGAGGGAGAACGCGCCGGGCGGTTCTATTTCGCGTAGCAGAAACACATGCACGATCGGTTCTCAAGGCGCTGAGCTGGCGGGCCCTGGGGACGCTCGACACGTTCGCGATCAGCTGGCTTCTGACCGGCAGGGTCGAGATCGCCGGCCTCGAGATCATCACCAAGATCGCCTGGTATTATCTGCATGAGCGCATCTGGGCGGCGATCCGTTGGGGCCGGCGTCACTAGGCCTGGCGCGCGCCAACGCCGGCTACGCTATCCCGCCAGCAGGCGCCGGCAGGCCTCAACAAAGACCCTTGCGCCCGCGACGATATCGGCGTCAGCGGTGTTCTCACGCCAGTGATGGCTGATGCCGCCGATCGAGGGCACGAACAGCATGCCGGCAGGCATGATGGAGGCGAGAATTTGGGCGTCATGGCCGGCGCCGCTGGGCATGCGGGTCGACCTGCCGTCGGCAAAAACCGCGCTGGCGGATTCGATGGCCCGCTGGAAAGCGGCATCCATCGTGGCGGGGACGCCAGTACGAATTCGCTCCACGGCGACACCGCATGGACCTTGCGCGGTCGCGTCCGCGGCCATGCTCCGCAGCAATTCCTCCAGACGCACGATCACTTCAGGGTCATCGTCGCGAATCTGGAACAGCATTTCAGCGCTTCCCGGGATGATGCTCGGCGCACCCGGATCGAGCGTGATCCGGCCGGTGGTCCATACCGTGCGCGGCCCGCAATGTGCGGGGAAGTGCTCGTCGATGGCCACGCAGAAACGGACCAGCGCGAGGCCGGCGTCCCGGCGAGCGCCCATCCGGGTCGTGCCGGCGTGGTTTTGTTCGCCGCTGAAGGTGATCCGGTATTGCCAGATCCCGACGATGGAGGTGACGACGCCGATTGCGAGACCGCCGCTTTCGAGTGTTTGGCCCTGCTCGATATGCGCCTCGATATATCCGATATGCCGGCCCGGTTCGGCGCCGGCGCGCGGCCGGCCCGCCAGGCCCGCATCGCGCAGTGCATCGCGCATGGTCCGGCCGGTGCTTCGGTCGCGCGCGGCGTCGACGTCCGCGTCGGTCACGCCGCCGACGTAAGACCGGCTGCCAAGGAAATTTCCAAAATGTCCTTCCTCATCGCACCATGCCGCGACCTCGACAGCTCCGTTGGCGTTCGGATCGGGATTGATCAGGCGGGCGGCTTCGAGGGCATAGACGACGCCAAGCGGTCCATCGAGCCAGCCCGCGAAATTCTGGCTTTCCAGGTGCGAGCCGGCGAGCAGTTTCGGTCCCGATTTTGGGCTGCTGCCCAGTACATTGCCGATGCCGTCGATCGTTGCGGCGAGCTCCGCCTCGGGAAGCCGCTGCGCCAGCCACTCCAGCGAGCGCATATGCGGCTCGGAGAACGTCGGCTTGTGAACGCCGGTCTTGTAGGCGCCGATCGCGCGAAGCGCGTTGAGATCCGCAAGGACCCGGGCGCCGTCGACGTCCGAGCGATGGTCAGGCATGCAGCGCCTCCGCGGCGATTGAGACTCGATGCCCGTTGAGGCGGCTGGCGCTCCTGCTCATTTTCTCGGTGGAAAAAAACATGCTCAGGACTTTCCATGATCTCAAAGGCTGTCGATGGCCCGGCTGCAACACCCGCCGTAATATCGCGGTGGTCATCGACCGCAACAAACTTGCCGCATCGGCGCGGAGTGGTGGCCGACAAGCTATTGGCCCACAGAGGTCAAGCGCTCCCGCGGGTGGACGCGTCAAGATTTCTATTCTCCTCCGGAGGTATGGGCGGATAGCCGGGAAACTTGTACCACCCCGGCGGGATGACCTCATCCCGGCTGGGACGCACGATGACATGAGGGCGCGAGCGGAAGTGATGCACCGTAGCGGCGCTGGCGGACGCAGACAAGCCGATCAAAAGGCTTAAGGCCAGAACAGAACGCATCGCAGTTGCTCCAGTCGGTCAACCCCGTTGTCATGTGATGGGCGGCCGCATCGCCGCAATCTCTAACACCTTCACGGTCGTTCAAATTGAAACCGGCTAAACATCACCTTCGCGAGATGTGGGCCAGGACGTGACTCGGACATGGCCGTCCGCGCGATTCCCCGAACGTGATCTTCCTGCGGGTGAGGGCGGGCGTGAGTATGTCTGGCCCATGAGGACTGCGATTTCGGTCTCGGTCACTTCGAGCCGCGCGGGCCTCGGCGCGGTTCGATCAACAGTGTTTACCCATTGATTTGGATCATTACGCCTAAAGCGCGGAGGAGTTGTTTGAGGGCAATTATCCTGGAGGGGGGATGTTCGGCGGAGGACCTTGTCGTGCCAATGTGTCAGTTGCCCGGGATTGCCGATGTCCGGGTTCGAGCAAAGAGCCTTCCCGCGAATGACAATTATCGCCTCGTAGAAACGGGCAGAAATTCCCGTAAGTCGAAAAGCAATTGGAAGGCCGCTTGGCCAACACTTGTTGTTCTTCTCTGTGTCGGCGTGCTGCTATTCTTTCTAAATTGGTTGTCATGATCGATGATCGTGCACCGTTCACGGTGCGCATAGTTTCGCAAGGATTATTTCGGCCGTTGGCAAATCTTCAACGACAAAGCGATGCCTGCTGCCAACCCGGTGGCAGTTCCAACTGATGCCGGTCAACAATATCCGTGGTCAGATCATCTTGCCGACAACCGCCGCCATCTCCGCCGCCGAGTAAGCTCGCAACGACTCAGTGCGGACGTTGCCGAGCGCGCCAAGACTCAAGCTAAGCGACATGACGGAAGACTCATCTGGCGCTTCGAGGATTGTCACGACGTCATAGCGTCCCTGCGTCCAGAAAAGGTCCTTCACGGTCACTCCAAACGTCTTCGCCATTTGCCTGAAGGCATCCGCTCGCTTTGGGGATTCCTTGACGTTGCGGATTCCTTGATCGGTGAAATTCGTAAGCAAGACATAAGTCACCATGGCCATCCTCCGTGATCAGGATTCTGTACAACTTGGCATGATGAAGTTGTGCTGCATTCCATAACAGCACCATTGCAAGACGGTTTATATCACTGTTGTTGTCGATATGCCTGCCTGGCAGGCGACAGAGGCTTGGCGGAACATTTCGGGGCAAACCTCATCCGGTGGGTTTGCATTCAAAGAGATGAGCGCATCTCAGCGTAGCTTGGCGCTCCCTAGCGGAACCCGTTCAACCAGCAAAATCAATGGGTTTTGCCAGTCATCTTGCAATCAAATCGTGGCAGAACAATTCGCTACGGATTGCGGCGCTTAATTTTGCCAACCGAGGCGTTGTATGGACCACTGAGCATTTTGCTCTGATGGGGCCTGTGAGCGTGCGGTTTGGATCGGTCGACGCCTTGGCAAGGGCGTCGCTTGTGCTTTTTGCACGACCGGTGCTGGAGCATCTTGTATGGGCTGGGGCGACCGAACCTGGAGTGGAACATCTTCCGCGGCCGCCCATGCCTGGAATTGATTGATTAAGGCGTCGGCTCTTGGCTGATCGACTTCGGTCTTACTCTCAAAGGCAGTTCTGAAAGCCGCAAGCAATTCGTCGCCCCTTGGCGGCTCTCCCGCAGCTGGCGACATGGCCTGCGCGCTGGCGGTCGATTGAATTGCGGGCATTGACTGGCCTTTGCTGTCCCCAGGGGCTGATGTGCTGACCTGGGAAGTCGTGACAAACAGCGCGATCGGATTTCCTACTGTTACGATTGCAAATACGATCGCCGCAGCCGTGAAAACAGAAACGATCATCTTAGCGACTCGCGAAGAAATAACCGTCTCCCAAGCTTTTCCGATTACCGACTGATCAGGTTGTTCAGTGTGATCGGTCACAGACCGACGGACTAGATTGCTCGGAATGAAGCGGTCTCTCGTCGGCATGGGCTTATGTCTCCACGCTACAAACACGAACCGACAGCTTGGACCGGGGCGAGGGCGCCTCGATAGTGGTTAGTTTGATCGTGGCAGACTTACGCACTGGAAAATTGATTTACGCTGTGAGGCTGGTCGTGCGGAAAGCGTCAAAAATAACCGCCGTGCTTCGAGTCTCGAACAAGGGGGGAACGCTGAGTGGCAAACCTTCCTTGGCAGTCTGCCATTTTGGCCGAAAATGCGTTTGAAATCAGGGGCCGTTTGCGGGAATGGCGCTCCCTAGCGAAGCGAAGGAAGAGCCTGAAATCAATGACTTGCCGACCAATTTGGGCGAAACGCCTCGCGTTGAATCTCAAGGGGTTTTAGAAACAGGCCCCAAACTTTCGGAGGCGCCGCATGCAGCGACCTCCTGATCTTGAAATGCGAAGCCCCGCCACCGGGCCGGGTAGCAGGGGTAAATCTTCGCGAACCAGCTTCAACGTCGGTGAATTTATCCGAACACCAGTCGACCGGCAAAGGACGGACAGGCCGGCGGACCGACGGCACCCGACCTTTTGCCAAGTTGTGCGCCAACTTGGTGGCGCAGTCTGTTCCATGCCCTGCCGCGACCGCTCCGATGACAGAGCGTACTGCGTCCGGCACATCAGCGACGGTGGCGATTGCGTCTTCACGTCTCTTCATCTGGTAAACG
>Ga0210410_10005209_pt1 | contig 11339 bp, 6 predicted proteins | sample IncBWC4MmetaG_FD_161058 | JGI IMG/M metagenome (GOLD analysis project Ga0210410, IMG submission 161058) | Forest soil microbial communities from Barre Woods Harvard Forest LTER site, Petersham, Massachusetts, United States - Inc-BW-C-4-M | ecosystem: Environmental > Terrestrial > Soil >... | reverse complement strand
AAAGAAAAGAAACCAGCCCCGCGAGAAAAGCTGCTGCCAGAGAAACGTCGGTCATTCCTGCTCAGTCCTTAGTTGTCCGCGCATCCCAAAAGGGCCGCAAGTGTACAAGTGCGCCGACCGAGGTGCAATTTCGTATTGTCCCACAATTCGGTGCGCCGCCGGTTTTAGGCGAGACGCCGGGGTATGGAAGGAGGAGACTCCTTCGATAGACACCCGGCGCCCAGAACTCGTTGCGCAAACTTCGACGCAGGATTCCGACGCCCTCACGAACCTAACCTCGTTCGGGGTTGACTTATTCCTGCGGCAACCGCAATCCCTTAGACGCTTTGCAGTGCACATAAATGACACTACGTAGGCGAAAGGGCGACAGATGACAGTTTTCGATGGCGCGAGCGGCTTGGCCGGTCCCGCGGTGTCCTTGCAACACGATGATATTAAGCTTCTTAGATGCCGTGAACCTGGCACGTCCAGTGCATTGTTCGCATCGGGCGCTTTGCTGGCCCCCAGGCGGAACGGGCATGCATTGGACGCCAAATCGGGTCACTTTCCTTCGCGTCGTCGTCGGCTTCGCTGCGGTCTGCCTGTTTGGCCGCGGCCCGTGGCTGAACTTGACCGCAGTGGCCCTCACCGTGGCTTCGATCGCTTTGGACGCCTTGGACGGTCATATCGCGCGACGCAGGAATCTCGCCACGCCGGTAGGCGCGCAGATCGATATTCTAGGCGATCGCATGATCGAAAATGTCTATTTCACGTATTTCGCGGTGGTCGGAATGGTCTCGCTATGGCTGCCAGTATTTTTCTTCGCCCGCGGCGCGACCACCGACTTCTTGCGTGCACTGGCCCTGCGCGCGGGTCATTCCGGCTGGAGCGCAAACACGATGCTGCAAACCTGGTGGGGACGCACCCTGGTAGCCTCGCGCTGGAGCCGTGGCTTGTACGCTGCGATGAAGTGCCTCTGCTTTTGCTACCTTGGGCTGGAACTAGCCCTCACCCGCGGACCGGTTGCTCTGTTGGGTGCGCTGGCGGCCGATGCGCACGCCGCGATTCGTGCTGGTGCCCTCGCGCTGACTTGGGCGACCGCTGCCTTGTGCTTCGTGCGCGCCGTGCCCGTTTTGTTCGAAGGCTGGCGGCACATCGCCGGTAATCTGGCATCCACGCGCAGCGCAAAAGTCTCCGCAGGAGAAGTTGGATGATCGCGGCAGAATCAAATAGCCACACTGCGGCGTTCTTGGATCTGGACGGCACGGTTCTGCCCTTTCCCTCACTCGAGCGCCGTTTCGTCAGCATGCTCCGATACCAGCACGCGATTCCCACCCAAAATTATTTCCGCTGGCTCGCCGAAACCCTTCGCCTTGCGCCTCGCGGAATCAGGGCCATCACCCATGCCAACAAGACTTATCTGTGCAACATTTCGGCCAGCATGGCGACTGTTTGTTCCGGTAGCACCGGTTCTGTTTCCCCGGAGTCTCGAAGAGCCGGTGGCCCCGGCAGTCTAGATGCCGCCGCAACGCTTAGCCAGTTTCCCGCTTTCTTCCCCGACGCATTGCAGCGCGCCGCCTGGCACGCTGCTCGACGACACACCATCGTCCTGGTCACCGGCACCCTCGAACCCCTCGCGAAGCAAGCCGCTCTCGCGCTCACCCTGCGTCTTCTGGTCCGTGGCATCACTGCGTCGGTCGGTGTCTGCGCCACGCGCCTCGAAGAAAGCAAGGGGCGCTGGACCGGCTTCATCACCGGCGAAGCTATGTTCGGCGAAGCCAAAGCCCGCGCCATACAACGCATCGCCGCAAGCAGCGGCTTCGATCTCGCGCGCTCCTACGCCTATGGCGACGCAACCGGTGACCGCTGGATGCTTGGCGCGGTGGGGCGGCCCGCGGCGGTAAATCCTTCGCGGGAATTGGAGCGCATCGCCCGCTTGCGAAACTGGCCGATTTTCCTCTGGAAGGAAAATGAATCGCAACACGCCACGGCAGCGCCAAGACCCGAGGACAGCAGGGGTAGCGATTGCGCCGTGATTCCAAAAATAAGACCGGAGACCTTGGGATGAATCGTTCGCGCAGGGCACACCACCAGATCGATGAAGCCGCGCTGCCATGGCAAGCGAACACCGTGGTAGCAGAGCGCAGCGCGGCGGCGGCGACTCCTGCGCGTCTCGGGATTTTTGAAGCCCTGCGCAGCCAGTGGCTGGCTATCGGCGCTGCGTGCGGCCCCTTTGAATGGATCGCCATGGGTTATCTGGCCGTGTCCAGCGTCCTGATCGCAATCTTTTCCGATAACCTTGGGCATCCCGTCCGGCTGCTGGCCACGCGAGCTTGCGTGGTCGCGCTCATAATTCTGTTGTGTCGGGGAACCGACATTCTTGCCGGCTCGGAATCGCAGTTCAGCGCGTACACCCGGAAATTCTGGCACTTCTGGCGCCATTGGTACCCGCATCTGTTTTTTCTGTTTTGCTTTGAAGAGCTTGCGCACCTCGTCCAGTTGATTTCACCGCGCTGGCAAGACGCGAAGCTCATCGCGTTCGACCTATGGCTGACCGGTGTGCACCCCTCGATCTGGCTCGAGAAATTCGCTACGCCCGCGCGCAACGATTTCATGCAGTTCACCTACCTCACCTACTTTGTGTATTTGTTGGTGCTCGGCGGCATTCTCTATTACCGCAAGGATTGGAGCGGCTACTGGTCCGTGATGACCTACTCGGCCGTTGCCTACGCGATTGGATACCTGATCGCCATATCGTTTCCCATCGAAAGCCCGTGGTTTTCGATGGCCGGCTCGTGGCACGGCGACTTGCGCGGTGGGTTGTTCACCGCAGTGATCAATTTCATCGAGCACTACGGCCGCGTGCGTGGCGCGGCGTTTCCCTCCGAACACGTCGCCGGATCGTTTGCGGCACTGTGGGGCGCTTGGCGGCACCGGCGCTGGTTGTTCTGGGTAATGTTGCCGCTCGTGCTGTGCATGTGCTTGTCGACGATTTACGGCCGGTATCACTACGTAGCGGACATCTTCGCAGGCGTGGTCACCGGGACGCTGGGATATTTCGTCGGCGGCTGGCTGATGACCAAGACCGTCCGGTCCTTGTGACTGCCACGCACTTCACCGCTTCAACTAAAAAATCTTCTCTAGACGGTGAACGTTTCCAAATCGCCCAAGGTTTGAAATGATGAGCGCGCCGCCCCATTGGTTCTCCGTCCGCACTTGGCCAAGTGCAATGCGCCGGTATTCCGCCACGATGCCGCAGCAGCCGCCGTTGTAACCGATCTGGACCAATTGGTTCTGCAGCACTCCGTTCGTGACGTCGTAGCTGACGCCCAGTGTGACGTTGACGCCCTTTTGGGTCGGGCTGCCGTACCCAATAAGCGTGCGAATTTGATTGGCGCGCGGCTGGAGGATCGCAGGATTGGCGTCCAAGCGGAAGTCCGCAATGGTGAACGAGAAATCTTTGTAAGGCTTGACTTTCGCAAGCGTGCCGATCGTGGTGAGCTGTCCGTCGTTGCCGCGTTGCGTGTCGTATTCGAGAATCTGCTCGAAATCGAATGGTCCCCCCGGGCTCAACTTGAAATCGCTGACCAGCGGCGACCAGTTCCGCGGGCCGTCCGCAAAGGCGAACGGCGAGATGTCGTCGAGCGTTTGAAAGACGTTGCGTGCCCCGGTAACCAAGGCGCCGCCAAACGTCGGATCGAAAAAATGTTTCTGGACGAGGCTCCACGTGATGAGATCTTTTGGCTCGGCGTCGCCGTTTTTCACCCAGAGCCGCTGGGTTACGCCGTACTCGAGTTCGTTGGTGTTGGTGAGCGTGGAATCCGAATCGAAGCGGATGATCTGGGAAAAATTGTGAATGCCGGTGACATAGTTGTAGTTAAAGTAAGGTTCAATCGTGTGCTTGAATTTTTTCTTCGATTGCGGCTGTTGAAAGAAGCGTTCAAAAGTCGGAAGACGGAAATCGAGCCTGAATTCGCCGTCGTTGCGAGAGATCGATTCACCGTTCAACACGGGCTTGCTGAGAATGGAATCGGGGACGAGGGAATCGCCGAAGTAGCTGGTGCGGAATCCCGCAGTCGCGGTGATATCAAGCCAAGGTCCGAAATGCACGGGAACGGTGACGCGAGGTGCAAACTCCACGCGAGCCACGGCCGGGGGCGTGTCGATCTGTGGGTCATCGCGGTGCACGGCGCCCGCGGAGGCGTCAAACCCAAAATAGACAGGTAGAGCCCGCCACGGCGCCTGGTCCACGGAACCAAACCGCGCTTCCGGGGAGTTGCGCAAAGAAATGCTCGTTGCAGGCGTGGCGGGGGCGCTCGCGGTGGGTGGCGTTGGCAGCGTCAGGAAGGTCGTGTCGTTTAGGCTGGCGATGTTGAAGCTGAATCCCTTGAAATTGTTGGTCAGGAAAATCGCGCTGCGCACTTCGGAATTGATGGCCTCGCCGAAGGTGTCCGCGAAAGCCAAGCGGAACGTCAGCGACGACAGTTCGTTGACGTCCGCGACGAACCGCCAATTGTTTTTCAGGAGCGACTTGACCTCCAGTTGTTGTTCGTGCCCTCCCTGTGATACCAGCGCCGTTTTTACCGGCGGACCCGCGCTCACAACGGTCGAAATACCTCGATCGACTACCCCGTAATAACTGTACTTGATGGAGGTATTCTCCCACGGCGTGGCACGGAACTGACCGCGTTCGGCCGAGCCGCGCGAACTCAGGTACTGCGCCCCGATGGTAGTGTCCAGCCACGTTGTGGGCGCCCAGTAGAAGGCGTCTCCGAAGACAAAACCCTTCCGATTGCTGTCCGCGATCTCCGGAATCCAAAAACCGGACTGGCGAACCTTGGGGCCCGCCGGCAGGCTGGCGTATGGCAGCCAGACCAGCGGGACATGTAGCAATCGGAAGTTGTCGTTGACGAGCGCCATCGTCTTGTCAACTCGAACGCGAACATGGGCCGCATAAAACTGCCACTTGGGATGTGTGGGTTCGCAAACCGTGACCCATGCTCCACTGAGAAAATAGAGATCGTTGCCGAATCTCTCTACGGTCTTCGCCTGGAAGTACAGCGGATTGTCGGTGATGAGCACGGTGGGATTGGGGCGCCGCACGATTTTGATCGTGCCGCGCACGTTCAGAAACGTGCCGCGGCCGGTGCTGACGTTGTAATGTGCCTCGTCGGCTTCCAGGTGCTCATTCTCGTAGTCGTAAACCACGTGCCCGCGGGCGATAGCTTCGTTGCTTTCGTCGTTGTATTGGACGTGATCGGCTTGCAGGCGCTGGTTGCCGTAGTGAATGTCCACATCGCCGTCGGCGAGGGTGAGGTTCCCCTGCCGCTTCTGCGGGCCGGTGGAGGAAAGCTCGGCGACTCCGCCCTTCCCGGAGGGCGGGCGAACCTGTTGGGCCGGTGTTGGACGCGTGCCGAGGACCGCCACCAGGAGCCAAAACGGCAGGAGCGCCGTCAGAAGAAATACGGAGCGAGGCGCGGGCCGATTTCGAGCACCAGAGTGGCGGTTCACGCTGAGCATTTGAGTCAGTAAAGGCAATCAATAAAAGCAGTTGGATAGCCTAGCACGGTTCCCGGGATGTCTCGTTGTGGCAAGAAAATCCCCTGCTCGGCCAGGGCTATTCCCTGGCGGGTGCTTCACAACATCTTGCTGCGCGGTTTCTCGGCCCGGGGTATTATGCCCCGCCGCGGAGAAAAACCGAGACGGTGTACGCCGATAGCGAGGGTCAGAAGCAGGTCCAAGCAGTGCGGCTCACGTTGAAATCCCAGTCAATTTTGAATTTCTGGCACGGAGGAACAGGAATGAATCCGAAGCACGGCAAGCGGTCGAGTACGCGGATGTGGCTTATCGTCTTGGCGATCGTCTTCGCCGTGTGTATAGGAGGTATGCGCCCTGCAGCGGTCCTTGCGAAATCGGACGATGCGGACCCGCAAGACCAAAAAGAAGAAAAAAAAGACGACAAGAAAGACGACAAGAAAGAAAAGAAGGGCCTGCCGCTCAAACCCGACCGCAAAATCGAATTCACCACCGACGAGGGCACCTGGCTATCGCTGGACGTTTCTCCCGATGGCAAGACCATCGTATTCGAGCTGCTCGGCGACATCTACACCCTGCCGATCGAGGGCGGCGAAGCCAAGCGGATCGATGGTGGCATGGCGTTCGACAGTCAGCCGCGTTTTTCCCCCGACGGCAAGTGGATCACCTTCATCTCCGATCGCGAGGGCAGTGAGAACGTCTGGATCATGCATCCCGACGGGACCGAAGCGAAGCAAGTGTCGAAGGACCCCAACAACGATTTCGCCTCGCCAAGCTGGTCCCCCGACGGACGGTACATTTTCGTTTCCAAAGCGGGTTTCGGGATCACCACGTACGAAATCTGGATGTATCACGTTGATGGTGGCACCGGCATACAGATCACCAAAGCCAAGCCCACGCCAACCACTCCGCGCAAGGAGCGCCCCAATGCCATGGGTGTGGTGGCGTCCTCCGACGGCAAGTATCTCTACTACGCAATGCGGAAAGGCCCTTTTTCCTACAACGCGCAGTTTCCTCTATGGAGCATCATGCGGCGCGACCGCAAGACCGGCGACGAAGACACCATCATCGAGCAGCTGGAGAGCGCCTTCCGCCCGATACTTTCACCCGACGGCACCAAGATTCTCTACGTCACGCGCTACGAAACCGAGAGCGAGTTGCGATTGCGCAATCTGCAGACCGGCGACGACCGCTGGGTGCGTTACCCGGTTACCCGCGATGATCAGGAATCCCTGTTTTCCCGTGACATCTTCCCCGGCTATGCGTTCCTGCCGGATGGAAATGAAATCGTCTACAACCAGGACGGGAAAATCCGGCGCCTGAATTTGTCCACGGGCGCCGAAAGCATCATTCCGTTTACCGCAAAGGTTTCTCAGGACATCGGGCCGAAACTCGACTTCCCGCAAAAGGTAGAGCAAGGACCGGTGAAGGTTCGCCTGATTCAAGATCCTGTGGAGTCGGCCGACGGAAAGAAGCTAGCCTTCTCCGCGATGACCCACCTCTTTGCCTTGGATCTTCCCAACGGGAAGCCCCAACGAGTGACCACGGGTACTGCGCGCGAATTCCAGCCTGCGTGGTCGCCCGACGGCAAGTCCCTCGCCTATGTCACTTGGTCCAGCGAAGGCGGCCAATTATGGAAAGTGGCTGCATCTGGAGGAACGCCACAACAGTTGTCGAAGTCCCTCGGGGTGTACAGCAATCCCGCGTGGTCGCCCGACGGAACGAAGATCGTGGTTCTGCGTGGAAACGCTTACGATCGCGAGAATAACGAATTCGACGGCGGCCAGACCTCCAACGCCGACCTGGTCTGGGTTCCTGCCGAAGGGGGCGATGCCAACCTGATTCTCCCCGCACGCGGCGCCGGCGGCGCGCACTTTACGCATGAGAAGGACCGCATTTACGTGTACACACCGCAGGGGCTGATTTCTCTGCGCTACGACGGCACCGATCGCCGCACGCACCTGGTCGTCAAGGGCAAAGGTCTCTACTTTTTCGAGGAGCCGATTCCCGCGGACGACCTCCAGCCGAGCCCGGACGGGCAGTGGGTCCTGGCGCACATCATGAACCAGCTCTATGTCATCGCCATGCCGGTGGTCGGCGGCGAAGCTCCGACCGTGGACGTCTCCACGCCGTCTGTTGCAACCAAGCGCCTGACCGATATCGGCGCCGATTATTTCGGATGGGCCGATGACGGCAAGACCATTACCTGGGCGGTGGGTTCGAGCTATTTTCGCGAACCCTTAAGTGCCATCACCTTTGAGCCCCCCAAGGACGAAAAGAAAGAAGGAGAAGAAAAGGACGCGGAGAAAAAGGATTCTGGCGCTAGGTCCGATACCAAGGCGGACGCGAAGAACGACGACAAAGACAAGAAGAACGAAAAGAAGGAAGAGAAAAAACTGAAGGAGCAAGACAAGAACGTTACGGAAATTGCTGTCAATCTAGAAGTTCCGCGCAAGACGCCGAAGGGCACCATCGTGCTTCGCGGCGCGACGGTAGTGACGATGAAGGGCGACGAAGTCCTGAAGAACGCCGACATCGTGGTCGAAAACAATCGCATCACTCGCGTGGGCGCAAAAGGCAGCATCCCTGCTGGCGCCAAAGTCTTCGACGTCGCCGGGAAAACCATTGTGCCGGGCTTCATCGATACCCATGCGCACTGGACGGAAATCCGCCGCGGCATTCTGGACACGCAGAACTGGGCGTTTCTCGCCAATGTCGCTTACGGCGTGACCTCCGGCCTCGACGTGCAGACCGGCACCAACGATATGTTTGCCTACCAGGATCTGGTGGATTCCGGAGACATCATCGGCTTGCGCGCGTTTTCCACCGGCCCAGGCGTTTTCTCCGACAACAATTTCCAGTCCTTGGAAGAAGTAAAAGGAGTGCTGACCAAATACAAGAAATACTACGGCACCCCGAACATCAAGAGTTACATCGTGGGCAACCGCAAGCAGCGGCAGTTCATGGTGCAAGCGTCGAAGGAGCTCGGCATGATGCCGACCACCGAAGGCGGCCTGGATCTAAAACTCGATCTGACGCACGTGATCGACGGTTTCCACGGCAACGAACACACGCTGCCGATCACGCCGCTCTACAAAGATGTGCTGCAAGTTTTCGCGCAATCGGGCATTGCGTCCACTCCGACGCTGATCGTCAATTACGGAGGACCATTCGGCGAGAACTACTGGTACGAATACAGCGAAGTTCACGACAACGCCAAGCTCAACCATTTCACCCCGCACCGCCTCATCGACGAGAAAACCAAGAGGCGCGCACAATGGTTCCGTAAAGACGAATACGCGTTCCCGAAGCTTTCTGCGCAGGTCGCGAAGCTCGAGCACGCCGGCGGCCTGGTCGGCGTCGGCAGCCACGGCCAGTTGCAGGGCCTGGGCTACCACTGGGAAATGTGGATGCTGGCGAGCGGCGGAATGAGCCCGCTCGAAGTGCTGCGCTGTGCGACGGTGAACGGCTCGAAAATAATCGGGCGACCCGACGATCTAGGCTCGATCCAGCCGGGAAAGCTGGCCGACCTGGTGATCCTGGACAAGAATCCGCTGGACGACATTCACAATACCAACACCATTCACTGGGTGATGAAGAACGGCGAACTGTTCGAGGGTGATACCTTGAACCAGCTTTGGCCCGAGCAGAAGAAGCTCGAACCGCTTTGGTTCTGGAACTACGACACGCCAAAATCCGGCGACCCGCTAAGCTACGGCAAGACCGTTACGCCGTGATGCCGCATCATTTGCGCCATGGTCGTGATTCTGCACTAATCGCAGCGTAGTGCCGTCATAGGATCGACGTGGGAAGCGTGGCGTGCGGGAATAGCGCAGGCAATTCCTGCAACCAAGCCCAGCAGCAGAATCCCCGCGAGGAGAATGATCGGATCGCGCACGCTGCCTTCCGCCCATTTCGCAAGAATTGTGCTCAGGGCCACGGACAGCGCCACGCCCGCGACCATTCCCCCTCCCACACTGGAGAGCGTCGACGCAAATACGATGCGAAGCAGATGCGCGCGTTGCGCGCCCAGCGCCATGCGAATCCCAAACTCGTTGGTTCTCTGCGCTACCGTGTAGGCAACCACGCTGTAAAGCCCGACTGCGGCCAGAGCCAGAGCCAGCCACGCGAAGATGCCAAAGATCCACGCCGCCAGGTGTTCTTGCTGCCACTCCGGCCCGTTGGAGATCCAGGAGTCCAGGTCTTCGACCTCACCCCAGGTTTGTTGGTCGGGGTTCACGGCGGTCAACTGCGTCCTCACCGCGTGTACCAAGGTGAGTGGCGGCACTTCTGTTCTCACCAGAATCTGAGTTCCCGCATACATGCTGAGCGTGTACGGCACAAAGACCGCCGGCTGGACCGGGTTGCGCAGGCCGTCGTCGAGGAAATCGTCGACGATGCCCACGATCGGCAACCACGAGTCGGCTATGTTTGGCGCCGCCAAGATCTCGGGCGGATGGTCCTCAATGACCGGTAACTTTACGGAGTGTCCGATGGCGTCACCATTCGGGAAATAGCGCTGCGCCAGGGACCGGTTGATGACCGCAACAGGAGCGCCGTTGTGATTCTCCGTGGAATTCCAGACGCGTCCTTGCAGCAATGGAATATGCAACGCCGAAAAATATTCCGGGCTGACCTGATGGATATATCCCATCTGCTGTTCGTCAGCGGGTCTTCCCAGAATCTCAAAGCGTTGGTTCGAACCGCTCCGCGGCGGGTTGGCGAAGCTGGAAATCGCAGTGATGGTTACGCCGGGCAGCTCTGCGAGCTTCGCGCGGAGCTGCTCAAAATAGGCCGCGCGTGCAGCCCACGTCGCGTAGGAGTTGTCATGCAGCGGGATTCCCACGGACATCACGTTGTGCGGGTCGTAGCCCAGCGGCCGGTGCAGCATGCGGGCAAAGCTTTTCATGGCGGAGCCGGCGCCGGCCAGGAGCAGCAGCGTCAATGCGATCTGTCCGGCGATGAGTACGTTGTGTGTTCTGCGTCCCTGAACGCTGCCGGCCACGCGACGCGCGCTCGACTGCATGATCTGGCCGATTTGCGTCCGCGAGAGCTGCAGCGCCGGCCACAATCCGAAGAGCACGCCCGTTCCCAACGCTACCGCCACGCTGAACAAGAGCACCGAAAGATTGATGCGGATCACGACTTCGGGCGCGAAGGCGTACGGGGGGAGCAGCAAACGAAGGCCCGCCAGGATTCCGTACGAAGTCAGAACGCCGAGCACCGCGCCAACCGTGGCCAGCAGCAGCGATTCGGTAAGTAGCTGACGCATGATGCGGCCGCGCGCGGCGCCTACGGCGGCCCGCACCGCCAATTCGTGTTGCCGCGCAGTGCCCCGCGCCAGTAGCAGGATCGAAACGTTCCCACACCCAATCGCCAGCAGCAGCATGACCGCGCCGAACATCAGATACAGGGTCCCACCGATGCGCTTGATAACCCACGCGTTCAGGCCTTTCACTCTCACCTGGAAGTGCTCGGGAAAATGCTTCGGCATGTCCTTAGCAAACTGTTCGAGCAGAGGCTGCAAAGCGGCGTCCGCGGCTTCGTGAGTCACACCAGGCTTCAAAAGGAGATCGACGATATACGTTGGCCCGGGATCCTGCGTCAGCTTCAGCGGGACGTAGACATCGGCGCTGTACCAGGTGAATCGGGGAGCCGCGACACCGACGATCTGGTAAGTTTTCCGGTCGAGTTGCAGCGTGCGTCCCACGACGTCCGGGTTCGCGAAGAATTGTTTTCGCCAAAACTTGTAGGAGAGCACGACCACGGTCTGCGGATCTTGCCCATCGATCGCGTCCGCAGGCAACAGTCCGCGCCCTCACAGC
>Ga0210410_10005207_pt1 | contig 11341 bp, 11 predicted proteins | sample IncBWC4MmetaG_FD_161058 | JGI IMG/M metagenome (GOLD analysis project Ga0210410, IMG submission 161058) | Forest soil microbial communities from Barre Woods Harvard Forest LTER site, Petersham, Massachusetts, United States - Inc-BW-C-4-M | ecosystem: Environmental > Terrestrial > Soil >... | reverse complement strand
CTGAACCCGAGCTAGGGACGGGCGATACTTCTGTGAGTATTCCGGCTGGCGAACCTGCAGTCGAGCCAATCTCTGCGACTGCACCGGAAATTTCTGAACCGATGCCGGCGGTGGCGAAAGCAGAGATCGGGGAGCAAAAAGCGTCCGAAGACGAGCCTGTCATTTCGCAACCCGTTCCCTTGCTCGCAGAAGAGAGTTCTACAAAGGTCAAGATAGAGAACGAAGTGGAGGCGCACGTTCCTCCGACCGAATCCTCGACAAATGAATCTCAGGCCGTGAAATCGACGGCGGAGCCGGTTGCAATCGAACCACAGGCCGGTGCACCTTCTACCCCGGTGGCGATATCAGATCCCTCTTCGGAGAGCGATTCTGTTGCGGAAGAATTTTCGGCGAAAGCAACTGCGTCGGCAAAGCTGCACGAACCCTTAGGAGGAGAGATGGGAAAAAAGGAATCGGAAATAGCGGCGACCACGGCGGCTGCCTGGGCCAGTTGGCGACAGATTCGCGAGACGGGCGATCCGCACGGCAAGGCGGCGAGATCGGCGAAGGCCGGCAAGGCAGGCGTGGAGGAAGACGTGGATGATGAACCGCGCGATGCCGCGGCCATGGCCGTGGCTGCGGGGGCGGAGAATCGTCCCGCGGAGGCGGATGAGGAAGAAAAAGCCGATCCAGAAGAGATTGCCAGCATCGTCGACAGCGTTCTGGCGCAGATGCGGCCAAAGATTGTGGAAGAGATTTCGCGGAAGATGGGGAAGAAGAAGTAGCACAGGAATTCAGTTCCTTGGCTCTAAAGTTCTAGGTTATCCCGCCCCGAGCGCTTTTGCTCCGGGGCTTTTCATTTTCAGACTGATAGGTACGCGATCCGGCAATACGCGATCCAGCAATACTAGAAGCGAGCAAAATAGCTCACCGCAGTATTGCGCCACCCTGCTAAGTTGAGTACCATTCGGGCTAATCCCCTTGGCCGGAGTTTGTTGTATGAACGACCAGATAGTCTCGCACTACCGCATCCAGGAAAAGCTGGGGGCCGGTGGAATGGGAGTGGTTTATAAGGCGGAAGATATTCGCCTGGGGCGTCTGGTAGCGCTGAAATTTCTTCCTGAAAATACCGCAGTAGAACCGCGAGCGCTGGAGCGCTTCAAGCGTGAGGCGCGGACTGCCTCCGCTCTCGATCATCCCAACATCTGCACGATTTACGAGATCGACGAGGACAATGGACGGCCCTTCATCGCCATGCAGTTGATGCAAGGACACACCTTGCAAAAGCGCATCGGGGACAAGCCGGTGCCGCTGGGGACGCTGCTGGACTGGGGACTGCAGATCACTGACGCGTTGCAGGCGGCGCATGAAAAAGGAATCATGCATCGCGACATCAAGCCGGCGAACATTTTTATCACCGAGCGCGGGCAGGCCAAGGTAATGGACTTTGGGCTGGCCAAGTTGACGGCGCCGGATTTGCGCAGCACCAGCGACCCCACGCTTTCGATGAGCGCGCAGCTCACGCACACGGGCGCGGCCATCGGCACAGTGGCTTACATGTCGCCGGAGCAGGCTCGCGGCGAGCCGCTCGATGTGCGCACGGATCTGTTCTCCTTCGGAGTGCTGCTTTACGAGATGGCCACGGGCAAGCAGGCATTTTCCGGGCCGACGTGGGCGGTGACGGTGCACGCAATCCTGGGGCAGGCGCCGATGTCGCTGAACGAGTCGATGCCCGGACTGCCGCAGCGCTTGCAGGAGATCATCGACAAGGCGCTGGTGAAAAACCGCGACCTGCGCTACCAGAGCGCAGCGGAGATGCATGCCGACCTGCTGAAGCTGAAGAAAGATTTCGAGGCGGGAAAAAATCTGAAGACCGCGCGAGTGGCGGCAACCTGGTCGCCGCGACGAAAGTTGCGGCTGGCGCTGGCTGCGGCGGCCGCCTTGCTTGTAGTTGCGGCAGTGGTCTGGGGACCCCGGGTGCTGCGGCGTCTGGCGGCTGCCGGCGCGGTGACGACGGGGCAACCTGCGGGAGCGGTGGTTCCCGATAGGAAGAGCCTGGCAGTGTTGCCATTCGCGGCGATTACGAACGATCCGAAGCTGACGGCATTCGGCAAAGGCTTGCTGGAAGATGTGGCGGCCAAGCTCTCGCAGTTGAGCGCGAATCATGACCTCGAAGTAGTCCCCGCACGAACCCTCGAAGACAAGAAAGTCTCGACGCTCGCGGAGGCCAGGACGGAATTCGGCGCGAACATGGGGCTTACGGTTTCACTGGAGCAGGCCGGCGATCTGGTGCGAGCGGCCTACAGCTTGACCGACGCGGTGAGCGGCAAGAATCTGGCGGGCGCGGAAATTACCTCGCCGGTGTCGGACTTGTTCACCATTGAAGACAAGCTGGCCAACGGGGTGGCGGACGCATTGCACCTTCCTCTGCGCAGCGAGGAGCGGCAAACCCTCGGCGCGCACTCGACCAGCCAGCCCGAAGCGTTCCAATATTTTGTGCAGGGACGCGGCTATCTCCAGGAGCCGCGTAAGCCGGAGAACCTGACCAGCGCGGAAATTGTTTTCAAGCAGGCGCTGAAGATCGATCCGAATTACGGCCAGGCGGAGGCTGGCCTGGGAGAGGCGTACTGGTTCCGCTACGAATTCGGCAAGCAGAAGCAGGCGGTGCCGTTGGCACAGCAGGCATGCACCAAAGCGGTCGACCTGGGCAATGCCGGAGCCGAAGGCCATATGTGCCTGGGCTTGCTCGAAAATGGCACGGGCAAATACGAGCAGGCAGCGGAGCAGTTTCAGCAGGCCGTACAACTGGAACCGGCCAACGACCGCGCTTATGTCAACCTGGCGGACGCCTACCAGCACTTGAATCAACTGGACAAAGCGGAGGAAACGTACAAGCGAGCCATTGCGGTGCGTCCGCAGTATTGGCGGGTGTATTCGCTGTTGGGCGGTTTCTACGCCGATCAAGCGCAGTACGAGAAAGCGGCGGCAATGTTCCAAAAGGCGACGGAGTTAGACCCAGAAAGCTATCTGGCCTTTAACAATCTTGGAGGCACGCTGCTCTACCAGGGCAAAGCCGACGAGGCCGCCAGGGCATTCGAGAAGTCGATCGCAATCCGTCCTAACGTGATGGCCTACGCAAATGTAGGGACCGCTCAATACCAGTTGCGACGCTACCCGGCAGCCATTGAGAATTTCAAAGCGGCGTTAAAGCTCGACGACAGTGACTACTCCATTTGGGGTGGGTTAGCAGATGCCTACTACTATGGCGGAGACAAGACGGCGAGCGCCGAGTCGTTCAAAAAGGCGATCGCGCTGGGAGAGCAGCAACTCAAAATCAATCCGCGCGACGCAAATGTACTCGGGGACTTGGCCAGTTATTACTCCATGCTTGGTGACCGGAAGCAGGCGCTGACCTATCTCGACCGCTCCCTCCAACTCGGGCAAGGCGACAAAGTGTTGCTTTTTAACGCCGCCGCGGTGTACAACCAGTTGCACGAAACAGGGGTTGCGCTGGAGTGGTTGAGCAAGGCTTTGGCCGCCGGCTATTCGCGGTCGATGGTGGCCTTCGACGGTTCGTTCGACAATCTTCACGATAACCCGCGATACCGGGCCCTTATGCAGCAAAAGTAAATTTGCTTCGCCACTTCAAAGAGGAGGTTCCCATGCCGTCAGTCAACGTTGTTACGGCCGTACAAAGCGGGCAGATCGGCTCCAGTTCGTCGTTCGAATGGCACAACCCCAACACCACCGGCGGAAGCTGTCAGGTAACCAACGTTGGCTCGTGGTGCACATCCGATACCTACAGCGTGCCCCAGGCGGCATCGGCAAGTTCGCCGGGAAAGGCACCGGCGACTACTCTGAATGTCACCGGAGATTTCAGTTTCACGTGCCCTTGCTGCAACACGCCGAATGCGCGCGTTCACATCGGGTCGAGATTCGGAGGCGAAAAGCCGGGAAACGGAAAGAAGAAAAAGAAGAGATAGAAAATAAAGAAAATAAAGAAGAAATAGAAGAAATAGAAGGGCGGGAAGTTCTCCGCTCTTTGGCCGCCGGCTACTTGCGGTCGATAGGTAGCCACCGACGGTCCGTTCGACAAAATCTCCACGATTACCCGCAATACCGGGCCCTCATGCAGCAAGAGTAAATTGCTTCGCCACTTCAAAATTTAAGGAGGTTTTACAATGCCGTCCATCAATGTCGTCACCGGAGCGGTGAGTGGGACAATCGGATCGAATTCGGACTTCGAGTGGCACAACCCTAACACCACGGGAAGCTGTGAGGTCACCGACGTAGGCGCATGGTGCACAGCCAGCAGCTATAGCGTCCCGGCAGCAACTGCACCAGGTGCTCCGGGCAAGTCCTACGCTAGTACTCTGAACGTCAGCGGATACTTTGGCTTCACGTGCCCGTGCTGCAACGCGCCCAACGCGCGCATCCACATCGGATCGAAATAAATCGGATCGAAATAAAAGGATCGAAAAAATAAAGAAGGGCGGGAAGTCTCCCGCCCCTTTTCGACATTTCAGCCGCGGCCGCGCCCGTCATCGATCGCTCCCTTCTTCCTGGGCCCCCACGCAGCTCCCTCTTACAGTTGAGCCAGTTCGCGGCTGTCTTTTCCCAGCAGCTCCCACGCTTCGCGATAGCGCTCATACCTCGGTTTTTCACGGACACCCGCAAACTGGCACAGCGTAATGGCCGACGCCCCCTTGCGCCCCGTCAACCGGTGCGCCGGAATGATGTACCACGTCTCCTTGGGGATAACATATCCAACGCAAACATCCAGCTCCTCCTCACTGTAACTTCGTACTCGCCCGTCGCAGCAGTGTGTAAACTCGCACAAATATCCCGCCCCCGCCCGGTGGCTGGTCGATTTCACCTGAACCCGCAGTAGCCGCCCGCTCTCCTCAATGGCCACGTCGTAGGGCAACGCTTCTCCCCACGGCCTTAGCACTCGATATCCCCGGAACGACGCAGCCGCCATAAACAGCATCTCCACCCACGCGCCCCGTTCTGAAAATGTCTTGAACCCATACAATCCCCGTCTAAGTTTTCCCACGCCCACCCCTCCCCCCACCAACAATCTTCCAAAGAAATCTGGCACCAACAATCCTCCAAAAATTCTGTCATTCCGATCTAAGAGTCTGGCAGTGGCTCAGTTTGAAAAATTGTGGCCATAGACGAATCCCGGCGTCATCCCGAGCAGAGCCGTTTTTCAGGCGGAGCGAGGGATCTCGCGCGCACCGTCGCCGCCCTAAACAGCAACCTGAGCCACTTTCAAAAATCCGTCATTCCGAACCGGGCGCGAAACGCGCGGCCAGTGCCTGCCCCCAGCTTGTCGAAGGGAACCTGCCTTTCGCCGAACAACCGCCCAAAAAGCAAAAGGCGCGACCTTTTGGCCGCGCCTTGTTTGAATTTCCTACCTATATTCAGAATATCAAATTGGAGGGGGCAAATCGGACATGATCGTCAACTTTATATTTCCATTGCCTTCATCAACTTCCAAAGAATTTCGCTTCTACACCCCCTTGACAAGCTTTCCGGCCCATTTCAGGAAATTGTTTCATTCTGAGAAAGTTTCCCACTTCGGGGAAACCCGCAATGGGCGCTGGCCACACATCCTACTTTTAGCTCCTGGCACTCCCAGATCGAGGCTGCCCCACTCGCCGCGGCTTTCGGCGAGTGGGTACCACCGCAGTTCCCGCACGGTGGGGCGCGCCCCGTCCTTCGCGCAGTCTCGCTTTGTTCGAGAAGCTGGGAAATGTTCCGTCTGCGACCGCGTATCGGCATTCGACGATTCGCTAGGAATCACAGATATATGTCCTCCTAATATGCATAAATCCTACCACAAGTATGTTGACGGACTACGATAGACGTGTAATACTATAAAGTATGAGTATGACAGAAAAAGCCGACACCGTGCGGTTTACGACCAAAGGGCAAGTCGTCATCCCGCTTCGTCTTCGCAAGCAATTCGAAATCGAGGACGGAACCAAAGCCGTAGTTCAGGCGACGCCGGAGGGTATCCTCCTCAAACCAGTGACTGCGGCACTCATCAGACGCGGGCGCGGCATCCTCAAGCGCGCGCCGGGACAAGGTTCGGCGGGACATGGGTCGCTGACCGAGGACTGGGCCGAGCACAAAAGGCAGGAGCGAGCGCTAGAGGAGCGCCATGCCCGCTAAAGTGCTCGACAGCTTCGCGCTCATCGCCTACTTCCGCGACGAGCCGGGTGCGGAATTGATCGAGCAACTACTCGTCTCCGCCAGTAGAAGAGACAGCTCGCTCCACATGACCGATGTGAACTACGCCGAGGTGAAGTACTCGATCGTGAAAAAAGACGGCGCCGCTGCCTGGGCGGAAGCCGCAAAGGCTCTAGAGGGCCTGCCCATTGATTTTCATTCCACAACCCGCGCGTTGGCCGACACTGCCGCCGATTTCAAAGCACGTTTCAAGTTGAGCCTGGCCGATGCTTTCGCCGCCGCGCTCGCGAAAGAAAACAAGGCTGAACTCGTAACCGGCGACGCGGAATTCAAGCCGCTCGAAGCAGAAATCAAAATTCACTGGATGAAATGAGCCAGCTGGCCCATACCTCCCTGATCCTTGATCTCGATCGGATCGCCACGGAAGAGGCTGCCCCACTCGCCGCGGTTTTCGGCGAGTGGGACCGTGGGACCCACATAGCTTGGGGCCAGACATCCTGCGCTACGGGCGGGCGGATCAGCCTTTGAATTTGCTTGCAGTTCCCGTACGGTTGCGTCCGGTCCTTCGCGCAGTTTGCGAAGAGCCTGCCCTGAGCGGAGCCGAAGGGGCGGGAACCACGAACGCATAGGCAACGTCGTTTGCGCGGAAAGGCAGGACGTTGTGTCCGCAGCATTGCTACCCGCCCTTGCAAAAAACGCAAGGACGAGCGCACCCGGCTAAACAGCATTACCGTGACAATTCGATTGACATCCCCTACCTTGTGCGGCAGAATCCACACGCCAACCGGGAAACCCATAAGTGCCACTTAAGATTTGGAGGCCTTTGAGATGCCCCACCAGCTCCTCGCCCGCCTTGCGTTGATACGTGCAACTACCACCGTAGTTTTTCTGCTTGTCGCAAACAGCGCTCGAGCGCAGTTCGTTGATCCTAGCGTGTGCTTCAATCCAATCTTGCAGCAACATCTGACCAAGGGTTCTTCGGAAGAAATGAAGCTGTCTACTATATCTCAAATCAATGAGAACACATTCGACAGTGCCAAGCATGATGCATCCCTTTCCGCAACCTATGATTTCATCGGTGGTTCTGCTAGCTACTCTGACTTTTCCACCAAGAGGCGCCAGTACTTCGAGAGCCACGGGCTGAGTTTGGAGCATTACCAGTCGCTCTCAATAAGCCAGACAGTTCTTGGTGACCAGGCGTATGGCGTCATCACGAGTTGCATTCACGACTTGGCGCTTTCAAATTACGGTCTTCACTATACGATCGCTATTCAGGACGAGACAGACGCCGCCGTAACTTTTTATTGGAACAGGGGGAATAGTGGTCCTTCGGAACTCAAACTAGTCGATTCAACCTTGGACCATGCAAAAGTAGTGAGCGGCAGCAAAGTTCCCCAAGGAAAGCTCTTTGAAACAGGCATAATGGCGAAGACAGTCACCATCAGCGCTGGAGCGGCTAAGACATTCCTTCTAACGCGGGACGGCGGGGAAAAGCACATCCGCCTTGCTTTAGAGACGGAGCCCGGAACAAACCTCGATGCTATCGACATCCCTCCGGTTCCTCCAAAGGACTTACCTAAGAGTCAAGTAGCTTGGAGCAGTCCCTGTGTTGAATCACGTAACGGATTCTGTTACGCCTGTGAATTCGCCGTGCAGTTATCGGACCTCGGCGCATCAGCGGCATCACCCTTTGTTTGCCAGCATATGCCACCGGGAGAAAAAGTAGTCGCAACCTACAGAGGTGGATGGGTAGCAGCCCTCCATGACAATACTAGTCGGTGGATCGATATAGTTCTCGAACAGACAAACATGGGGTCAGTCGGTACATGCAGCGGACAACTCGATGCTTTTTGTTTTGGCCGCGTGCTAGATACGAATCAGCCCATCTCTCGGGCCGTCAACTACGGAGCTATTGACGACAAAGGAAATTCAGCTTGGCAGCTTAGAGTAGGGCATTGTCAAAGCACGGGCAACGCAGGTGACCATTGCAGCACAAGCGGCCTGTCTACCTTAAAAGTCTCGGTGTTCTATGCACACGGTGATAATGTGAATTAAAGAAGTTCCGGCGACCCGTATTCTTAATCTTGAACGAATCGGGGCACGGGAGTCTGTACCAGGGGCGGGCGGATCAGCCTTTGAATCTGCTTGCAGTTCCCGTACGGTTGCGTGCCCGGTCCTTCGCGTAGTTTTCGAAGAGCCTGCCCGAGCAGAGCCGAAGGGGCGGGAACCACGAACGCATACGCAACGTGGTTTGCGCGGAAAGGCAGGACGTCGTGCCCGCAGCATCGCTATCCGCCCTTGCCAAGAACGCACGGACGGCGCACCCGGCATCGAGGGACCCGTTTTCGGTCAGACTGCCCGAATAGGAGTGAGAATATCCGGGTAGGTGATCGCAATGCGGTTACGATCTCGATGCGCAGCGAGGTAGTTCGCTGCCGCCTGCTCGAATCCGAGGTCATCAAATCTAAGGACTCCTGTTCTCACAGGGGCATTATCAGCAAAGATCATCCATTGGAGGCCCAGTGCATCTGCCGCTCTTCCCGGAAAACTCCAAGGGCCACCTCGCGGCGCAACTGCAGTGACATTTCCGTACATGCAAGAAATGGTTGCATCCATCCACAGGGTTATTTCCATCCCCGGATAGATGGGAGCGCTGAATTCCCAAAAATATGGGGGTTCGCCCCTACGAGTGACGGTGAGATTGTCATAGTTTGTCCAAACAGATCCTGGAAAATAATCAATTCTGAGACTCGCGTGCGTTGCCATGACTGTTGAGCTCGTATTTCTGAGATTCAGATAAAGGCGCAAATTTGCTTCCCCGGATATTTCGAGCACAGGATCGAAGCCGATAAGCCGTTCGCCGATCGGGAGGTGGAGAACGTCCAGCCTAGCGGCTGCTAATTCCAAAACCGGATGCTTCCGTCTATTGCGAATATCCTCGATGAGCTTGTGTGACGCCGGTTGTGATCGGCCACCGAGGCGCACGTAGTATTTTGAATCCCGCTTCGATTGGTGAGGAGCGCGCTCGCTGTCCGGAATGTCAACTATGTAGAGGGCTTTATCAGGTCCGATCACGGAGCCCACAGCTTTGGGAAGCACCTCATAGACGTTCAGGCCTACTATTTCGTACTCGACGACCGACGGGGCGACCGCCTCCAGCCAGTCCTTAGCGGTCTGCCTCCCTCGAATTAGCCTGGTGATCCCTCCGCCATCGACGGTACCGTCGTCGGCCACACCATAACAAATGCGACCCCCACCGGTGTTAGCGAACGCCGAGAGCTGCTTAGCCAACTCGTTTAATACGTCATCTTGGGTGACTCCTGGGATCGTGAGGTCTAGAAGTCTCGACCCCTTTCGTTCGAAAGTGTCGTTCTCGCCTCGCGCGAGTGCTAAGAGATCGTCCTCATCCCAAGTTTCTATCGGTTTAGGCATTTAAATTCCTCTTACCCTCGAAACTTACCATGGTTTCATTCTGATGGGTGCCGGGGTGCGTATTCCATTCTGTCTTGTTCCCACCCCTTCCCTCGTTTGACCCTTCTTTTCTCTCGCCTGTAAGATCGAATTTCATCTCTGAATAAGATTTCTCCGCCGAGCTGCGCTCGGCATGACCGGGTCGTAGAGCCGGTCCCACAAAATCCTGATGCCTCACGAACTGCCAAAAGCGTACGAACCGGGCTTGATTGAAAAGCACTGGGCCGAGTACTGGATCACGGAAAAACTCTTTTCCACACCCACGCCAGCCGAGGGCGAAACTCGTCCCGTGTTCACGCTGCTGCTGCCTCCGCCGAATGTAACGGGGCGGCTGCACATGGGGCACATGCTCAACCAGACGCAGATGGACATCATCGTGCGCTGGCATCGCATGCGCGGCTTCATCACGCTGTGGCTGCCGGGGACGGATCACGCGGGCATCGCCACGCAGATGATGGTGGAGCGCCAGCTCGCGAAAGAAGGCAAGCGGCGCAGCGACCTGGGCCGCGAGAAATTTATCGAGCGGGTGTGGGAGTGGAAGAAGCTGTACGGCGGCGCGATCCTCGATCAGATGAAGCGGCTGGGCGCGTCTGTCGATTGGGACCGCGAATATTTCACCATGGACGAAAATCTTTCGCGCGCGGTGCGCGAGGTGTTCGTCCGGCTGTATGAAGAGGGGCTGATCTATCGCGGGAAGTACATCGTGAACTGGTGCCCGCGCTGCGGCACGGCGATCTCCGACCTGGAAGTGAAGCACGAAGAAGTCGCGGGGAAGCTGTGGGAGATTCGCTATCCGGTGGTGGGGACTCCGCCGGATAAGCCGGAGTACATCACGGTGGCAACGACGCGCCCTGAGACAATGCTCGGCGACACTGCGATCGCGGTGAATGAAAAAGACGAGCGCTATACGCACCTGCACGGCAAGAGCGTGATGCTACCGCTGATGAATCGTGAGATTCCGATCATCACCGACGAGCTGGCGCAGCCCGAGTTTGGAACGGGCGCAGTGAAGGTAACGCCGGCGCATGATCCCAACGATTTTGAAGCGGGCAAGCGCCACAACCTGCCGCAGATCGATGTGATGGACGAGCACGCGCACATGAATGCGAACGCAGGGCCGTATGCCGGGTTAGATAGATACGAAGCGCGCAAGCGCATACTGGCCGACTTGCAAGAGCAGGGATTTCTCGTCGGAGAAAAAGATCACACGCTGTCGCTGGGCAAATGCGAGCGCTGCGGCGCTGTAGTCGAGCCGCGGCTGTCGGAGCAGTGGTTCATCAAGATTCAGCCGCTGGCGCAGAAAGCGATCGCGGCGGTGGAGAGCGGCGAGATCACGATCGTCCCCGACAACTACCGCCAGATTTATTTGAACTGGATGAACAACATCCACGACTGGTGCGTCTCCCGCCAGCTCTGGTGGGGGCATCGGATTCCGGCGTGGACTTGCAGCAGCGGCGACTGCAAAGAAGTGATTGTGGCGCGCGAGGCTCCGACGACTTGTACGAAGTGCGGCGGCGGAAACCTGGAGCAGGTCACGGATGTGCTCGATACTTGGTTTTCGTCGGGGCTGCTGCCGTTCACGACACTGGGGTGGCCGGAGAAGACTCGGGATCAGGCGGTGTTTTATCCGACGACTTTGCTGATTACCGCGTATGAAATTTTGTTCTTCTGGGTGGCGCGCATGATTATGTTC
>Ga0210410_10005206_pt1 | contig 11342 bp, 8 predicted proteins | sample IncBWC4MmetaG_FD_161058 | JGI IMG/M metagenome (GOLD analysis project Ga0210410, IMG submission 161058) | Forest soil microbial communities from Barre Woods Harvard Forest LTER site, Petersham, Massachusetts, United States - Inc-BW-C-4-M | ecosystem: Environmental > Terrestrial > Soil >... | reverse complement strand
CGGGAGACTTGGCGCCGAGGACGAAAGAGGCCGCGCTGGCCATACTCGATCGGCTGTGTGCGTAATGGCGGCATTCACCGACCGATTTTCCAGACTTTCAGCGCTGAGGCCGACGCGCCCGCGGCCATCGGGAGCGGAGCTGCTGCGTGCGCCGCATGCCGAGGATTCATTGTCGCGACTGCTCGGCGCAGGAATCGCCACCAACCGATACGGACAGTATGTGTTGGTGCGCAATTGGTTCTCGTCGCCGGAATATTCCGAAGTTTCCGAAGTCAGTCTTGAACTGCTTTCGCGCGGACGGGACGAAACTCTTTCCAGGCGGACGCGGGCGGCGCTCGCCGATCCTTCAAAATGGCTTTTTCTCGACACGGAAACCACAGGTTTGGCCGGCGGCACAGGGACGTACGCGTTTTTGATAGGACTGGCGTGGTGGGACGCCGGCGCGCTGCAAGTCGAGCAGTTTTTCATGCGCGATTTTGCCGAAGAGCACGCGATTCTGCACGAAGTAGCCTCGCGTCTTGCCGAGCGTCCCGTACTAGTCACGTTTAACGGCAAATCGTTTGATTGGCCGCTACTCGAAAATCGCTTCACCATGACGCGATCGATTCCCGTTCCTCATTTGGCGGCTCATCTAGATCTGCTGCATCCTGCGCGAGCATTGTGGAAGCTCCGGCTTGGCTCCGTGCGGCTTGTGGAGCTGGAACGCCACGTTCTGGACGCGGCCAGGCTGGGCTGGCATCGCGAAGAAGATGTGCTGGCCGCGCTGATCCCACAGCATTATTTCGATTATCTGCGAGGCGGACCGGCGGAGCCGCTGGCGGCCGTGGTGCGCCACAATCAGATGGATTTGCGCGGACTGGCCGCGCTGGTGGGCAAGATCGATGCATTGCTGAGATCGGACGACAGCAGCGCAGCGGAAAGCCTGGACTTGTTCGGACTATCGCGTTATTTGCAGCGGCGCGGAGATTCGCAACGAGCGCATTCCGCGTGCACACAAGCCATTGATCTCGGTCTCCCGAAAGAATACGACGGGCAAGCCCGCCGCGAACTCGCGCTCCTGGCGAAACGGCGTGGTGAACACGAGCAAGCTGCCAAGCTCTGGCACGAGCTTGCCGCCGATGAATCCGCCGGCATTTACGCTTGCGTCCAACTCGCAATTCATTACGAACGCCGTGCAAAGCGCCTGGAGGATGCGCTGGAGTTCGCTCACCTCGCGCTCGCGAAGGTTCGTCGGCACAAAACGAATGCGCTCGACCGAGCGACAATCGCGCGCGCCCTGCGCCTGGAGCAATCAATCCTGAATCGCGTCGAACGGCTGGAGCATCGAATCAGGCTGAGTCGGGTGTTGCCTGCCCTACCGATGGGCAGCCCTCCGCCGAAGGCCAGCCTCGGTGTGGGTAGCCTCACCTGATAGTTCCAGTGCTCTCCATTTAAGGGAGTAAATCGGATGGAAACTTCAGCAGCAAAGCCGCAACTTAGAGCAGGAGGTTCCATGGCCACCGCCGAACAGGTTTATTTTCGTTCCCAGCTCGAGCAACGCCGTGAACGTCTTCTTTCTGTTTTGCATTCTTCGGCGGATGCTTCGCTGTCCAATCTTCTCAGCGAGGTTGACGCCGCCCTTTCCAGGGTGGACGGGGGAACCTATGGGATGTGCGAGACATGTCACGACCCCGTAGAAAAAGAGCGCCTGCTAAACGATCCCCTTGTCCGTTTTTGCCTTGACCATCTCACGCGCGAGGAACAGCGCGCCTTGGAATCCGACCTCGAACTCGCCGCGCGCATTCAACAAGGGTTGCTGCCACCGCCCGAGCTCTCGGCGGCCGGCTGGCAAGTCCGCTATCACTACGAGCCTGCAGGGCCGGTCAGCGGCGATTACTGCGATGTGCTCGAATCCGATGGCGGATTGCTCTTCCTGTTTGGCGATGTGTCCGGGAAGGGCGTCGCTGCTTCCATGCTCATGAGCCATCTGCACGCCACATTTCGCAGCCTGGCGAGAGCTAACCTTCCACTTCAACGAATGGTCGAAGCTGCAAACCATATTTTTTCGGAAAGCACGCTTGCTGGACAATTTGCGACTCTGGTCGTGGGCCGCGCGAGAGATGATGGCTCGGTCGAATTCGTCAGTGCGGGACATCTACCGGTTCTTCACCTTGGATGCAACGGAGCCAGATCGGAGGGTGCGACAGGAGTACCTCTCGGCATGTTCACGAATTCGCATTTTCCGGTGCATGAGCTATCACTGAGCTCCGGCGAAGCCTTGCTGATTTATACCGATGGGCTCACCGAAGCCTGCAACGCCGCCTCCGAGGAATACGGCGTCACGCGCATGAAGGAGACCGCCCAGCGCCATTACGCCGCTGCCCCAGACCGCTTGATCGCAGGATGTCTTTCCGACTTACGGAATTTTACGGCTGAGACCAAGCGAGCGGACGACCTGAGCTTGCTTGTCCTTCGGCGGGCGGCGTAGCTGCGAACGCAAAATCATTGAGGCGCCAATTCTCCAGGTTCAAGTCGTTCGACCTGTAAGGTTTGCTGCGTTTCGCAATTTCCTTTGCGCTCTTTTCCATTACTTTAGGCTCATCGGGTGCCGGCGACCACTGCAGTTCTTTGTTGAGCCTGAGAAACAGCGCGCGGTCGCCGCCTTCTAGCGTCACACACTCCGTTTCCATGCAACGCAAAAACACGCCGCCGTCTGGCGTGTCGAACGAGAAGAAGTCCGGCTTGCGAAAAAGATTGCTGCGCGTTTCATGTTTCTTTTCTAACGCCTCAGAATATTGCCCGAAGAAACGGGCAGTTTGCTCCGGGGTCGCGAGGCGTTCGCGGGTGATCAATAAGAGGTGCTTGCTCGGCTTTTGCTCGTAAACGGCGTAACGATCGCCTTCCCAGGCGGCGGATAGGGACTTGGCTCGCGGCTCGCCGAGGAATTGCTTCAACACTTCTTTCCACCCAAATTCGCCCATCACGTTGTCTTCCAGCTTCGTCCAATCGGAGCCTAAAACTTTTTCCATCGAAGGCAGCGAGACCGGCGCGGGAACTTTTCCGGACGTATACAGAGCGGGATGCAGAATCTGTTGCGTGGAAACCGGGGGTTTGGCGAAAATGCGAGACAAGCCTTCCCAGCCGGTGGGTTTGAGAATGGCCGCGGAGAAGGTCAGGCCGTCCAGATACGGAAAAATCAGCGCGTCTTTTAGAAAAGGCGGCGCCTTCTTCAACAAGGGCGTGTCCGCCATGTCGCCGATCAGCATGGCGGGATCTATATCCGGCAGATCTTGCAGTGAGCGTCCGCTACCCTGGAGCAGATATTCCACCATTGCGACCATGGCGCTGCCCTCAAGAACGGATTCGCGCGCGAGTTCGCCATCGTCATTGGGGCGCGCGGCTTTGGCCCAAGCTTCAATTTGGAAGTGCTGATCTTCGAGGGCGTGCGTCAACTCGTGGGCCATGACCATGCGCTGGTCATCAACGGGAATCCAATCCGCAACGTAAAATTCGTGAGCTCTTGGGTCGTACAAACCCGCGATTTGTTCAGTCAGTAGATCGATCATGTAAGAGTCGAGGTCAAATCCCTTGGGGAGCAATCCGAAAGCCTCGGCGCTTCTCGCACCCGCATAACGTTCAGCAGCATCTTTGTCGTCATTCATTTCCTGAATAATGTGGGCGCGAATTTCTTGGCGCGAGCGCAGGCTCTTCTTGAGCGGCGTGCGGAGAGGCAGTCCGGTGATTTGACTCATCTGCGCGAGTACTTCGTCGGCGGCAACGGCAAAATCAGCGGCATTGGCTTTGCTTGTGGGGCTCGGCGAAGTTGCAGGGGCGGGAGTTTGCTGCGCGAAAGCATAAGATGCCCAAGTCCCGGCGAAAGCGAGAATAATGACCATCAGCAGCGTTGCGGAGCGGCGAAAACGCAAGATTGGAAAGGACATAACGTTTGCAGGATAGCAGATTCCCGGCTGGCCCGCCGACGCGGCCAGGCCATGCCGCTAGTAACGGACGCACGGAATTTCTTGGTTCAAACTGAAACAGTACGGAACTGAGAACTAGCTCAATCGTTCCCAAAGTCGTGGGAAACAACGGATCACAAGACGAATCACAGGAAACGCACAGGTTCCGCAAAATAACTCCCTCCGGATACTTAACATCATGGTAACTTAGTTTGTACTGTCAAATGGATCCTGGATTTCGTCTCCGCCAGATCCGTCAGCGTCTCGGCTTGACTTACCGGGACGTCGAGCGGGCCAGCCTCGCTCTGGCTCGCCTACACTCACGCCCGCAATTCGCGGTGCGGATTAGCCGATTAGCCGACATCGAGAACGGCGGAGTGGTACCGAGCCTTCATAAGCTCTACACACTCGCCGTGATTTATCATTTGAATCCGCTGGAAATTTCAAGCTGGTATGACGTGCCCCTGGATCGCTTCCTCGGCGATGCGGTTTCGTTCAGGTCTCCGCAAACGCACCTGATGGCATCTCCCGGTTTGTCACGTACAGAAAAGGTCGCGACGCTGCTTTCGCCGGACTGCACAGAATTCCTGGCGCGCAGCGCCGCGGAGTCTACAGGCGTGGGAAACATCCTCAACAGCGAAAACGGTCATCACCTTCGTTACGGGTGCATCGGTCTGCGCGACCGTCGCATGGAGCCGATTCTGAGGCCAGGCAGCGTAGTCCTCGTGGATGTGTCCGTACACCGTTTACAGGAAAACGGTTGGTCGAATGAATACGATCGGCCCATGTATTTTGTGGAACTCCATGATGGCTACCGCTGCGGATGGTTTCAGCAGGAGGGGGCACGCTTGGCGATGCAACCTCATCCACTCTCGCGGTGCATGCCTGAATCCTGGAAAACTCCGGACGATGCGGAAATCGTTGGGCGCGTGGTGGGCGTGGTTACCCGACTGCCTGCTCCGTTGAAGGCTCCTTCTCGAGAATCTCCAGAATTGCCCGTACATTCGAGCAAAAAAGCTCCTTGAGATACTCCGGTGAGTCGGCCGGGAGTAACGCGCGATAGGATTCGAGCCTTCGCCACTGAATCGCGGCATTGCGTGAGCCATTCGGCAAACTTCGGAGGTGCGCGCGCAAATCTTCTTCCTGCACCAGGAGAGGCATTTCTAGAATCCGCTCGAAAACTTCCTGATGACATTGCTCCAGGGCTTGGCGAACCGCGGCTTGCGGGTAGATGGCGGCCAACGCGGCATGCGCGTAGACGTTTGTCGAAATGTCGCGCAAGGAGGCTAGATACGCCAGTCGCGAAAAAGGGCAGGAAATTCTTGCCAGCGTAGACAATGTCAGATCGTGGATGATACGTCGATTTTGCTGAAGCTGTGTCAGTGTATCCATCTGTTTCCCTGTTCTGAAAACAGAACGCTTTGCAGCAAATAACCCGATTTGCGCCGTTTTCTAGCAAGGTGGCCCTCAGGAGGGCTACTTATGAAGAAAATCGGTGTGATGTTCGGGCTTTTCATGCTTGCAGTAATCGTCGTTTCTGTGGCTGGCTCAGGTAACTATAGTCCAAGCAATTCTGCAGTCGAGGGAAATTTCCAAGGCGTACTCATTGCAGACGGTAGTCCACGGCCCCCATTTCCCCCCGCGCTCGCTTTTGATGGCAGCCTGCGCCAGCAGCTGTCGCCGCCAACAACCGCATTGGACGGGAGTCCACGACCGCCGTTCCCACCCACACTGGTTGCTGACGGCAGTCCCAGGCCGCCATTCCCACCAGCTGCGTTCGACGGTAGTCCAAGACCGCCCTTCCCGCCTCGCCTGTCTGCTTAAGGCTTGAAAGAAGCGCCAACCCGGACGGGCTTGGACGTCGGCAAATTGCCGTCGACGCTCGAGCCCGTTTCTCAGATTAGCAATATCTTAGATTTTCGTCCTACCGTGGCTCCAGTACGGGACACCCACCCGCTAGGGTCCACAAGCTCTATGTACTATCTTTTTACGTATGGTACGATTCCCGGCAATGAACGACCTGGGACTCTTAATACAGTGGGTCTGGGTGGTTACTGCGATTATGCAGGCTCTGCTCCTGTGTCTGCTGCTTGCGCGAAAAAATGTTAGTACTTACCCGGCGTTTAGCGCGTACATCTTTATGACTCTCGCACAGAGCGGTTTGTTGTTCGTCGCCATCAAAGAATGGGGATTTTCCTCCTCTGTTTCCTGGCGTGTTGGGTGGGCTACGCAATCCATTGTCCTCGGAGCCCGCGCGTTTGCCGTAGCTGAACTCTGCCGGCACGTTTTGGGGCGTTTTCTGGGGATCTGGGTCCTGGCGCGCTGGATCCTGGTTGCTTCCGGTGCAGCGGTGCTTTTCTATGCGTTAATGTCCGCGAACCATCAATGGCGGCTCGTTCTATACACTGCGGAGCTCGGACTCGAGCTAGCAACGGCCTCCGTAATCGTTGTGCTTCTTCTTTTTGCCCGTTATTACGGTCTGACGGTAGACCCTCCACTTCGCTTGCTGGGCGTCGGTCTTTGCCTCTATTCGTGCGTTTCGGCGCTAAACGATGCGATTCTGGAGCGTTGGCTGACTAAGTATGTCTCTCTTTGGAATGCGCTTGGCATGTCCGCCTTTCTTGGGTGCTTGCTTTTATGGAGTTGGGCCTTTCGCAAATCAGCTCCGCAAGCGGTTGCCGCTCCCTTGCTTTCGGATGGTTCCACATACCTGAATCTCATCCCGGAAATGAATTTGCGATTGCGCTCGCTTAATGAGCACTTGATCGAATTCTGGCGCCAGGAGGCTCCGCGCGCGTGAGCACGCTATTTATTCTCGGAGCAGTCATTATGCTGGTGGTTCTGCTCTTCTGGGCGCTTCGTAGCCCGGAACGTGACAAGAAAGCTGGCGCACCAGCATGGCTGGAATCCATCGAGGAGTCGACTCGCCAGCATGCAACGTACTTTGGCGTGATTCGCCAGGCGATGTCGGAAGAGGATTTCAAGTTTCTTGCGGCTCGTGGCCCGGGGCGTTTAGCCCGCCGAGCCCACAAAGAACGCCAGCGCATCGCTATGCTCTATCTTGCGAATTTGCGTGCCGATTTCCAGAGGTTGTTGCGTCTGGCCAGGGTGATTGCCGTGCTCTCGCCGGAAATTGCCGCCTCGCACGAGTTCGAGCGCCTGCGGCTCACCGTTCGTTTTTTCTGGCGGTATCAGATGGTCCTGCTCGGACTTTATGCCGGTCTTCTGTTGCTGCCGCAACTCGGCGGTTTGAGCCAGATGGTAAGCGAGCTTGCGTTTCGTATGGAGTCAGCCATGAAGGAGCTTGGCGAGCGCGCCGCTATTGCCGCGCAGCTTGCGTCAACTCTGAATCGGCGCGGGTTGGACGCTGCCTAAGGCCGCCTGGCTCAAAGCCGCATCCACGGCGCTCAGCAAATCTGCAGCTTTGAAGGGCTTCTGCAGAACGAGCGTGCCATTCCCTGGTTGACTCTCACCGAATGCAGGCCCTGCGGAGGCCCGCATCCAAACGATCCGCGTGGCCAATGAGGGTCTATTGGCTGTCAGCCAACTCTGCAGATTCTCGCCTCCCGTGCCTGCCGGCAGTTCTGCGTCGGCAACCACAGCGTCGAATTCCTGCTCGGCTAACAGCCGCTGTGCTTCCGGCAGGCTTGAGACAGCTCGCACGGCATGATTCCCGTCCCGCAGGATGGCCTCAACCGCCTCGAGCACAGAACTATCATGATCGACGAGGAGAATTCGTCCCCCGGGCGCGGCAGGCGCGCCGCCTTCCGGAATGGTCTCGTCCGGAGCGGACGCCCGCTGGTACGGCAATTCGATGGTGAAACAGGCGCCGGAGGGCTGCACATTCTTTACGCGGATGGAGCCGCCATGCTCGCTGACAATTCCATAACAGATGCTCAAACCCAGTCCGGTGCCCTTGCCCACCGGCTTAGTTGTGTAGAACGGGTCGAAAACGCGCGATGCATCCTTCACGCCCGGACCGCTATCCTTGAATTCCACAATCAGACGGTCGTCTTTCGCCTTCGTGCTGACCCAGAGGTCCCCCTCGGTGGACTGCTCCAACATGGCATCGACCGCATTGTTCACCAGGTTTAGGAATACTTGCTGAAGCTGGTGGGGGTCCGCGGCGGTCATCGGCAGGTCGGCGGCGAGGTCATAATGAACCCGAATGTTGCTCAGGCGCAGGTCGTAGTCGCGCAACGCCAGCGTGTCCTGCAGTATGTGGTTCAGCTGCGCCGCAATACGTTCTGGCTTATGCTGGCGAGCAAAGCTCAAGAGATTCTGGACGATTCGGTGCGTTCGCTGTGCCTGTTTATAGAGCTTGTCCGAATATTCCATGCCCTGCGGCGGCATTTGACCGCTGGATAACAGAAGTTGGCTGTACCCCAAAATGGCGGTGAGCGGATTGTTGAGCTCGTGCGCTACACCCGAAATCAGCTGGCCTACAGCCGCCATCTTTTCGCTGTGGAGTAGCTGTTCCTGTGTGCGCCGCAGATTCTCGTAAGCTAGCCTCGTCTCCTCGTATAAAACAGAACGATCAATGGCATTGGAGATTTGACTGCCAACCGCAATCAAGAGGTTAATGTCCGCGGGTGAGAACTCCCTTGGCGTTCGGCTCCCGACCACTAGTCCGCCAAGCACTCGGTCCTTCGACCACAAGATCACCACAAAGGCCGAGTGCAGTCCTTCCTGGCGCTGCGCTTCTCGCAAAATGACGGGGATCGGCAGCCCTTGCGCCGACAGGAAAGTGGCATGAACGGCCTTAATATGTTGCAGCAGTTCGGGCTGCAAAGTGACTGGCGGAATATGCCGAGCCTGCTCCGAGCGGTGGCCAACCGCGGCAATGCGGCGCAGTCTGAGCAAGCCTTCATCCAACAAGTAAAGCGACGAGGCGTCCAAACTAAAAAGCTCGGTCATCTGCCGCAGCGTGCGGTGAATCGAATCCGTAAGGTCCAGGGATTCCGTAAGCGTCTGACCGATGGAGTTCAGCACCATCAATTCGCGATTGCGGCGCCGGATCTCCTGCTCGGCGCGCTTGCGATCGGTTATGTCCAGCAGAAACCCTTGCAAGGCGGTCAAGTTGCCGGCCGTATCTCGAATCGCGATGGAAGATTCCAACATTGCGCGTACTTCCCCGTCTTTGCGGCGTATTTCATATTCAAAATCCGCCACTGCTCCGTGATCCTGGAGAAGTTTTTTGAGCCGCTCGCGATCCGCGGGGTTAACGAACATCGATGGAATTTCGGCGTTCAACAACTCGTCCCGGTGCTCGAATCCCAAAATACGCATCAATGCATCGTTAAAATCCAGGAATCGCCCCTGCGGATTGGAAATAAAAACTCCCTCTTGAACGTTCGATACCAATGTCCTGTATTTCTCTTCCGCGCGCTTGCGCTCGGAGATGTCTTTCAGGGCGTGAACCGTACCAAGCTGGCGGCCGGAAGGATCTGTAAACGTTGAATTGGACGCGAGGAAATACCCCGAGAGCCAAGGATCCGGATCATCTCCTTCCCCGGCGACACCTTCACAATAAGGACAACTCTTATAGTTTGTACCCTTGCGCGGGAGCAGATCCGTGACCATGCGCCCTACCAGGGCCGTGGCATCGCGTCCGAGTAGGTTCCCGAGGCGTTGATTAGTGCGCAAAACGCGAAATTCCGGGTCGTGGACGAAAATGGGATCGCCGATCGAATCAAATGTGTATGCCCATTGCTGCTGAACTGTGGCCACCTGTTCAAAAAGCTTCACGTTTTGCAGTGTCAAACCCAGAAGGTTGGCAATGTTGACCAAGTACGTGATCTCGTCGCGCTGAAAGCGAACGTTCTGAAACGACCCTACAGAGATAATTCCTACCGGCCCCTCTTTTCCCGGAAGCGCCAGAGAAATGCTCTCGCTAACGCCGCTCTCTTCCATCCGGGTCCGCTCTTTCGAGTCCACGGCTTCGTCTAAGCGCACAAACAAGCAATCCTTCTGCAGAACTCGCTGCACCCATGGCTCGGACACCGCCACCCGTTCGTGCTTTTGCAGATATGTTTGCTGGAAACCGACCGAAGCTCGCGCGACCAACTGCGCGGCACCTCCCTGGCCTTCCAGCAATCGCACGATTCCGTGCGTTGCCCCCAGGCTCTCTACTAAATGACCGAGCACCTGTTCGATAACCTCGCGGACGGAAAGTGTCTGTGTGCTCGCGGCCGTGAGCAGCGAAAGCCGCCGCATTTTGTCATTTAGCTCATCGCTTCGAGATCGCGCGCTCTCCAGCACCAGAACCGCCATCGCAATGCCAATCGAAACATTCAACAGGTGATCGAAAGCGAGCCGCAGCAAGAAAAATGGATGCGATAGCCACTCGTAACGATCGATGCCTTGAAGTCCGCTGACCAGCAACGCTCCGGCAAGCAACCGCCCGCCATGCCCTTTGTGTTTAGCTCTTGCCCGCCACAAGAGCCATCCCGCCCATAAGCTGATGGCGGACTCGAGAGCTGCCGTTTCCCAGTGGATTTCGCCGAAGTACGGCGCATTGGTGCTGCGTTCGACGTAGTAGACCCCCGCGAGAATGGCGGTTGCGAGTGGCAGCACAGGCCAGTTCCGCTTGGCGGCACCCAGAGTCAGCTGCATGGTGGAGGAAAGAAACAGAAGTAAAGCCATCACCTGCGTCGCGAGAACAGCCAGGTGCAGCTCTGGGCCGTCCTGTAAAATCAATCCAAGCTCGAAAACCGCGGAAACCGTCAGCCCAATCCACCCGAAGAGCCACAGACGAAAATAGCCGTCCGCATGGTCCCGCCGAAGCAGTAGAAACAACACCAGCAGGACGATGAGCGCCGTCACTTCAAAGAAGGCGATGGCGAGCGGGCCCTGATTGACGACCAATTGTGCCGCCTCCGGTTGATACGATTGGCGACTTCCAGACACACCGGTGCAGGCTCGAACACAAGGGCCCTGAACCGTGCGGGTATCTTACCTTTGAAGCTACATGCTGTTTTCTGAATGGGCAATGGGCCCAACTTGCTCATGTGCTGTCCCTTATAATGGCATCTGGGCAGAATGACCGCCGGGAGCCAACCTAACGTGGAAATCGAAAACATACTGGTTGTGGACGACGAGGAAGCCATCCGCGAAGTCGTTTCCACTATGCTCGAGTCCAAGGGTTACCGATGCACCGCGGTTAGCAATGGCCGTGCTGCCCAGGATCAAGTCAAACGCACCACTCCGGACCTGGTGCTGAGCGACATGATCATGCCGGAAATGGACGGCATAAAGCTTCTGGAATGGCTTCGCCAATATGACCCGGAAGTCCCGGTAATCATGGTGACCGCCATTCACGATATCTCCACGGCCCTGGAGGCCATCCGCCGGGGAGCTTACGACTACATTTTGAAGCCGTTTGAGAAAGACCAGCTTTTTCTC
>Ga0210410_10005202_pt1 | contig 11347 bp, 9 predicted proteins | sample IncBWC4MmetaG_FD_161058 | JGI IMG/M metagenome (GOLD analysis project Ga0210410, IMG submission 161058) | Forest soil microbial communities from Barre Woods Harvard Forest LTER site, Petersham, Massachusetts, United States - Inc-BW-C-4-M | ecosystem: Environmental > Terrestrial > Soil >... | reverse complement strand
TACCCATTCTTCGCGACTGCGCTGCAGGCATCGCTGACGTGCAAGTGCGCAATCAGGGAACGATCGGCGGGTCGCTTGCCGAGGCCGATCCCAGCGGTGATTGGGGCACAGTATTGCTCACGCAGGAGACCGCGGTTCGCTGTTTCGGGCCTGAGGGTGAACGGACCGTGCCGCTCGAAGAATTCATCACGGACGCGTACACCACCGTGCTGGCGCATGACGAATTGGTGCGCGAAGTGATCGTGAAGATTCCCCCGAAGCATAGCGGCGGGGCTTGCGTGGCTTTCAAACGAAGCGCGCCGGTCTATGCCACGGTCAGCGCGGCGGTGCAGCTTACGCTGGACGGCGCGGATACGTGTCAGAGCGCACGCGTTGTGCTGGGCTGCGTGGGGTTGACGGCGCTTCGCGTGAAGGAAGCAGAAGCGGAACTGCGCGGCAAAAAAATCGGAGAGAAAACCCTGCAAGCCGCAGCAGACGCCGCGCGCGCAGCCGCCGAGCCGCCGGGCGATATGCGCGGATCCACGGAATACAAGCGAGCACTCGTGGCGGCGCTCGTCAAGCGCGCCCTCGGCATCGCGGCGCGCCGCGCCCGCGGAGAGCAAGTGGAGACGGGGCACGAATATGTCGGACGCTGACAAAATCCCGGTGCGCTTTCGCGTGAACGGCGAAGAACGCGAAGCGCTGGCCGAGCCGCGAACGCTGCTAGTCGAATTTTTGCGTGACCAACTAAACCTCACAGGCACGCATATCGGTTGCGACACCACGTATTGCGGCGCATGCACCGTTCTTCTCAATGGCCGCACGGTGAAATCCTGCACGCTCTTTGCGCCCATGGCCGATGGCGGCGAAATCACCACGGTCGAAGGCCTTTCGACGAACGGCAAATTGCATCCCGTGCAACAGGCGTTTGCCGAATGTCATGGTTTGCAGTGCGGTTACTGCACGCCGGGACTGTTACTTTCCACAGTGCATTTGCTGACCAAAACTCCCAAGCCCACGGAAGAGCAGATTCGCAAAGCCATCGCCGGCAATACCTGCCGCTGCACCGGCTACCAAAATATTTTCAAGTCCATCCGTGCAGCCGCAGCCGAGATGGAGAAGAGCTAAGCATGGAAATCAAGTTCGGCGGCGATTTCACGGTGAAGAAGACTCCAGAACAGGTTTACGATTTTCTGGTAGACCCCAATCGTTTCTGCCCGCTGCTTCCGGATTATCAGAGCATGGAGATTGTGGACGACAAAAACTTTAACGTGAAGTTGAGCGTGGGAATCTCTCACATTCGCGGCACGGCGGCGGTAAAAATGTCGCTGGTGGAAGCGCAAAAGCCCAAGCAAGCGGTGTATGAAGGGAAAGGCGACGTTCCGGGAGGCTCGGCGACGTTGCGCGCCGGCTTTCAACTGGAACCGGCGCCGGGCGGAGAAACAAAAGTCATCTGGACCGGCCAATCGAGCGTGCTTGGCCGGATCGCTTCGCTCGCCGGAGGAATGCTCGAGCCGCTGGCCAAAAAAAACGTGCAGAAACTGATTGATGGATTGCAGAAAGCGCTGACTTAGACACAGGACGAATTCATGGCGAAGATCACGCGCGCAAGAAGCAGCAAGAAGAAAACCGGGAAGCCTGCGAAGAGTGCCTCGCCGGAGGTTCGCAAATGGGTTGGCCAGCCCATTCAAAGAAAAGAAGAAGACCGCCTGGTGCGCGGCAAGGGGATTTTCGTCGATGATCAGAAATTGACGGGCATGCTGCACATCCGTTTTATTCGTTCGAGTTATGGCCACGCAAAGATCACTCGTGTGGATGTTTCGAAAGCGGCGGCATCTCCCGGCGTAGTGTGTACTTTGACCGGCGCTGAAGTAAAAGGATTGGTGAACCCGTTCATCGAGATCGGTCCGGACGTCGGCCAAAAGATCGCGGACTATCCGATGGCCGTCGATAAGATCGTCTACCAGGGCGAACCGGTCGCCGCAGTCGTAGCGGAAACGCGCATGGGCGCAGAGGATGCGGCGGAATTGGTCGGAGTCGAATACGATCCGCTCCCGCCGGTGATGACCGCTGAGGGCGCGCTGAAAGACGAGAGTCTCGTGCATCCGGAGATGGGCACGAACCGCAACTGGCACGGCCTATTTGAATACGGAGACGTGGAGAAGGCCTTCAAGCAAGCTGCCCACGTGGTGCACATCGGACGATTGCATTTCCATCGTTTTTCGAGCACGCCCCTGGAAAACAACGCCATGATCGCGGTGTGGGATTCGCGCTCGGAGCGCATCGAGTATTGGTCCAATAATTCGTTTCCATCGTTTGCCGCGCAGTTTCTTTCGCCGGCGCTAGGCGTGCGCATCGATCAAATTCTGATGAAGAGTTTCGACATCGGCGGCGGCTTCGGCATCAAGATCACCAACTATCCGTACATGGCGCTGTGTGCCTTGGCTTCGCGCAAATGTGGTGGCCGTCCCGTGAAGTGGGCCGAGACGCGCACCGAGCACATGCAAGCCAGCGCGCATGGCAACGAGCGCACGTTTTTCGATACCCGCGTCGCGCTGGATAAGAACGGCGTCATCACCGCCATCGATTCGCGCCACGTCGATGATTGCGGCGCTTATCCGCGCTACGAACCGCTCGGATGCGTCATTTGGGCGCAGGTCTTGGCCGGCTCCTACCGCGTCAGAAATGTTCGCATCGACATGAACCAGGTGCTGACGAACAAATGTCCGGTGGGGCCGAATCGCGGCTACTCGCGGATGCAGCAACTCTGGTTCATGGAACGCGTGCTGGATATTTGCGGGCACTCGCTGGGCATTCCCACCGACGAAATGCGCCTGCGGAATTATATTCGCAAGGATGAAATGCCTTACGAAACGCCGAACGGCTGCGTGTATGACTCCGGCGATTACGCAGGCATGCTGGCCATTGGGAAAAAACTTGTCGGCTGGGACGATTGGAAGAAAAAACAGGCTGCGGCTCGCAAGGAAGGTCGGTGGATTGGTCTCGGCATCGGGTCGACGCTCGATTCCGGCACGAACAATTTCGGACAGGCGCGCATCATCAATCCGGGCGCGCCGTTTTCCGGGCAATCGAAAGCCGCCATAGCCAAGCTGGACATTTATGGAGAGGTGGTCATCAGCATGGGCTCTGTGCCGCAAGGGCAGGGCCACGAAACCACCGCAGCGCAGGTGGTTGCGGACGTTTTGAACATCTCACCTGATCTGGTTAAAGTGAAACCGGGTTTCGACACAGAGCAAAACGCTTACACGGGGCATACCGGCACGTACGCCAGCCAGTTCGCTGTCACCGGACTTTCCGCGATTCACGGCGCCGCGGCGAAACTACGCGACGAAATGCGCCGCCTCGCGGCCTGGGCCTTGAAGTCCAAGGAAAAAGATTTGGAGTTTGGTGTGGGCGAGCAAGGCCCCGAAGTGCGCGACACGCGGACAAAGAAATCGATCAACTACTGGGCGCTCGCCAATCTGGTCAACGTCAACAACGCCGGCATGCCCGAGGATTTGTGGGACATCGGCCTTAATTGCCGTTACGTCTATCACGCGCCGTTTAACTTGCCGGACGTCAAGCGCAAGTTTGGCAACCTCACGCTGACTTATGCGGCGCAGATTCATGTCGCCGTCATCGAAGTGGACCGCGAAACGTTTCAGCCCAAGATATTGGCTTACGCTTGCGTTGACGATTGTGGCCGCGCCGTCAATCCCCGTATCGTAGAAGGGCAAGTTCACGGCTGTACGGCCCACGGCATTGGCGCGGCGCTCATGGAAAATTGCGCTTACGATTCCGATGGCAACATGCTGGCTTCCACGTTCAGCGATTACACGCCCATCACCGCCATGAACATGCCCGACCTGCTTTACGGGCACATGGAATCGCCGTCGCCATTCACATTCAATGGCGCCAAAGGGATGGGCGAGGGTGGCGCTGCTCCTGTGCACACCGTCTGCGCGGCACTGCAGGATGCGCTCTATTCGAGCGGCGTGATCATCGACGATTCGCACAACACCGGCGATTCGATTTTTCGTTCACTACTGCGCGCGAAAGCAGGCGAGTTTGCCGGCATGGTCCGCGTCGAACATGCGCGGGCTGCTCGTTAGCATTCCCAGGATGGAAAGCGCGCGCCGTGGTGTAGCAAAGTGGAATTCCCCAGTTCTTGTTACGTTTTAGTAGAGGTTGTATGAAACGCGTTTGCATCATCGGTTGCGGTTCTATCGGCAGCCTGTACGCCGCGCACCTGACCAAGGTCAGCGAGGTCTGGGCCTTTGTGCGGCGCCCCGAGCATGCGCGGGCGTTGAACGAGCAAGGGCTGTGCGTCAGCGGAACGCATTCGTTTCATGCCAACCTGCACGCGTCGCACCAGCCGGCGGAGATGCCGCAATTCGACCTGGGGATTGTCTCGAGCAAAGCCACGCAAACCGCGGAAGCCGTCGGGCCCGTTGCTCACCTTTTCCAAAAGGGCGCGATCCTTTCCTCGCAAAACGGCCTGGGTAGCGAAGAGATCATCGCCAGACTCGCAAAATCCTACGTCATGCGCGGCACCACATTCATGAGCGGCACGCGCCACAGTGATACGCATGTGCAATATGAGCTCGACACCGCCACGTGGCTCGGCCCTTTCGAACCGACCAACACGCCCTTCTCGCTAGTGAAGGAGACGGCGGACCTGATCGTCTCGTCCGGGCTGAAAGCGATCGCGCTCGAGGATGCACGTCCCGCGCAGTGGTCCAAATTGATCTTCAACGCGTCCGTGAATTCCGTTTCCGCGCTCACGGAACTGCCTCACAGTTTTCATTTTGCCGAAGAAAAAAACTTCGGCGATTTGGGGAATCTTTTGCACGCGCTAATCGAGGAAGGGAAACAGGTCGCGGCCGGACTCGGCGTTAAGCTCCATGACGATCCTTGGGAAATGAACAAGATCGGCGCGCAGACCGATCATCCGCCTTCGATGCTCTACGACATACGCCACAAGCTCGCGACGGAAGTCGATTTTCTTGGCGGCGCCATCGCCACAGAAGCGCATCGTGCTGGCATTCCCGCGCCGTTGCACACCGCGCTTTATCAGCTCATCAAAGGCAAGGAAACATCCTGGACGTATCAGGGCAAGGAGCACGCCGTAACGAGGTAAGCGCGGAAGATTCATGGGCTACGCGATTGATCAAGAAAAATGGGAGGGCGTGCGCGAGATGACGGAGCGCAATAATCTCGATGCCATCGTAGCCCGAGCGCCGGACAACGTTCTTTATTTGACGAACTATTGGACCATGAAGGGTTACGACCTCGTGATCTTTCCCCGCGAAGGCGATCCCACGCTGCTGGTGATCGAGCCGCAGTTTCGTGAAGCCCAACGCACGGCGTGGAACAAGGACGTGCGGTTCTTCCCGTTTTACCATCCGAAGGATCCGCGTGCCCCGATGATTCGCGCTGTGGAAATGGCCGTCGATGTGTTGCGTGAGCGCAAACTCACCCGGCGCGTGGGCATCGAGCTTTCTCAGACTTCGCAAATCTGCGACCGCATGGTCGGTGAACCGACAGTTTACTGGCAAGGCTTCTTCGACGCGTTTCGTGCGGCTTCCCATGAAATCGTCGACGCCACGCCGCTGCTTGCGGAAATTCGCGCCATCAAGACTCCCCAGGAAATCGAGCGCATGCGGCTTGCCAATGAACTTGCGGCTATCGGCATGGAGTATGCGCGCGACAACATCAAGCCCGGCATGAAAGAGAGCGAAGTCGCGGCCATGATCGAGGGCCACATCCACGCCGTCGGTGTTGGTTACAAAGGAAAAGTCGAGATGGCGCGCGCTTTTACGCTGGTGTGGTCCGGGCCCGGCATCGCCACGTTCACCGCGACCAGCCACCGCCCGGTCATCGAGAATGAGCCGACCCTCGTCGAGATTTGGGTTTGCGCGGATGGCTACTGGACGGATTTGACAAAAAACATTTGCCCCGGAAAGTTGACCGCTCCTTACCATCGTCTGCTCGATCAATTGTTGAAAATCTTCGCGGACTCTGTTGCCTGCGTTCGCGATGGCGCGCCGATGGGCGAGATTGACCGCGTCATTCGCAAGGGTATTGACGCGGCCGGCTATCCCGGCCAGCCTTCGCATCCCGTGGCTCACGGCGTTGGCGCGCGGGCGCATGAGCCGCCCTATTCGCATCAAGCGGCAGCGGGTGTGATGCGCTCGAACATGGTGCTGGCCATCGAGCCTGGCGCCTATTGGGAAGGCGGTGGTGGGTTGCGCCTGGAAGACAATTTTCTAGTCACTCGGGATGGTTGCGAAAAACTATGCTCGTATCCCGACGATTTTCGGCTGGCATAGATTGGCGACGGAGGGAATCTTGAGACGGAGGCTTCGCGCGCAATGAGGGATGATCTGGCAAAAGCGATCCTCGCACAGGTGCGCGAAGAGGAGATCGTCGCGATGTCCTGCGACGTCGTGAACATCCCGAGCCCCACCGGGGAAGAACTCGAGATGGGCCGCTACATGCGCCGCACTCTCGAAGAAGCCGGCCTGAACGTCTCCTGGCAAGAAGTCGAGGAAGGCCGCGCCAACGTCGTCGGACTCTGGGAAGGCAGCGGCAACGGAAAGAGCCTCATGTTTAACGGCCACATGGACACTTCGAATACCGGCCGCGAAGCTTTTCTCACCGGCCTCGGCTACAAACCGAAAGCCGTGATTCGCAACGGCATGATATACGGCCTCGGAATCTACAATATGAAAGGCGCGCTGGTTTGCTACACGCAAGCGGTCAAAGCGCTCATGCGCGCCGGAGTAAAGCTCGAAGGCGACGTCACCATCGCCGCAGTCGCTGGCGAAATAGAAAAAACGCAATGGAGCGACGAATTCGTGGGCAAGGAATTTCGCGGCTACGGCGTCGGGACGCATCACCTCGTGAATCACGGCACCCTCCCCGACATGTGCATTCTTGGCGAGCCCACCGACATGCAACTCGTGCTTGGGCACTACGGCACAGTCTGGGTCCGCCTTTCGACGCATGGGCATTACGTCCACACGGCGTTTACACGCGGAAAACAGGATCACAGCTCCATCTTTCGCTTGAAAGAAATTCTTGCGCCAGTCTACGAATGGATTGGGGCGTGGGAAAAGAAGGCTACTTACGACGGCCAGCCCGGCGTTGTAAACGTCGGCTGCATCCGCGGCGGCTATCCCTGGCGCGTCAGCCGCACGCCAGATCGCGCCGATGTTTTTCTCGACGTGCGCGTTCCCCCAACCATGCCGCTCAAAGAAGTCCGCGTCTCCATCAAGCAACTCGTCCTTGATCTCAGAAAAAAGCATCCGGACTACGGCATCGAATACGAAACGTTTGTTTCCGTCCCCGGCGCGGAAATCTCGAAAGATCACCAACTCGTAAAAACCATCGAGTCCTGCCATCAGCGCGTGCTCGGCTCGGCGCCGAAACACGCTACCGTCCTCTGGGATTCCGATGCATCGGTGATGACCCGCTTCGGCATCGAAACGCTGAATTATGGCCCGTCCAGCGGACCGCGTGACGCCGAAGGCGAGAAAGTCGCCATCGAAACCCTTGTCAGCACCACGAAAATCTATGCACTGGCTGTAGCCGAAATTTGCGGTGCGCAGTAAGCGCCCAAGGATATGACTCGGAGACAACCACAATGACTAGTCAAAAAGAGATCGACCGCCGCTATACCAACATCCGCAACGCGATGACCGCCGAAAAAGTCGACGCCCTCATCGTTTGCGGCAATCAATACACCGGCTTCGAAGGCGCGGTACGCTACACTTCCGGCTTCGAAATTGTGCACCGTTACGTATACGTCCTTATCCCGCTCTCCGGCGATCCCACACTCGTTTTTCCCCGCGAAGCGCGCTGGATCGGCGACAAAAAAGCTCCCTGGGTGCGCGAAAAAGTATGGGCGGAAATTCCCGGCAAATGGCTCCGCGAAGAAATTGAAAAACGCAATTGGAAGCGCGTCGCGGTCTACGGCATGGACTACATCATGGCCGTTCGCGATTATCGTGAGTTGCAGCAAGGCTCGTTCGAACTCGTCCCCTTCGATTTCCATTTCGACATGGCCCGCGCCGTAAAAAGTGAAGAAGAACTCGAAGGCTTCCGCGACAGCATGGACATCATCCTCGACGGCTTCCACGCCCTGCTCGAAGCCTACGAGCCCGGCAAAAGCGAAGCCGAAATCATGGCCCCTGCCGTCGAACGTTTTTTCGCCCGTGGCGCCGGCCCCCGTATGATGAACATCGTCCTCAGCGGCACGGGCGGCGAAGCCGAAGCGCACTTCAAAGTTCCATCACTGCGCAAAGTCGCCGCCGACGATTTGCTTCTCTACTCCCTGGAAATAACCGGTGAAGCCGGCTACTGGATCGAATTTTCCCGCGCGCTGATTCGCGGAAAAATCAGTGCGCGCACCAAAGCCATGAGCGACGTCTACCCTCACGCCATGGAAGCCTCCCGCGAAAAAATGCACGAAGGCGTCCTCGCCAGCGAAGTTCACAAAGCCGCCGCCGATGTTTTCAGCAAAGCCGGCTTCGCGCTGGGACATCTCACGGGCCACTCCATCGGCATGACCATGATCGAGCACCCCGCCATCGGCGCCAACACGAAGATCGAGCTGAAAGAAAATATGGTCCTCAGCTTTCATCCGCAAGTCGTCGATCAAGACGGCCAAGTTTGCCTCTACACGCAAGACACTTACCGCGTCGGCAAAAAAGAAGGCGAATGCCTCGCCAACGTTCCGTGGCGCTTCTATCCGGGCGTGGAGGCCCTCAAGACCGCATGAGCGTAAAAATCTGCATCGTCGGTTGCGGCGCCATTGGCAGCATTTTCGGCGCGCATCTCGCGCGTCTCGAGGACGTCGAAGTCCACGCTTATGACGTTTTTGAAGCACACACGCGCGCCATTCAAGAGCGCGGCCTGCGCATCACTGGCGCAGCCGATTTTACCGCGCGTCTTCATGCCACTTCGAACGCCCGTGAAATTCCCCCGTGCGATTTCGGCATCGTGGCGACCAAAAGCACGCACACGCGAGCCGCCATCCAGCAGACCGCGCACATTTTCGGCCCCTCTAGCGGCGTGGCCTCCGTGCAAAACGGTGTTGGCAATGAAGAAATTCTCGCCGAGCATGTTCCCTGCGTCATTCGCGGCACAACGTTCCCCGCCGGCCACGTCATCGAGCCCGGCCACGTAGGCTTCGACATCAACGGCGACACGTGGCTCGGCCCGTTCGAACCCACCAGCACGCCGTACGACCGCGTCGAAAAACTATCCGAACTTCTCAATCGCTCTGGCTTGCGCGTCATCCCTCTCAAAGACGCCCGCGGCGCGCAGTGGACCAAACTCATCTTCAACGCTTCCACCAATCCCGTCGGCGCCCTCACGCTGCTCCATCACGGCGCAGCAACGCGCTACCCGCCAACCGGCGCGCTGTTTAATGCACTCATCGCCGAAGGCGAGGCCGTCGCCAAAGCGCTCGGCATCGATCTGCACGGCGATCCCCGCGCCCTCGTGCAAAAAGGCGCCAATGCTCCCGGCAAGCACCGCGCCAGCATGCTGCAAGACATTCTTGCCAAGCGCCAAACCGAAGTGGATTTCATGAACGGCGCCATCGCTGATTGGGGTGAAAAAATCGGCGTCCCCACGCCGCTGAACCGCGCTCTCTGGCAACTGGTAAAAGGTCTCGAACATTCCTGGACCGATCCGGCGTAGTTCGGTCCGAATGAGGTAGGGGCGGGGCTCGCCCCGCCCGCTTTTAACTTGAATCACTCACGCGATCCGCGAATCGCCGGTTTTCTTTGGCGCTCTCGGCCCGCCGTCAATAAATGGAGAACGAATAAAAATGTCCACGCCTTTCAAAATCGGTGTTTTGCAGCTCAGCATGGAACCTCTCAACGAAACCGTGGCCATGGCCCAGGCTTGTGACGCCGCCGGCTTCGACACTTTCTGGCTCGCCGAGGCCTACCCGTGGTGGCGCAAGCATTCCATGGAAGCGCGCTCTTCCACCGCCGTCACTGCCATCGTCGCCCGCGAAACCAAAAAAATCGTCATCGGCTGGGGCATCATCTCCCCGTACACTCGCCATCCAGTCCAAATCGCCATGGAAGCCCGCGTCCTTCAGGAAGCTGCGGGCAAGGATCGCTTCCTGCTCGGCCTAGGCGCGTCCAAAATCTTCATGAAAGAAATCGGCGAAGGCGAAAAAGGAAAAGAAGTCGGCCCCGCCACGGTGATGCGCGAGAGCATCGAAATCATTGAAGCCATGCTCGCTGGCGCCGAAGTGAAATACGAAGGCAAAGCGTTCCAGGCCTATTCTCCCGCTCTGAAATCCGACGCTCACGTTCCGCGTTGGCGCGTTCCCGTGTACGTTGGCGCGACCGGTCCCGTTCTGCAGCGTCTCGCTGGCTCGCATTCTGACGGCTTATTAACCGCCAGCATCACCACGCCGAAATTCGTCGAGTATTCCCGCAAAATGATGGAAGAAGGCGCGCGCAAAGCAGGCAAGGATCCTGCGAACCTCGACCTCGGCTCCGTAATCGTCGGCAGCATCGGCGAAGACCCAAAAACCGCCCGCGAAGGCGCTCGCGAGATGGCCGCCATGTACCTGGCCAACAAAGTCCAGAACATTCGCGGCTCGGCGGACACGTTGCTCGAATGCGCGGGCCTGGCCTTCGAGGAAATTCGCCCGATCGCTGAAGCCATGGAAACCGGCGGACGCAAAGCCGCCGCGCGCGCCGTAACCGATGCCGTTCTCGGCAAAGTCTGCCCCATCGCCGGCACGCCATCCCAGTGCATCGAAAAACTCGAAGAGTACCGCGCCTCCGGCTGCACCCACATCATGCTCGAACTCTGGGGCGACGACCGCCCGCAGCAGGCGCGTCTCTTCGGCCAAAAAGTTCTCCCGCACTTTCACAAGCACTGACAACAAGCCTCTTTCGTTTTAAAAAATGATGGTTCCAATTGCATCGCAAACCGTGGGAGACGATCTGGCCGCAAATATCCTCAAGATGATCGGCGATGCGCAAGCGCGCATCTACGGCTTGGTACGGGAAACTCCAATCGCGCTTCTTTCCGGCGAAAATCGTGTCCCAGACACATCTCGCGTGTATCTGAAACTCGAACACCTGCAAAAGACCGGCTCCTTCAAACTCCGTGGCGCCACCAATAAAGTGATGAGTCTTTCCGACGCCCAGGCCGACGCAGGTGTCGTGACGTCGTCCACGGGAAATCACGCTTTGGGCGTGGCCACCGCTGCGAAGCATCGTGGCATCGACGCCGAAGTCCTCGTCTCCACGCAGGTCTCCATCGAAAAGTTGCATAAGATTCAGGAATGCGGCGCGCGGATTCGCGTCGTGGGCGAAAACACACTCAA
>Ga0210410_10005200_pt1 | contig 11349 bp, 10 predicted proteins | sample IncBWC4MmetaG_FD_161058 | JGI IMG/M metagenome (GOLD analysis project Ga0210410, IMG submission 161058) | Forest soil microbial communities from Barre Woods Harvard Forest LTER site, Petersham, Massachusetts, United States - Inc-BW-C-4-M | ecosystem: Environmental > Terrestrial > Soil >... | reverse complement strand
CATCTTGCGCCGCTCGGTGACGTCCACCAACGTGCCCTGGTAACGGATGATGTTGCCGGTTCCATCCCAGACGGCACGCGACGTATCCAGAAAGACGCCGGTTGTGCCATCCTTGCGCCGCAGCGTGAGCTCGCGGCTGCGCTCGCTTCCCCGATCATCCGCAGTCCTCCCCAGTACCGGGCCCTGCCCAGGATCCAGATTGAGTGCGCTGGGGTCGAGGGACAAAAGTTCGTCCCGGCCGCTGCAGCCCAACATTCGAATAAGCGCCGGGTTGCCGTCAAGCAGCTTGCCCTCTGGAGTGCTGAAGTAGACGCCTTCGTGGAGAGTCTCGAAAAGTTCGGTGAAGCGGCGCTCTTTCTCGCGCTCTTCGGTCACGTCCCGGGCGAGGGCACTGATGCCCACGACTTCGTCACTCTTGACGATTGCATTAAGCACACAGTCGAAATACAGGGAGCGCGAGTTGTTCTTGACCTGGATGCGAACCAAGCCCGACCAGCGGCGCTTTTCGAGAAAGCGGGGAAGACCAGTTTCGACGTCGCGTCGCAGCGGTTCGGTCAGAAACTCGTCGATCTTGTGGCCTACGACGTCGGTGTAGGCCACTCCCAGCAACTGGGTGACACGGCGATTCACTGTCCTCAAAGTACCGTCGAGCGAGCAGGCAAAAGCCACGTCGTCAAACGAGTCGATGAGTTCCTTGAAGCTGCGCTGGGAGCGTTGAATGACCTGACTCAGTTGGTCGAGTTGCTCGTCGGAAGGGGTGACGCCGGCACGGTCCCGTAAATCGCCCAACAGGTGCTTCAGTTCCGAAACTTCACGACGCCGCCCGTATACGTACGCGGCAAACAGGACTGCCAGCACCAGCAGTCCAATCGAAATCGCACCCAGGTGATAGGGAAGGTCCTTCAACCGTTCCCAGGAAAGCGCGGCCAAACCAGTAGCCAGCAAGACGAGAAACGCGAGGGCGAGCCGCCACAGCCTGGCTTCTTCTTTTTCCAGATTTCCCGGAACTCGGCGCGGGCGTTCGGGTTGATCTTCTTCGTCCATAACTGCCGGTACTGATCCTGCACCCGCGACTGAAGAGGCACGGGCTCATCGGGAATGTTAGCTGAATCGTAGTTCACCGCCAGAGCCCGCACAATGGGAAGGCATGTTGGGCAACTTGGTTCGAGTCTCGGATCGGCGGCCGATGGTTCGTCCGTCACCCCCGCTGGTGACGACCGTCACCGCCGGTTCGCGAGAAGGCCTGTATGGTAGGCACCAAGTGTGCAGTCAGCGGCCCGATCTTCATTAGTCATGATGGCTCGAACTGAGCGGTTCGGCTGGGAGCGCACCCCCTCATGCTCTATAAGACCTTGAGCGCAGCGGTGTATGGCATCGATGCCAGCATCATTGAGGTTGAGGTGGACGTCTCCGGCATCAAGACCAATGAAGATTATTTTCATACTGTCGGATTACCCGACGCAGCGGTGCGGGAAAGCCGCGACCGGGTGCGTGCCGCCCTGAAGAACTGCGGCTACGACATTCCTCCCACCCATATCACCATCAACCTCGCACCCGCCGACATCCGCAAAGAAGCTTCAGGATTCGACCTGCCCATGGCCCTGGGGATCCTCGGCGCCTATGGAGGTTTGAATAAAAAAGCAACTCCAGCTCGGGCGCTTTTTACACCGGACTGGCGATCGGGGCCGATAGCTCTGGCCGCGACTTCATATATGCGGCTGACCAAGCCAACAATAAGGTGGACATCTACGACTTCAGCTTCAAGTTCGTCAAATCGTTTACCGATACTGGCCTTCCGCCGGGTTACGCAGCTTTCGGCATCCAGAACATCAAGGGCGAGCTGTACGTGACGTTCGCCGGATTCTTCAGCGGGAAAGTGGGTGGCTTCGTCGATGTTTTTGATACCAGCGGCAATTTGGTTAAACACTTCGCTTCCATGGGCGAGCTGAATCTACCGTGGGGTTTGACCCTGGCTCCCGATGACTTCGGAAAGGAGGGGGGTGGAAGGCTGGAATTTGCGTATTTTCCCAACCGAGGTTTGATTTCTCTTGTAGTTGCAATGAAAGATGGAAGAACCGCCGAAGCGGGCATAGTTGGGAATGAGGGTTTTACAGGAACACCGGCAGCGGTTGGTCTGAGCAGGAGCCCGCTTCAAGCGGTGGTGCAGATCACGGGGGATGGATTTCGGGTAGAGACCGCAGCTCTGCAAACCACTTTGGAATCCACTCCCACCTTCAATCGCTGTTGAGCCGCTACGCAGTAGTTCAGGGAATGCAGGTTGCACAAACCGCCGCGTGTAATCGGCTGCACGTATTAAGCAGCGGCTTGCGCGATGGTTGCCAATGACTCAGGACAGAGTGGATTCGGAGTCGCTGCCCATAGCCCATGATTTTCTCGCAACGATGCTGGGGACAGATAGACCTACCGTGAGCTTGGCGGCTGGTATTTTGCAAAGGAAGAAGATCATCGAGTACACCCGTGGAGCGGTAAAGATCGTGAACCGCAAGAAACTTGAAGACTCCGCCTGCGAGTGCTACGGGATTGCCCAACAGTACAATGGCGAGCTTGGCTTGAAATAGAGTGCGCAACTCGTTACCAGTGTTACAAACCTCCGCAGGGGCGAGTCAGGCTTGCAGGTTTCTCAATCGTTCTCGGGTAGCGGTCTTAAGCACTGTGTTGCTAAGGTCGTGGGTCTTGGCTCAATTCTGCTGCGATCAATCGGCGGTCGCGATGCGGCTCAAACCGCGGTTGGCCAGTTCCAAGCTCACACTTTTCACCCGGCGCGGCGCCACAGGTCGGACAAAGGAGAGCAAATACCTGTTTCGGAGTGAGTTATCTTTTCATAACGGGGAGATCACAAGCAGGCTGTCAGATTAAAACTGCTTAATCTTCAATCTCGTAGTGGGCCTCTGAATTTTCCGTCAGCGTTTGTCCGACTCCACTCGTTCTAGCGCGCGTTGCAGGGTAAGCATTTGCTCGCGCATCCACTCAAGACGATCAATGGTTGTCGTAAGACTACCCGAATTGTGCCGTTGCTTTGCCACAATACACGGCACGATAAGTCTCCCGCGATCCATCTGTCGGCACGCTGGCGTACTCCCGCAACTATCGCCAGGACTCCCAGGGCGGTCTAGCCCGAGTACATCAAATCAACGACCGTGCAGTCGTCCCTGAGCGGAGTGCCGCCGCGAAAGTCGGCAACGGCAGAGAAGATGTCTTCCATGGTCAAACTCTTGGCAGCAACGGTTTCCAGGCGCGAGTCTCCGAAGAAATCGCCACGCGCATTTTCGGCGTCGGTAACGCCGTGAGTCACCAGAATCATGCGATCCCCGGCGTGCAGACTGACGTGGTCGCTCTCGTAGGTGGCATCGGCCAGCAGGCCGACGGGCAGGTTGCCATGGGGCGGGCGGATCACCTCATGATTGCAAACCAGCAGCGGCGGCACGTGGCCGCAGTTTACGTATTCCATTTCCCCATCACGCTGAAGCCGCGCAATAATCAAGGTCGCGTATTCCTCGCTGATATGCTTGTGGGTGAAGAATCGGTTGGCCGCAGCCACAATCTCCTTCAAGGGCATTCCGGCGAGAAGCTGGGAATAGATCATGCCCTGAAGGGTGGAAGCCAGCAGCGCGGCGGAAACTCCCTTGCCGCTGACATCGGCCAGCACCACGGCCAAACCCTCGTCGGTATTGACCGCATCAAAAAAGTCGCCTCCGATTTCCTTACAGGAAAGACTTCTGCCCTTTAGGCGCGCGAACGGAACTTCCGGGATGGTGACCTCCATGAGCCCCTGCTGAATCGAGGCCGCAATGGAAAGTTCCTGCTGATAGCGGCGGGACGCCGCCTCGGCTTGCACCAGGCGAGCGTTCTCAATTAGGGAAGCAGCCTCGGTCGCGAAGGCGCGGAGAATATCGTTGCTCACACTAGAGATATCTCGCGAGGCGAACCTCGAGTCCACGTAAAGGGCTCCCATCACATCGGCGTTATCCGCGGGCTTTTCCGCCTGAGTATCACGAGTGGTTTGTACCTGAGGCTTGCGCAGAGGGATGCAGATCACGGTGCGGAGATCGTAGGCCACAATGCTCTGCCGGCCCGCAAGGTTGAGGGACTGGCTGGTGTCCGTAATCACGAACTCAGAGTTGGACTTAATCGCTTCATCGAGGATGGAGTGCGAAATCGTCTTGTCGTCCAGTAGCGGCTCGCCTTTGGAATTACGCCCCGCTCTCAGGCTCAGGCTTCCATCCTCAGCCTTCATGAAAACGTAGCCGCGCTCGGCACGCGTGAGCTTGAGGGTCGCGTCCAGCAGAGTGATTAGGATTTCGTCGAGTACGCCAGCCGTATTCAGCTTGCGGGCCGCCTCCAGAAAAAGCGTGAGCTTTTCCAGATCGGTGCTGTCCGTGGAGAGCTGAATCCCGGAAATCTGGCTCAAAAATTCCCGTGCAGTGTTGGAGCTTGCATGATGGGGATGGAAGATGACGTAGGCTACATCGCGGACGCCGAACTCCACGCGATCGTTCCGCTCCAGCGTCTTACGCTGCACCCGTTCGCCGTTGACGAAAGTTCCGTGCTTGCTGCCCTGGTCCACCACGCAGAACTGTCCGTCCTCCGAGGTGATCAGAGCATGGTCGCGGGAGACGCGAGGATCGGCCACTACCAGGTCCTTATCAACTTTGCGTCCTACGGTGAACGGAGTGTGATCGAGATTCATCATGCGCTGGTCGTTCCCCTGCACGAACACTAGAATGGGGAATACCCCCGAGCCGGGTGACGAGGCGGGACCAGTGATGGGTTGAAAAGCCATGGGCGCTTTCATCCACTCCTTCGTTCGAACAACAGAGCAGCGCAGACGGAGCTACGTCAGTGAATGCAAAAACGAGAAGGCTTTGCTGCCTCGCTGATCTGCTATCACGCTCGACTTGTTAGGGTGAAAAACGTGTCAGTGGTATCAGCGAACGACAAGCGCTTTCGAACCTAAGACGTTTCTCTAGGTCACGTGACCCAATCACTAAGTATGATTCGCTCCCGACACTCATGTCTCCAGTCGATGTCAGCGCCAGCTTTGCACGCTTAGAGCACGGTCGCGATGCCGCTTTTTACCACCATCAGTGGTTGGGGGCCATCGGAAAACCGTCTCAAACGTCTGCTTAGTTGTGCGGGAATGCCTAAACTCTTGGAATGGTTTCTGCTGTTCTTAGCCACGATGGCCTCCAGTGACGCAGAAGACCGTCGCCTCGCTAAGGATGGCGGAGAGGTGCGTATATAAACAGTATACGCGTATTACGCGCAGACCGATCCCTCGCCAGCCCTAACCTATTTCGCCTGCAACCTCATCAAAATTCATCAATATCTCTGGGACTGATCGACTCTTTCGTCCCTTCGGGGCTCACACTTCGAATCGCCCCGGTCCCCACGGCTTACGCCGTGGGGGTACATTCTCTTGCCGCTACGCGGCCAGTCGCAATGGGTCGAAACGGGCCGAAATCCCTCCTCAGACAACGTTTGACCAACCCCCTCTAACATGCTATAAAAGCTGGTTTTGTATCGGGCCTCCGGGGTCCAACCGGCGGCCTCTGCGGTACAAATATCCGACGCGGCCAAGCTCAACACTCCTGTTCAAAGCCGTGTAGTGGAAGCGTGTTCGGAACTCCGGCAATGCGCTCCCCGGCGCTCATCATAGAGCGTCCGGTTAGTGCTGTTCGCTGGGTGGCAGCGCCTAAACACGTGATGATGGTCCTGAAATAGTTTTCATACCGGAGGAACTCTTATGTGCAATCGGCTGGCGAGAGCTGCGTCCGAAGGACGCCAATTCGCCCAGATCTTCATTCGGACGGTGGCAGCCACCATCGCCGTCCTCACGCTTGGTTCGATTTCTGCCTTGGCCCAGCCTGCTCACGAAGTGGGCGGCGAAGCCAGTCTGAAACTCCCCGATCTCTCCCAGGTATTGTTCCTCGGCATTGACGGTCATCGCCTTCTGATGATTGGCATCCTGTTCTGCATCTTTGGCCTGGGTTTCGGCCTAATCATCTATACCCGCCTGCGGAAGATGCCCGTGCATCGTTCCATGCTCGAGATCTCCGAACTGATTTATGAGACCTGCAAAACGTATCTGGTTACCCAAGGCAAATTCCTACTGATCCTGTGGCTCTTCATCGCTGTCGTCATCGTGCTTTATTTCGGTGTTCTGTCTCCCGTTCCCGATAAGCCGATCGCCATCACCCTGCCCATCATTCTCCTTTTCAGCCTGGTGGGAATCGCGGGCAGCTACGGAGTTGCCTGGTTCGGCATTCGGGTGAACACCTTCGCTAATTCCCGGACTGCTTTTGCCGGCCTCGCGGGCAAGCCTTATCCGATTTACAACATTCCGCTGCAGGCCGGCATGAGTATCGGCATGATGCTGATCAGCGTCGAGTTGCTGCTCATGCTGATCATCCTGCTCTTTATTCCTGCCGATTACGCCGGGCCATGTTTCATCGGATTCGCCATTGGTGAATCGCTGGGCGCGGCCGCGCTGCGCATCGCCGGCGGCATCTTCACCAAAATTGCCGACATCGGCTCCGACCTGATGAAGATCGTCTTCAAGATCAAGGAAGACGATGCCCGCAACCCCGGCGTAATCGCCGATTGCACCGGAGACAATGCCGGCGATTCGGTTGGGCCCTCCGCCGACGGATTCGAGACCTACGGCGTCACCGGCGTCGCCCTGATTACTTTTATCCTGCTAGGTGTGAAGGAACCGACCGTGCAGGTGCAATTGTTGGTGTGGATTTTCGTCATGCGTATCGCCATGCTGGTGTCGAGCGCGGTGGCTTACTTCATCAATGGAGCGATTGCCAAGGCCCGGTTTGGGACGGCCGACAAAATGAATTTCGAGACGCCCTTGACCTGGTTGGTATGGCTCACTTCGCTGATTTCCGTCGCGGTCACCTTTGTCATTTCTGCAATCATCGTCCCCAACCTCGGCGGGGATACGACGCAGTGGTGGAAGCTGGCCAGCATCATTTCCTGCGGTACGCTGGCGGGGGCCATCATTCCTGAGCTGGTGAAAGTGTTTACCTCGACCGAGTCGCGCCATGTGAGAGAAGTTGTCACCTCCGCCAACGAGGGGGGCGCGTCGCTGGGAATCTTGTCCGGCTTCGTGGCAGGAAATTTCTCGGCTTACTATCTCGGGCTTTCGATGGTGGCGCTGATGTCGACCGGATACTACTTCAGCACCCTGGGGCTGGATAATTTGATGATTGCGGCGCCGGTCTTCGCGTTTGGCCTGGTTGCTTTCGGCTTCCTGGGCATGGGCCCGGTGACAATCGCGGTGGACTCTTACGGCCCGGTGACTGACAACGCGCAATCAGTCTATGAACTTTCGCTGATCGAGCAGGTCCCCTACATTCGACAGGAGCTCAAGAAAGATTTCAACATCGACGTCAACTTTGAGCGCGCCAAGGATTTGCTGGAAGAAAACGACGGCGCGGGCAACACCTTCAAAGCCACGGCCAAACCGGTTCTGATCGGGACCGCGGTTGTCGGCGCAACCACTATGATTTTCTCCATCATCATGGCGCTCACCAACGGCCTTACAGAGAATGTGAACAATCTTTCACTGCTGCACGCGCCCTTCATGCTCGGCCTCATCACCGGAGGCGCCATGATTTATTGGTTTACCGGCGCATCCACCCAGGCTGTGACCACGGGCGCTTACCGGGCGGTGGAGTTCATCAAGGCCAATATCAAGCTTGAGGGCGTGGTGAAGGCTTCTGTCTCCGATAGCAAGAAGGTGGTTGAAATCTGCACCAAGTACGCGCAAAAGGGGATGTTCAATATTTTCCTGGCGGTCTTCTTTGCGACCCTGGCGTTCGCCTTCGTGGAGCCGTTCTTTTTCATCGGATACCTGATCTCGATCGCCGTTTTCGGCCTCTACCAGGCGATCTTCATGGCCAACGCCGGCGGCGCGTGGGACAACGCCAAGAAGATTGTAGAGGTCGAACTGAAGCAGAAGGGCACTCCGCTGCATGATGCCACCGTGGTAGGCGACACCGTCGGCGACCCCTTCAAAGACACTTCGTCAGTGGCGCTGAACCCGGTGATCAAGTTCACGACGCTCTTCGGACTGTTGGCCGTTGAATTGGCGGTGAAACTCACTGCTGAAGCAGGCAGCACCTTGGGCCACGTACTCGCCCTCGGTTTCTTTCTGGTGTCCTTCATCTTCGTATACCGCTCGTTCTACGGTATGCGTATCGTCAAGGCGGCCTAAAAGAATGGGGGACGGGCCTCCCGCTCGTCCCATCTTCAATCATGTTCATCGCTCATTTCGGCGTCGCGCTCGCGGCCAAGAGAGTGGCGCCGAAGACTTCCCTGGGTACTCTGATTCTCGCCGCCCAGTTCCTTGACTTCCTCTGGCCGGTCTTTATCGCGCCCGGCTATACCCGAGTTTCACCTCTGGATTTCACCGACTATCCCATCTCGCACAGCTTGCTGATGGCCACCGTGTGGGCGATCCTCTTCGGCGGGACCTACTACATTCTGCGCCGCACTGCGCAGAGCGCCTTGGTAGTGGGCACCGCCGTACTGAGTCATTGGCTGCTGGATTTCATCGTGCACCGTCCAGACCTTCAGTTGTATCCGGGCAGCGAGGTTCGAGTCGACCTTGGGTTGTGGAACTCGTGGGCGGCCTCGATCGCCATGGAAGTCTGTTCTTCGGCGCCGGATTGGGGAGTTACCTCAGCTGCACACGTGCGCGCGATAACACCGGGCGCTACGCATTCTGGGCGATGATTGCATTCTGTTCTTTGGTTGGGTCAGCAGTCTATTCGCCCGCGCCCCGCCGAACGTAGCCGCTCTTGTCTGGGGCGGAATCGCGATGGGGTTGACGGCCCCCTGGGGCTGGTGGGCGGGCCATCATCGTGTCGTCATCAAGGTCACTCAGTAAGCTGCCTTCATTTTGTATTTCACGCTGTGCGCCAGCTTTTCGATCTCCTCTGCCTTCTTGATCACGTCTAGCGAAAGCATGCTCTCGCTCGACTTGTCCACGGAGTCCTTCAATTCGGTCGCCAGCTTGAGCAACTTCTCTGTGTCGCGCTTGAGATCGGCCTGGCGCGACTGGTTGGCCTTCTTGGACATGTCCCTTTCCATCCTGGCGCGCTGGCCGTCTTCGATACCGGCCTCTTGCGCCGCCAGGGGGTCCAGTTGAAGGAATGTATTGCTCGGGGACGGGAGGGCGGCCGTGAGAACCAACGCCAGAGTGATCCGTGAGAGGCTTTGGAGTAGCAAAGTCCACCTCGAAAAACGGAATTAAAGGAGCAGGACGGGAAAGTATGCAGAAAAACTCGCAAGTTGTCATCCTGAGCGGAGAGGCTGCTTCGCGCAGCGAACCAGCCACGCAGTCGAAGGATCCCTATGGTTTGGGTCGAAGCCGGAGTGCGTGGACGTTTGCTCCGGAGTGACAAGAGCCCTGAAGAGATCAAGAGTGCCGAAAAGAGGGTAAGGGGTCCTTCGACTCCGCCATACGATTCGCAAGCGAATCGTATGGCTCCGCTCAGGATGAAAATGCTATCGCCCACATTTCCTACAGCGAGCTCATATTCGCCAGGAACTCGCCATTCGACTTGGTCTTGCTCAGCTTGTCGATCAGCAATTCCATAGCTTCCACAGGCGAGAGCGGGTTCAGCACCTTGCGCAATACCCAGATGCGGGTCAGGTCTTCTTTCGGAATCAGCAACTCTTCCTTACGAGTACCCGAGCGCTGAATATCGATGGCCGGGAAGGTTCGCTTGTCCACCAGTTTGCGGTCGAGGATGATTTCCGAGTTGCCGGTGCCTTTGAATTCTTCAAAGATCACATCATCCATGCGCGAGCCGGTATCGATCAGCGCGGTGGCAATGATGGTCAGTGATCCGCCCTCTTCGATGTTTCGCGCCGAACCAAAGAAGCGCTTCGGACGCTGCAACGCGTTGGAATCCACGCCACCTGAGAGCACTTTGCCGCTGGGGGGGACGATGGTGTTGTATGCGCGTGCCAAACGCGTAATCGAATCCAGCAGGATGACGACGTCGCGCTTGTGTTCAACAAGGCGCTTGGCTTTTTCGATCACCATTTCCGCAACTTGCACGTGCCGCGCAGCAGGCTCATCGAAGGTCGAGGAGATGACCTCGCCTTTGACCGAGCGCTGCATATCGGTCACTTCTTCCGGGCGCTCGTCGATCAGCAGAACCATCAGCACAACTTCGGGATGATTGGTCGTAATCGAATTCGCCACGTTCTGCAGCAGCATGGTCTTGCCAGCGCGAGGCGGCGAAACGATCAGGCCGCGCTGTCCTTTGCCGAGCGGTGTGAGCAAATCCATCACCCGCGCGCTGACGTTCTCGCGAACCGTCTCGAGCTTCAAGCGCTCCTGCGGATACAGCGGTGTCAAGTTGTCGAACAGGATCTTGTTGCGCGCTTCTTCCGGCGATTCGAAGTTGACCGCTTCAATCTTGACCAGGGCAAAGTACTTCTCGCCCTCGTGCGGCGGACGCACCTGGCCGCTGATGGTGTCACCAGTTTTGAGATCAAACTTGCGAATCTGCGACGGCGAAACGTAAATGTCGTCCGGGCCGGGCAGATAGTTGTAATCCGGCGAGCGCAGAAAGCCGTAGCCGTCGGGCAAGATTTCAAGCACGCCCTCGGCAAAGATGTGGCCCTCTTTTTCGCTCTGGGCCTGGAGAATCTTGAAGATTAGGTCTTGCTTACGCAAACCGCTGGCTCCGGGCAAGTCCAAAGATCGGGCGATCTTGGTTAGCTCGGTAATATTTTTTTCTTTGAGTTCAGCAATGGTCATCAGTCACCTGCGAGGAGATTTTTCAAAGGGGGGTACGCGAAAGAGAAGGAACTATCCAGCGGGGCAAGAGGGCGGGCTAGACTACGCAGCCCGCCGTTGTGCCTCAGCAAAATGTTCCGGTTCGGCCAGAACCGACTGCCGCTCCGAACTTGCAATCCGATCCAGGACCTCGTTCATGGTCTCCTGGATTCTGGTGTTGGGCTTGTGAAACTTACGGGTAGCCTTCGATGCAAGCTGACAGAGCATATAACGGTTCCGCAAAGTATGTAAAGCATCAAAAACTCGATCAGAGCGCTTCATTATTATTTCTCCTGACCCCACCAAACGGCGAGATTCTCACGTTTTGCGACAGGACAAGTCCCGGCCAGATTCCTAAGTCCTTCAGTTCTTATGGGTTGTACGGGAATGCTCTGGCTACTGGTATAGATGCTCCGCCTGACCCGAAAGTTTCTTCGATTCGAACCGGGTCCTAACTGGTCAACGGAGGTACTGGGAAACGCCCTAAAAGCCGTCCCTATGTCCTTGGAACCTTGTAATTTAGC
>Ga0210410_10005199_pt1 | contig 11349 bp, 11 predicted proteins | sample IncBWC4MmetaG_FD_161058 | JGI IMG/M metagenome (GOLD analysis project Ga0210410, IMG submission 161058) | Forest soil microbial communities from Barre Woods Harvard Forest LTER site, Petersham, Massachusetts, United States - Inc-BW-C-4-M | ecosystem: Environmental > Terrestrial > Soil >... | reverse complement strand
GCGTTGTCCTGCACCTTGCGCGCGAACATGATATTGCGCAGGCGTCCCTTCACGGAGTCAAACTCAGACGTGGTCACGATGTACTCCGGTTTATTCGGCAGGATGCGCGCGATCTCTTTTTGCGCGCTCTCAATGCGGTCTGGCGTTGGCGGGTGCGTCGCGAACACTTTCGGGATCGTGCCCGGGCGGCGCTTCTCGTCCACCTGGATGCGCTCGAAGAATGTCACAAACGCGTTGGGGTCGTATCCCGCTTTGTACATGTACTGCAAACCGAGGAAGTCGGCTTCACGCTCGGCATCGCGGCTAAACTTCAGATACGTCAGCGGAATCGCGATGTTCAGGCCTTCGTAGATTCCGTAACCGGCCCATCCCACCGGACCCAGCAGCATCAGAGGAATCGTGGCTAACTGCATCATCTCGCCCTTGGTGGCGTTTCTGGTGCCGTGGCGCGCGGTGACATGCGAAATTTCATGTGCCATCACGCCCGCAAGCTCAGACTCTTCCTGCGCGCGCAAAATCAATCCGCTATTGACGTAGAAAAATCCGCCGGGCAGGGCGAACGCGTTCACTTCATCGGAGTCGATCACCTTGATCGTAAAGGGCACGCGCGCATCCGAATTGCGCACGAGGTTCTGGCCCACGCGGTTCACATATTCGGTGACCACCGGATCGTCGATCAGTTTGGACGAGCGCTCGACTTCTTGCGCGAGTCCCTTGCCCAGCGCGATCTCACGCTCGAGCGAGTAGAAGTTGACGCCCTTGCCGACGCCACGATTGCCGATGGCTTCGACATCTTCCTTGGAATTTTTGGGGTTGACGCTATCCTGCTGCTGTACAGGCTTGTCTTGCGAGGCTTGCGGCTTTTCCGACTGGGGCTGCGACTTTGCCGGATCAGGCGCCGGCGGAGGACTTTGCGCAAACGCCGTACTACCCGCAAAGGTAGCAAGAATTCCCAACCGCAGCGCCTTGCCTAGGGTGATTTTCATGATGGTCCTGCCTTCCGCTGGCCTGCTCCGAGTATACACCCAACAATGAGGGATGGAGCCTGATTCCGTCCTCACCAGTACGATGTAGTGCTGTCAAAGAAGGTTTCCCCGCGAATGTGGCGTTTGCTCGACGGGGGCGCGATCCCGTGCGATTTGAGTTGTGCGCCTATACGAATAACATCCTACGTCCACTTTTAGACGGTGGCCCCTAAGCAACCGCCGACAGCCGCAAAGTTGACAGTCGCAGCCCCTCGCCACTACAGTCAAGGCCTAGGTATGGGCGTCTCGAAAATTCAGATTGGCCAGCTTTGGAAGAAAGACGGCACTCGCGACATCTATCTGGTGACGCGCCTGTACACGGAAGCCCTTAGTACCATGGTAGTTATGCGCAAGTCCGGAGCCGAAGCCGAGGCGCTGATTCGCGTGCGCGCTCAGAGTAACTCCGCCGGGCACAGTATCCCGGGTTTCTCGCCGGCGCAGGAAGAAGAGAAGTTGTAGGGGCACTTTAGCGCATCCCAGGCCCGTGAGCTGGCCGTACGGATTCGAGCCAATCAGATAGACCGCACCGGCAAAGCCACTACGTCTTCCATCTGTACCATCTCCTTGCTCAGGAACCCCTCCCCGTACTTCACCCCAATCATCTGCCCATAGTGCCGGGCCAGTTGATTCATTTCGTCTTCCAGGCGGTCAATTGCCAGGAAGACGTTGCTCTTCACCTCGCCTCTTACCGGCCGAAACTGAGACGCAAACGCCAGGATGGCTTTTCTCCGCCGCTCGAACTCCTTGGTGATATCCACCACAAAAGTCGGGCGCACCTCCGCGAAAGAGGTGGCGTACAGAATCTTGAACGGACGGTGCGCGTCGCCCGCAATCGGCAGCGCCTTCAGGCCCGCAAGAAAGCACCCCTCATAGCCAAGCGTCGAAGCATGATAATGATCGGGGTGCCGCGCTTCCCAGTAGGGGAGGATCACCGTTTTCGGTCGCAACTCGCGGATTACGCTGGCCAGCTTTAGCTTGTGCTGCCGCGCGGGCTGTACGTCGGAATCGGGCACGCCCAAGGTGCCGCGCCACGAAACGCCCAGCAGCTTTGCGGCTTTGGCCGCTTCCTTAGCCCGCGTTTCCGGAGTGCCGCGCGTGCCCATCTCGCCCGCGGTGAGATCCAGAATGCCGGTCTTGTACCCGCGCCGCGCCATTTTGATCAGCGTCCCGCCGCAAGTCAGCTCCACGTCATCCGGATGCGCAGCAATTGCCAGCAAATCGATCTTCATCGAGGCTCCTACTTCTATGTGACTCATGACGCGCGCTGATTCTAGCACTCTAGCGGGGCAGCCAATTCTGCCTGCCCGCAGCAGGTGGGCCTGTCCTGTGTTACCTTTCCGCTCGACATGAGTGCTTCATTGCAGGGACAAGTCGCGCTAGTCACCGGCGCCGCCAAACGCATAGGCCGCGCGATCGCCGTGCGCCTGGCCAGCGAAGGCGCCGACGTCGTCGTCCATTACCGCCATTCGAAGTCTGAGGCGGACGAGGCAGTCGCTGAAATCGAAAAGTTGGGGCGAAAGAGCGCGGCGCTGCAAGCGGATCTTTGCAGCGTCTCGCAAATTCAGCAACTGTTTCGGCAAACTGCAGACCAGTTCGGCCGCCTCGACATCCTCGTCAACAGTGCTGCCAATTTCCTCCCCGCCCATCTGGAAGACACGACCGAGAAAATATGGGACACCGCGCTGGACACGAATCTCAAAGCGCCTTTTTTCTGCGCGCAAGCCGCCGCTCCGCTGCTAAGAAAATCCGGAGGCGTCATCATCAATTTCGCCGATATCGGCGGCATTCTCCCATGGACCGGCTACATCCCGCACTGCGCCTCCAAAGCCGGCGTAATCATGCTCACCAAGTGTTTGGCGAAAGCCCTTGCGCCCGAAGTCCGCGTCAACGCCATCGCCCCGGGCACCATCACAATGTCTGGCGACCCCAGCGAATGGGAAGCCGACTTCACCCGCCGCGCTCCGCTCCACCGCGCAGGAACACCTACCGACGTCGCGGACGCCGTTTCCTACTTGGTGCACGCAAAATTCGTCACCGGCCAAGTCCTGGTCCTCGACGGCGGCCGAACCCTGTAGTTTGTGGAGGGCGGCGGTTTATCGTGAGATCGAAGGGCCGCCAATTTTCACATCTGCGCGCCTGTGGCAGAGTTGAAGTGAACAGACGCTCTCAACATGCCCGCTTAGAACTCGTGCAGACTTTCGCTCCGCGGTGTATTCTATTGGACTAATGCACGAAATAAATTTTGACGTAACGCAGGAAGCGCTATGCCTCAGGCCAATCGAATGAATAGGGACCGGTCGGACGTCATGAATAATGAAGCAACCGCGGTGAATAACGAGACTGCAGAGAACAACGGCGCCGCCGTCGAGTACGGGACGCAAATTCCAGTGCCTCACGGATTGGACGACCTGGAAGTGCAGGAGTGGCTCGAGTCGCTCGACTCTCTTCTCGAATCCAGCGGGCCGGAAGTCGCTACGGAAATTCTCGAGCGCCTCCGCGCCCACGCTACCGTGTCGGGCATCGATCTCCCGTTCACAGCGAACACTCCTTACGCCAATACTATTCCTAATCGGTTGGAGCCGCTTTTCCCCGGCGATCAGGAACTCGAGCGCCGCATCAAGAGCCTCATTCGCTGGAACGCGCTCGCCATGGTCGTGCGCGCCAATCGCGTCGAGCATAATATCGGTGGCCACATTTCCACCTACGCCAGCGCCGCTACGCTCTACGAAGTCGGCTTCAACCATTTCTTCCGCGCGCGCACTCCGGAATTCGAAGGCGACACCGTCTACTTCCAAGGCCACGCCTCGCCCGGCATCTACGCACGTGCGTTCCTCGAAGGCCGCCTGTCCGTGCAAAAGCTCGAAAATTTCCGGCGCGAATTAAAACCTGGCGGCGGGCTCTCGTCTTATCCGCACCCGTGGCTGATGCCCGATTTCTGGGAATTTCCAACCGTGTCGATGGGCCTCAGCCCGCTCATGGCCATTTATCAGGCGCGCTTCAGCCGCTATCTCGAGAATCGCGGCCTCAAGCCAGCAACGGACGCAAAAATTTGGGCTTTCCTCGGCGACGGCGAAACGGACGAACCCGAATCGCTCGGTGCGATCACGCTCGCCTCGCGCGAAAAGTTGGATAATTTGATCTTTGTCGTCAATTGCAACTTGCAGCGCCTCGACGGTCCTGTGCGCGGGAACGGCCAAATCATCCAGGAGCTCGAATCGGCGTTCCGCGGCGCCGGCTGGAACGTCATCAAGGTTCTTTGGGGCAGCGAGTGGGATCCTATTCTCGAGCGCGACACCGAGGGCCTGCTCGTCAAGCGCATGGGTGAACTCGTTGACGGCGAATACCAGAAGCTCGTAGTCGAATCCGGCGCGTACGTGCGCCAGCATTTTTTCGGCAGCGATCCGCGGCTGCTGCAACTGGTCGAGCCGCTTCCCGACGAAGCGCTGCGCCGCCTGCGTCTCGGCGGTCACGATCCGCGCAAAGTCTACGCGGCTTACAAAGCGGCGGTCGAGCACAAGGGCCGCCCCACCGTCATCCTCGCGCGCACAATTAAAGGTTACGGCCTGGGCGAAGCCGGTGAAGGCAAGAACGTTACCCACCAACAGAAAAAATTGAACGAAGAAGAGCTTCAGGTATTTCGTTCTCGCTTCGGCATTCCTCTAAACGATCAAGACTGCATCGAAGTGCCGTTTTATCGCCCGGCCGAAGACAGCATCGAAATCCAGTATCTGCGCGCCCGGCGCGAAGCGCTTGGTGGCTACGTTCCCACGCGTAGCGTGCGTTCGCAACCGCTCGCGGCGGATCATGACGAGCTCTTCAAGGAATTCTACGACGGCAGCGAGGGTAGGGAAGTCTCCACCACGATGGCCTACGTCGGCATGCTCCGCAAAATGCTGAAGGATTCGGAAATGGGCAAACTGATCGTTCCCATCGTTCCCGATGAAGCGCGCACCTTCGGCATGGAATCCCTGTTCCGCACCGCAGGCATTTACTCCAGCTCCGGCCAGAAATACCAGCCGGTCGACGTCAACACCTTGATGTATTACAAGGAAGCGAAAGACGGGCAGATCCTCGAAGAGGGGATTACGGAAGCCGGCTCGATGGCCTCCTTTATCGCTGCGGGCTCTGCTTATGCCACCCACGGCATCAACACCATTCCGTTTTTCATCTACTACTCGATGTTCGGCTTCCAGCGCATTGCGGACTTCATCTGGGCGGCTGCCGACATGCGCACGCGCGGTTTCCTGCTCGGCGGCACCGCCGGCCGCACCACGCTCTCCGGCGAGGGCTTGCAGCACCAGGATGGCAACAGCCACGTCCTCGCCCTTCCCGTGCCCAATCTGCTCGCCTACGATCCCGCATTCGCCTACGAAATCGCCGTCATCATCCAAGACGGCATTCGCCGCATGTACAAAGAAGGCGAAAACATTTTTTACTACATCACATTGATGAACGAGCCGTACGCTATGCCGCCGATGCCAGGTGACGTGAAAGATGGCATTCTTCGCGGCATGTACAGGTTCCGTGCCAGCGAAAACAAAAAATCCAAGCTGCGCGCGCAACTGTTCGGCAGCGGGTCCATTTTGCGGGAAGCCTTGCAAGCGCAGGATATTCTCGCGGAAAAATACGGCGTAGCCGCCGACGTCTGGAGCGTAACCAGCTACAAATCGCTCTACACGGACGCCGTGGAAACCGAGCGCTGGAACCGCCTGCACCCCGGCGAGAAGCCGCGCACCCCATACATCACACAAACTTTAGCCGACGCTCCCGGCGCACTAGTCGCCGCCACGGATTACATCAAAACGCTGCCCAGCATGATCAGTAAGTGGATGCCGCGCCGCATGGCCACACTCGGCACAGACGGATTCGGCCGCAGCGAAGGCCGCCAGTCCCTGCGCGACTTCTTCGAAGTAGACGCGCGCTTCATAACGCTGGCCACCCTGCACGAACTACAGCAGGACGGCAAAATCGAGCCCAAGGTAGTAACGCAAGCCATAAAAGACCTAGGCATCGACCCAGAAAAACCCAACCCCGTAATCTCGTAAATTTGTCGGTAGGACGCGGGATCGGTTTGTTATGCTTCAGTCATTCGCGCGACTGATTTAACGCTTTCTCTGTACGCGTTCCAGGTACTCCGCCGGCTTAATACGTCCGGTAGCCAGATTCGCAATCAACTCCCGATTGGCTGCCAGAAAGTCGTACTCACCCAATTCCTTTGGCAGCACCCACGCGATTTGTTCGAAGCACAATGGCACGGGTTCCCCCTCTGCCAATGCGGCGGCGAAAAATCGAATCTCCAGCTCCTCCGGCGAAGGGGCGTACTGATGCCGTACGCGGCCCATCTCCACGCACTTAGTCAGCGTAACGCCCAGTTCCTCGCTCAGTTCGCGCGCCAGAGCCGCTTCCGCAGCCTCGCCATCCCGCACTTTGCCGCCAGGGAATTCCCACTTCAACGGAGACGAATCATCCCTCCGCCGCTGCCCAATCAGCAATCTCCGGTCTCCCCGCTCAATCACCGCCGCCACAACCGTTCTCATGTCTTCTTTGCGTCCCCTATGCCACAAACTCTGTGCGCCCTGTTAATCCTACTTTTTCTTCTCTGCAAGTCTTCGCGTCCTCAGCGTCTCTGCGTTATCGTTTCGTTGACTCTTTCCGGCCGCGAATGAAGCATCTTAGACAACTCTAGCGCTCCTGTAACCAACGGCGGTCCCGGCGTATTCAACAATTCATCTCGGATCACAAAAACTCGCCGTTCCCGAATCGCCGGAACATCCTTCCAAGCCTCCACGCCATACGCCTGCTGCGGCTTGCTCTTGTCCCCGGTCGCCGCCCAGGCCAGCACAATCACTTCAGGCCGAGCCTCCGCGACGTTTTCATCGCTGACCTTTTCTCCCGCCGGCACAACCATTTCTCCGCCGCAAATAGTCACCAACTCCGCCACCCACGGCGGCGAGCTAATTCGCGGATTCGGCCAAGCCTCGCAATAAACCCGCACGCGCCGCTTCAGCTTTTTCGACGCGCGTTCGACAGCCGCAAATTTCGATCGCATTGCCCGAAGCAGCGCCTCCGCGCGCGCAGCTCGCCCTACGATTCCGCCGAGCAACCGAATATCCGCATAGACGTCTTCCAGCGTCCGCGGGTTCATCGCCAAAAAATTCAGCCGCTGCTCCAGCAACTTCGCGACCGTTTCCTGTTTGTACGGCACCGAACCAATCACCAGTGTCGGCTGCAGCGCCACAATATCCGCGACCGACTCCATGTGCCAGCAATCCCCAACTTGCGGCAATCCCGCAACCGGCGCCACATCGCAACACCATTTTGTAACGCCAACCAGCAATTTCTTAGTGCCAACCGCACACAAAATCGAAGTAGCGCTAGGCGCCAGCGACACAATCCTCAAGCCTGTCTTGTGTTTTGGTCTCACCACAGGAAAGGTTAGCAAACTACGCACAATATTGGTGTGCGGCTCGCGTTCGTCAATCTGTTGCGATGAGGCCCGTCGCCTGCATACAGCGGGTCGCCGGTCGAAAATGTAAGCAATCGACAGAAAATATTTGCCAGCGAAGAAATAAAATCCTGCATTGCTATACTCTTGCTGATGTTTAGCGATGCTGTTCTCGATCATTTTCAGAATCCGCGGAACGCCGGTGAGCTTCCTGGCGCCACCGCGAAAGTGGAAGTGAGCAATCCCGTTTGCAGTGACGTTCTTCACCTAGCGGTGCGCATGGAAGGCGAAAGGATCGTGGAAGCGCGTTTTCTGTGCCGTGGTTGCACTACGTCCATTGCGTGTGCTTCGCTGCTTACGGAGCAACTTCGCGGTCGCACGCTTGCCGAGGCGCGCTCGCTTACCGCGCAGACTGTCTCGGAATTGCTTGGCGGACTTCCGCCGGCAACATTCCACGGCGCGGAACTTGCGGCTGATGCCGTCGAAACAATGCTGCGAAATATTGCCGCAAAATATAAATAGCCGTCGTTTCTCTGCAACAATGTTGCGAAGTCTCGCTCCAAAATAGGGCAGCCGCGGATCTTCTTGGCGATGCTGTTTGTAAAACATCGGCGCAGACAAATGCCTCAGTAATTCGTCCGTTAATTCGTCAGTCGCTGCGGCCGGTGGCGCGGTGCATTGTTTCGGGATCGTTCAGATTCAAGACGCAGCCTTCCTCATTGGTGGGAACTTCGAGAAGGTCTGCGGGGGCGTGTGCCCAAACGACCGCACGAGCGCCTTTGTCCGCGGGCGCTTGCAATAATTCTTGATACAGGGTCGCAGGAAAAATCACGGGATGACCACGGCGCCCTTGGTAAACAGGCAAAACAATTTTCGCGCACGACGATGCGTAGAACACCTCGATCAGTTCATTGACCAAGGCGCTGCTGATCAGCGGATGATCGATCAAGCAGAGAAGAGAGCCGGCCGTTCCCTCCGGAAGGCTGCGGAGCGCGGACTGGATGGAGCTTAGCTGGCCGCTTTCCCAGTCGGCGTTGATTACGATTTCGTCCGCGGCGAGCGCTATGCTTTTTGCGATTGGCTCCGCGTGAGCGCCGAGGACTACTCGGCGAACTTGGATTTTGGGATGCACGGTGACTTCCAGCAGGTGCTCGAGGAACGGACGTCCCTGATAGGCGAGGAGCGCCTTGGGGGAGCCCATGCGGCTGGAAGCGCCGCCCGAGAGGACTACGGCGGCCAACATATTTTCCTGGTTGCCTCTTTCGGCTGCCTTGCGCCTCGGGTAATTTCTTTAAGATGGGCACGGCTGCGCCGTGCCCCACAAGAGAGTTTAGCCTACGCGCACCGCGGAGCGCGCCTCCAAGCTCACTTTTTTGTGGGCTGAGGCGTTGGCGTTGCGACGCACTGCGATCAGCTCGGCGACTATGCTGATGGCGATTTCTTCTGGCGAGAGCGCGCCGATTTCCAGGCCCATAGGGGCGTAGATGCGCTCGAATTCTTCCGGGCGGTAGCCTTCTTTTTCCAGTGCCTTGTAGACGGAGATTACTTTGCGTTTGCTGCCGATCATGCCGACGTAACGGGCTTCGGTGCGCGCGGCCCAGGCGAGCACGCGCATGTCTTCTTTGTGTCCCCGAGTGACGATTACGAGGTACGTGGAAGCGTTGGGCTGAATTTTCTCGAAGGCTTGTTCGTAGCTGGTGAAGACTTCTTGCGCCATGGGGAAGCGCTGCAGATTGGCGAAAGCTTCGCGGTCGTCAACGACGCCGATGGCGAACCCGGCGCAGCTCGCCGCTTTTGCCATGGCCATGGAAACGTGGCCGCCGCCGAAAACATAAACAATGGGCTGCGGGAGAATGGGCTCGACGAAAATTTCGACGGTGCCGCCGCAGATCAGGCCGTTGTCGTAGCTAGCCTCATTGTTTAGATTGAAGACCATTTTGCGCGGCGCTTCTTTTTGCATTACTTCTTTAGCGGCGGCCCAGACGTCGGCTTCGACGCAACCGCCACCCACGGTGCCGACCAGTGAGCCATCTTCGCGGACGAGCATGCGCGAGCTTTCGTAGCTCGGGATCGAGCCATTGGTGTGCACGATGGTGGCGAGCGCGCCGCGTTGGCCGGCTCGCCGCATCTTCACAATTTCTTCAAAGAGGTCCATAGGTATCTGCAATTTACGCTACGCTGCGCCAGCCTGAGTGTCAATCTTACGCGCCCCATCAAGCTTTTTTCGGCGGCTAACGCGCGATAGGAGCCGCTTGTTAATGCCGGAGCTAAAGTTCCGATCCCTAAGTAGCGCAGGCAAGATGCATGCGTTGCCGGGACTGACCGATCTGAAGATCGGCCACTACATCAATTCGGTTCTTACGATTTGGGGAGTGAAACCTATCGGGCGGCTCTATTCAAAACAATACATTCGACCATGTAAGGTAAAAACCTGAGCGTGTTTGCGGGGGTTTACCTCATACGTTGGTCCGCCCGAAAGATGTTCAATGTCCTATAACAACTGTAAGGGTCCTGCGTTGGCGCGGAGAAAGGCCTTGACCTCCTTCTATGGGCGGCATCCTGATTTGTGACGACAACCCGAATATCCGTTACCTGCTCCGCGTGTACATTGAGAGTCAAACCCCGTTCAAAGTCTGCGGAGAAGCGGGACACGGTACAGACGCCATTGAGAAAGCCCGACGCCTTCAACCAGAACTAATCCTCCTTGATCTCTCTATGCCCGTGATGACTGGAGCGGAGGCGGCATCGGTTCTCAAGGCCATGCTGCCGCGCACGAAAATCGTCCTGTTCTCAATGCACTTCGATAATATTCCCCGATCACTCGCGGCGGCGATTGGCGTTGACCTCGTGCTCTCAAAATCGGATGGGATCACCAAACTTAGTGAGCATTTGAAAACGTTGTTGGCGCCGATTGAGAGTGTGAATGAAACAGCGAACCTCGAAACCCCACAATCGATTGCAGAGAAGCCCGTTTAGGACTTCTCGATGACGCGCGAATTACGTGCTCGGCTCTGTCGGACGAGCAGGAACCTTAACGAGGAGGATTCACGAGGCGTAACTATACGTAAGATCGCAATCTCTCACCCGCGTTTGGCGCTTGCAGATAGGGCAGGACCAGCTTTCACCACCCTCAGGCAGCAAGGGTTTCTTTGCTTTCGGCGCGGCTAAATCGAGAGTGGAAAGGTCAATCTTCCTAAAGGCAGAACAGCGGTCACATTCCGGACAATACGCGACCCATTTTGGCATAGTTCGGGAGGTTAGACCCCATCCACGCGGGCAAGTAGGGCATCCAACATACACAGCAAAATCCTATAAAGCGCAAAATCAGACAATACCGGTAACGGTGTACCAGGCCTTAGCAAGCCTCTAATCAGCCGCCACGGATGCGATGATCCGTGCTTTTTACTTGCGCCAACGCCAGAGGACTTTCCCTGTTGTAACGCACTACGCGGTGCAGGCAGATCGACGAATCGGCAACGATCGGCCGCTTGGCGGTATTTTACTCTTACGATGTAGGGACTTAGGAGGCTTAGGCTGCGCTCCAGTTCCTTTAATTGCTGGCGCGTTAGCGCGTCGTCGGGGATGGAGGGCGGCCGCCTCGCCATAACGGGGCTATTGTATCAGTTTCGTCGTTTGTTCGCCTATGGATTCGGAGCCTAAACATGGGAGACAGGCGAGAGAACATCCTCAGGTCCAAAAACGGCGTGAGCTACAGGGGAACGTGACAGCCAGGTTGCTCCCTCGGCGAGTTGTGAGGAGCGGTCGATGGGAGATCGTGGGAGATAGAGATGCGTGGCTGTGCTACTGGGAAAGAATTGCGATCTAAGCGCGAAGTGACATCGTTTTTACTTAGTTCGGGACGCAACCGGTAGCTGATGG
>Ga0210410_10005198_pt1 | contig 11350 bp, 6 predicted proteins | sample IncBWC4MmetaG_FD_161058 | JGI IMG/M metagenome (GOLD analysis project Ga0210410, IMG submission 161058) | Forest soil microbial communities from Barre Woods Harvard Forest LTER site, Petersham, Massachusetts, United States - Inc-BW-C-4-M | ecosystem: Environmental > Terrestrial > Soil >... | reverse complement strand
CTGACGGAAACCGTGTGGGGCTGGCCGTTGCTGAGGAGGCCGGCAAAGGGCGTGAGGTCCACGCGATAAGGAACGAAATTGAGCGTTTGCACGCCGGGAATGGGCGACCACAAGAAGGGATCGATGCCGCCGGTAAAAATCCAGGGATAAACGGGAGCGACGCCGGCGGGCTGGCCGTCAATGGCCACTTGCGTTTCGCGGAAGCCCGTGTTGCCGCAAGAGAACAGTTCGCCGGCTACGTCATTGGGGACGCAGGTGTACCAGAATTCGTCGTTGGACTGGCTTTGGGAGATGACATCGAGAAATGCGCGCTCGATATTTTTGGGAAGCGTGAAGGTTTCGGAAAGTTGATCGGTGGTGGTGAAGAGTTGTTTGGCGCCGCCGGGAGCGTTGGGGAGGGGAAAGACGGCGTCGGCGGATTTTGTGGAATCGCCGGCATCGCGACCGCCTGTGTCACCATCGCCATCGTGATGGGCGGGGAAAAACTCAAGCTGTGCGCTGCCAAAAATGATGCCGGTAAACGTGCTGTTGACGAGATTACCGAGGTCGACTTCACCGGATTGCGAGGATTGGAAGAGCGGGGCGTAATCGGTGAGATCGCGTTCGACGTGCCAGGACGGGCCCAACGTGCTCCTGGGCTCGGGAGTGGTGCCGTAATAAATGTTGATGTGGCCGAGGGAGACTTGCGCGGTGCGATCAAACTGGCGGCCGGCGGTGACGTTGAAGTCAGCGGTGAAGACGATTTTTTTCCAGGGGCCGGGGCAGGCGGGAGAGTATTCGTAGGTCTTGGGGGAGAAGTCGGCGAACTCCAGATTGGAGTAGAGCTGGACGACGCAAGGCTTTTCGTGCGGTACGGCGACCGGCGGGTCGGCAGTGGCGGTATTTTGCGAGCCGACGACCGGGACTACGCGCTGCGCGAGTGCGGGCTGGATGCTCGCGAGCGAGAATAATGCAACGAAAAAAGCCAGGCTGCGAAGGGTGAAGATTGTATTGCGAGTCATGGCGGGCCGCTCCGGTAAGTGGAAGTTTCTGAAGGTGTAACGGTTGGGGAGTATACCTCAAGATGGGCGGGCGGAAGTGAAAGTTCTGCGATGTGAAGAGCGATGCTAAAGCGAAGGAGGCTCTTCTTTAAGCAAAGGCAAAGATGGGTGCGGAGCAAATCCGGCCCGAAGCGATCAAGCGTTCGTAGCTGCAATTCGGCGTGGAATGGATGGTGGCGGACGAGGGATGTAGGTACTTGGCGAAAGGTCTACCGGTGCAAGACTGATGAGAGTTTGGCGGAGGCGCTGGCGGGCGCGCGAGAGGCTGGACATTACGGTGCCGACGGGGATGCTGGTGATTTCGGCGATTTCGCGGTAGGACAGGCCTTCGAGTTCACGGAGGACGAGGATTTCGCGAAGATGGGGGGGTAGTTTTTCGAGGGCTTTGCGGACCAGGGTGCTAGCGTCGGTGTGGAGCGCAAGCTCTTCCGGATTCTGCGCGAGAGAGTCAGGAGGCGCGAGGTTCTCGTCAAATTCGGCGGCGGATTGCAGCGGGCGGTTGGCATGCAACCAGGTGAAGCAGGTATTGCGAACAATGGCCAGAAGCCAAGCACGGGCGTTGCCGCCCCGGAAGCTGGGAAAGAAGCGCAGGGCCCGCATATAGGCCTCCTGCACTACGTCTTCGGCGTCCTGCGTATTGTGGGTGAGCCAGCGCGCGAGGTTATATGCGGCGTCCAGGTGGGGCATGACGGCCTGCTCAAAAGTGCTGGGCCAGATGTACTCTGTCATCGTCGACTCCCATTTGTGCTCAGAAACGCAGCTTGATCGTCGTTCTTCACCCTTGGCGACTATCGGAATTCGCTAGCCAAGGCCATGGAAAAATCCAAGTCGCGCCCGTTGAGGCGCCCTTCCCAGCAGTCCGCGGCGCGAACCCGGTAATGGAAGAACTGGTAGGTTTCCTGGCCGGGAATCTTGAAGCACACAAAGCGTTCGCCCGAGGTAATGGGCTGGTGGCAGTGACCGCAGTGGACTGTTGTTGCTCGTTCCATGACTCGCCTCAACTTTGCCGCGTGCCCCCCCCGTGGGAACAGCTAACTCTCACGCCGCGAGGATTTTCGTCGACGACCGTGAATTTCTACTGGTGCATAAGCGCGACAATGAGGCTGCGGCAAAGATATGGCAATGGACGGGCAATTCTTCGTGGCTGGAATGCGGGTCCTCTGGTAACTGCCACAAAATAAAGATGCTACGGGAAATCATCCTCGGCTTGCTGTTCCTCTTGTTCCGGGAACTCTGGCAGGTGGTACACTCCTTTCGACTACAGTTCCCTCTCCATGCAAGAAGAGCATCAGGTTCGCGGGCGGCTCCGCTTTGGAGTTTTTGAGCTGGACCTTCGCGCGGGCGAATTGCGCAAACACGGGCTGCGCGTGCGGCTGCAGGAGCAGCCCTTCCAAGTGCTGGCGATGCTGGTGGGGCATCCCGGCGAGGTGGTGACGCGAGAGGAACTGCAGAAAAAACTCTGGCCCGCGGACACATTTGTGGATTTCGACCACGGGCTGAACAAAGCGATCAGTAAAATTCGGGAAGCGCTGGGAGATTCGGCGGAGAGTCCGCGGTTTGTGGAAACTGTGGCGCGGCGGGGGTACAGGTTCCTGGCGGATGTGAAAACCGCGGACGCAGCGCCTGTTGGGGGAGCGGAAGCCGCGGCGGAGACTCGTCGCGCGGAGGAAGTTCGCGAGGAGCCGGAGTTGACCGGCAAGGCAGCAACGGGCAGACGAGCTGTGCCGAACCTGGCGTGGAAGATTTCCGCGTTCGTGCTGCTGGTCGTGGTGGCGTCGCTGGCTGCTTGGAAGTTTTCTCCGTGGAGCCGGCGTCCTCTGGGAATTCGGTCGCTGGCGGTGCTGCCACTCGAGAGCCTTTCGAATGATGCTTCCCAGGATTACTTCGCGGACGGCATGACCGACGAGCTGATTTCGGACCTCGGGCAGATTAGCGCGTTGCGAGTGATCTCGCGCACTTCCGTGATGGCGTACAAACATGCGCGCAAGCCCCTGCCGGAGATCGCGCGGGAGCTGAACGTGGACGCCGTGGTGGAAGGCACAGTGCTGCGCTCCGGCGACCAGGTGCGCATTACGGCGCAGTTGATCGACGCGTCTTCGGACAAGCACTTGTGGTCGCAGAGTTATGAAGGCGAGCTGAAGGATACGCTAGCGCTGCAAAACGGCGTGGCTCGAGCGATTGCCGAGCAAATCCGAATCAATTTGAATCCGCAGGAGCAAGCGGCGCTGAAAAGCGTGAAAGTGGTCAATCCGGAAGCATACGTGTCGTATCTCAAGGGGCGATATTTTTGGAATAAGCGGACGACGGACGGTTTGAAGGCGGCGCTGGCGTATTTTAATCAAGCGATCGAGGAGGACCCGAAATATGCGCAGGCGTATTCCGGGTTGGCCGATACGTATGCTTTGTTGGGGGACTGGCAGTATGGAGTGATGACGCCGAAAGAGGCGCTTCCCAAAGCGAAGGCGGCGGCGGTCAAAGCCCTGGAATTGGACAGCACCCTCGGCGAGGCGCACAACTCGCTGGCATTTTGCCTGGATGGCTTCGACTGGGATCTGGACGCCGGCGAGAAGGAATTCCGGCGCGCCATTGAATTGAATCCGGGCTACGCCAGCGCTCATCATTGGTATGCGTGGCATTTGAGTTTATTGGGGCGGTATGACGAAGGGATCGCGGAAATGAAGAAAGCGGAAAACCTGGACCCGCTGTCACTGATCATTAACGCGGATTTGGCGGAGCTGCTGGTGCTTGCGCATTCCTATGACGAATCGATACGGCAAAGCCGCAAGACAATCGAAATGGATACAAACTTTGCCGCGGCACACAATCAACTCGGCCAGGCTTTTTTGCAAGAACACAGGAACGACGATGCGGTCGCGGAATTGCAAAAGGCTGTGCAGCTCTCCGAAGGCAGCCCGACGTGCATCGCCAATCTGGCCCGCGCGGAAGTGGCATCGGGCAAGAGGGGCGAAGCGGAAAAGCTGCTGAGCGAACTGGAGAAGCGCTCCAGCCCTGGTTACTCGCATGCTTCGGAGATTGCCACGATCTATGTGGCGCTCGGGAATAAGGATGAGGCGATGAACTGGCTCGAAAAGGGCTACGAAGAGCGATTTAACCCGGGCGTGCTGCTGCGGCCGGGGTTTGATGCGCTGCGCTCCGACGCGCGATTTGTGGATATGGAACACCGCATGGGCTTGCCTCACTAAACCGAACAAGATTTATGATGAGAACGAGGAAGGATACTTGTGCGTGAACCCGCAAAGGAGCTGGCGATGAGGCGTTGGTGCGGAGCTGTTGTGCTGCTAGGTGTCGGCTTGGTGGCAAGGCCGCTGATGGCGCAGGAGGCGGATGGAGCGAAGAACCTTACACCGGAGGCATCGCTGAATCTGCGGACGATCTCCGATTTGCAGTTTTCGCCGGACGGGACGCGGGCGGCGTTGGTGGTGACGGAACCGGCGAAGGGAACGGTGCGGGCGCGGCACATTTGGATTTATGAGAAACAGAGCAACGGGGTCCGGCAATTTACGTTTTCAGGGAAAGCGGAATCGTCGCCGCGCTGGTCGCCGGATGGGAAGTTTCTGGCGTTTCTCTCGAACCGCGAAGGGGAGGAGCAGCAGATTTACTTGATGCGGGCGGATGCGGGGGAGGCTGCGGCGATTACGAAGGCCAAGCGCAGCGTGCAAATGTTTGCATGGTCGCCGGATGGGAAGCAGATGGCGTTCCTGGCGCCAGACGCGAAGAGCGAGGACGAGGAGAAGAAAGCGAAGGACAAAAACGACGCGCGAGTTGCCGACAAAGACGAAAAGCACGCGCGCCTTTGGCTATTGGACGTCGCCACAGGCGCGACAAATGTCCCACCTGCTACGGACATTGCTAAGCCTATGGACGAAGCCAAGGCTCTGACGCCATCCAAATGGGAAATGCATGAGCTGGCGTGGATGCCTTCGGGTGACCGCATCGTTGTGATTGCCACGGACCATCCGGAGTCGGACCGCGAAACGAACCGGATTTTCAGCGTGCGCGTCACGGGTGGAAATGGGCTCTCTTCTGAAGGGGAGATGAAACAGCTGGCCTTTCCGCATGGGCCGTTTCGCGAGATACGCGTGTCGCCGCACGGCAACACGATTAGCTACGTAGCGTGCCGCGAAGACGGACCTTCACCGCACGACTTGATGCTTTTTGACGTTGGCAAAGGCGCGTCACGGAATCTGACTGGCGCGAGCCTGGACCGGCCGATTCTTGGATATCAGTGGATGAAAGATGGCGCGGTGGTGGCAATGACCGCGGATGGCTTTCGAAATAAATTCATCGGCTTCAGCGAAGAGGGCGCGATCAAGGATTCTCGCGGAGCCATCACCAATAATATCTCAGCGTTTGCGGCCTCGGAATCGGGAGAAATCGTTTTTGTGGGGCAATCGGCGACGCACCCGCAGGAACTGTGGCTTTGGGATACGAATGGCACGCCGCAACAGGTTTCGCATCTCAATGACTCGTGGAAAGAGTTCGCCCTGAGTAAGCCGGAGTTGTACAAATACAAATCGTTTGACGGGCTGGAAATCGAGGCGGCTTTGCTGGAGCCGGTGGGTTACGACGGCAAGTCCAAGCTGCCATTGATCGCGTTGATTCACGGTGGGCCAACCGGAAATTGGGGAGACTCGATCGAGACCTGGGGGCAGTTACTGGCGGCGCGCGGCTATGCGGTGTTCTATCCCAACATTCGCGGGTCGGTGGGCTACGGGCAGAAGTTCATCGAGATGAATCGCGGCGACTGGGGCGGCGGTGATTTTAAAGATGTGATGGCAGGAATTGATGATTTGGTGGCGCGCGGGGTGGCCGATCCGAATCGGCTGGGGATTGGAGGCTGGTCCTACGGCGGGTATATGTCGGAATGGGCGATTACGCAGACGACGCGATTCAAGGCTGCGGTTTCCGGAGCGGGGCTCGCCAATTTGATTTCTGAGTACGGAACGGAGAAAGGGCCAGCTTACGACGAGTGGTTTTATGGCGTGCCTTACGAATCGGAAAAGGTCATCGGTTTCTTGAACAGCTCGCCGTTTGTACATCTGAGGAATGCGAAGACGCCGACGCTGATTCTGCAGGGTGACGCGGACGACGTTGACCCGCCAGGCCAGAGCCAGGAGTTGTACCGCGGGCTCAAGCGGTATGGCGTCGAGAGCGAGCTGGTGGTGTATCCGCGCGAGCCGCACGGCTTTCGCGAAGAGAAGCACTTGCTGGACCGGCTCAATCGCATCCTGGGCTGGTACGACAAATACATGAAAGAGGCCGCTCCAGGGGTCAAGAAGGCGGAGGCTTTGCGAAACGGAGCGAACTGACAGAAATTGTGGCGCTGCAAAATCGGCCACAATTGCTAGCGTAAGTCTTTACAGGGCGGCACACTCGTGCTACGCTTTTTTTCCGTACCGCCATCCACGCGCCAGGCGGCTAGGGCTCTGATCGAGAACCTGCCAAACGTTTGCAGAGCCGATTGTGGTGTGATCGGCTTGTTGCGAGAACCCCCCTCCATTCGAGGAATACAGCGGCGTCTCTTTTCGCGTGTTTTGCCTGCGGTTTGTCTGGATTTGGCGACGGATCTGCAGTTGTATGTTGGTGATGTAGCGCGATGTGGGACCAAAAGGGGAACCCTTGCTTAAGTTGCGAAAAGTGGAAATCGTTGGCTTTAAGTCGTTTTGCGAGCGCACGGTGGTCACCTTCAGCGGTTCGGGAACCACATGCATCGTGGGACCGAACGGGTGCGGCAAGTCCAACGTCGTGGACGCCATCTCCTGGGTGCTGGGCGAGCAAAGCCACAAGTCGTTGCGCGCCGAGCGCATGGCCGACTGCATCTTCAACGGCACGGCCAAGCGGCCCCCGCTGGGCCTGGCCGAAGTTACCATCACCATGGAAGATCCCGAGCTGGCCGAGGCCGCGCGGTTCGTGATGGAGAGCGCGGAAATTGAAGCGACTCAGGGAGATAGCGTTGCATTGCCCCTCGCCGAAGGCGGCGATGTTTCCGCAGGTTCGAATACTCAGATTCTCTCGCTGGACCCCGCGCAGGCCCCCGACACAACGCTGGAGCAGGAGCTTGTAGGGGCGCAGCAGGCGGCGCCCCTACCCGACGACCAATCGTCGACCGGACCGGATTTTCTCAAGGGCAAACGCAAAAAACGAGGCGCCGACAAACCGGTGCTGGCCACCAAACCCGGCGAAGTAGTCGTCAGCCGGCGCCTGTATCGTTCCGGGCAGAGCGAATACTTGATCAACGGGCGCGTTGCGCGCCTGCGCGACATCCAGGAAATGTTCATGGGTGTAGGACTCGGGCCCGATTCCTACGCCATCATCGAGCAGGGGCGCATTGGCCTGATCCTCTCGACCAAACCAATGGAGCGCCGCGCCATAATCGAAGAAGCCGCGGGCGTCACCAAATTCAAAACCAAGAAGCGCCTTGCCGAAGCCAAGCTCGAATCGTCGAAAACAAATCTTTCTCGCGTGAACGACATCGTCGTCGAAGTCGAAAAGCAGCTCGGCTCGCTGAAGCGCCAGGCCGCCAAAGCCCGCCGCTACGCCGAAATTCGCGATCAGATGCGCGGAGTCGTCCGGCAAATGCTCGCCGGCAAAGCTCGCGAGCTGGATGCCGAAGCCGAGCGCATCGCCAAAAGTCTCGAAGAATTGACCGCCAGCGAAACGCAACACGCCACCACCATCCAACAGCAGGAAGGCGAGCAGGACCGGCTCAACCAGCGCATCTACGAGCTGGACGCGGAGATTCGCCAGAATCAAAACGTTTTGAATCTCACCGCGCTGGAAGTCGACCGCAGCGAGAACCGCATCGCGTTCAATCGCCAGCGCGCCGAAGAGCTCGTTGGCCGGCACACGCAAATCACCACGGAAGTGGCGCTGGCCACCGCACAGGCTGCGGAATGCGAAGCCCGCAGCGCTTCACAGATTCAAGCGGTCACGATGTTGCGCGAAGAATTAGGCGTGCTCGGCGCTCGCGCAGACGAACTCGCCGTTCGCGCGGAATCCCGCGCGGCGCAGATTTCCGAGTCAGAAGCGCGCATCGAAGCGCTGCGCCGCTCGGCGTTCGAGGCGGGGGAAAGCCTGCTGCGGCTGCATGGCGAGCAAAAGCAAGCAGAGGAGGCGCTAGTCCATCAGGCCGAAGCCCTTCGCAAACTGGAATTGAACGAGCACGAATTGCTGGAATCTTCGCTGCATGTCCGCGACGATTCCGACAGCGCGGCACATGATATCGAAGCGGCCTCGGCGCAACTCAGCGCACTGAAGAAGACGGCCGCCGATCTCCTGGCGGGGATTGCGGAACTGCGGCAGCAGCGCGAAGCCACTACAAAGCAGGCGGATGCCTTGCGCGATTCCGTGGTGAGCGTGCGCGCACGGCACTCCACGCTGACGCAGATTTTGAACGACCGTTCTTACACCGCCGACGCGGTACAGAAGCTTTTTGCCGCTAACGAGCGCGGCGGCGGACGGGATTTCCGCGCCGTTGGCGTGCTGGCCGATTACGCGGAAGTCGAAGAGCAGCACGAAGCCGCTGTCGAACAATATCTGCGCGACGAATTGGAATATGTTGTTGTTGAAACGTACGACCATGCCCGCGCGGGCGTTTCGTTGCTACGCGAGGAAGTCGGAGGCCGCGCGACGTTTTTTGTCGATTCGCTCAAAAATTTGCGACTTTCCGAGTACGAGCCGATCGTGAATTTCCGCGTCGAAGACGGAGTAGTTTCGCGGCTCGACAGGCTGGTGGAGTTTCGCGACCCGCTCGGCGCTGCCGCCAAGCAATTTCTCCCACGGTTGCGCTCCGCGTATCTGACGGACAGCCCGGTAGCCGCGGAAAAGCTGGCGCGCGAAAATCCGCAATACGCCTTCGTTGCGCCCGACGGCACTTGCTATCAGGGCCGCATGGTCACCGGCGGACGTGCGGACGAAGCCGGCCCGCTGGGCATGAAGCGCGAACTCCGCGCGCTGGATGCCGAGGTCACGCAGCTCGAACATGAAATGAATGACAAGCAGTCCGCGCTCGAAGCGCTGATTGCGCAACTTGGCGCCAGCGAAAAATCGCTGGAAGAAATCAACGTGCAGCAGCGCGACGTGGAACGCAACGTCCTTTCCGCGACGCACCGCTACAACCAAATGCAGGGCGAGCTTGCGCGCCTCGGCCTCGAACTGACCGTTTGCCAGAATGAGCTTTCGCGCATTCGTCAGGACGTGGAAAACGCTCGCCAGCGCGCCGAGCGCGCCAAGCACCAGCACACCGCCGCCGCGACCACCCGCGCGGATGCGGAAGCGGAGAGCACGCGCCTCACCGAAGCATTGGCGCAACTCCGCGGCTCCATCCAGACCGAACAGAACGAACTCGCCGCAGGCCGCGCTGAGTTAGCTGCAACGAGCGAACGCCTCACAGCGGCGGAAGCCCTTTCGACGCGTTTGACGGAAGAGCGTGCCGAACTCGATCGCCGCGAAGCCGCGCTGCGCCAGCAAGTCACCTCGATTGATGATGAGACCACAGCGCTTGCCAAACAGAGCGAAGAACTCGCGCTGCAACTCGAAGGCTTGCGCGGCGAAAAACTGCGCTTGGAAATTCGCCAGCGTGAGCTCGAACAAGAGTGGGAAGCGGCGCGCACGCGTGTCACGCAGATGGAAGATCACCTCCGCCTGGGCCGCCAGTCGCTCCAGGAGCTTCGCGAGCAGCGCAGTCACGCCGAAGTGGACCGGGCGAAGAACGACTCCGACCGCGAACATCTGCGCGAAACGTGCATGACGGAAGTCAACGCACAGCCAGAGGACCTCATCGCCACGGAAGCCGCGTTCATGACCGGCGAAGAACTGGTCCTTGCCGAGATCAATTACCGCGAGATGAAACAGCGCATCGACTCCATGGGTCCGGTGAACATGATGGCGCTCGAGGAGTTCAACGAGTGCGATCAGCGCTTCACGTTTCTCACGCGCGAGCGCGACGACTTGCTGCAATCCATCGCCGATACGCAGCAAGCGATCGCCGAGCTCGATCTCGCCACCAAGGAAAAGTTCGAGCACGCTTTCCACGCCATCAATAAGAGTTTTTCTGAAGCCTTCACCACCATTTTTGGCGGAGGCGTCGCAGAAATGCGCCTGACCGAAGTGGACAGCTCCGGCGACGCGGGCATCGACATCGTCGCTTCGCCTCCGGGCAAGCGCATGCAGAATATTTTGCTGCTCTCCGGCGGCGAAAAAGCCATGACCGCGCTGGCACTGCTCATCGCCATTTTCCGTTACCAGCCGAGCCCGTTTTGTATCCTCGACGAAGTCGACGCGCCGCTCGACGAAGCCAACGTCGGGCGATTCACACGCCTGATCGGCGAAATGAGCGGCCAGACGCAATTCATCATCGTCACGCACAACCGCAAAACGATGGAGACCGGCAGCGTCCTCTACGGCGTCACCATGCAAGAGCCCGGCGTCTCCAAACTCGTAAGCGTGCGCTGGGAAGGCTCCGACGCTCCAACGCAGAAACAACATGCCGCTGCTGCCTCCGCGGCCTAACGTGCGGCTGTAACCAGACTCAATGACCGTAGTTAGATGATAGTATTGCTTGCGCGACGGATAATCATGTTCACGAAGCTTAGAGACATGCGACCTTCCGAGGCCTTCGACGGTAGCGTTGGCAGAGCCGCGGCTGCCGGTGCGGCTGCGTTCCTTATTTTTGGATCACTCAAAGCTGCGGGTGTCCTTCCCATTCTCTGTAGAGAGCCATTGGTCCTTGTTTCCGGCATGACCGGGGCATTCTTATCTGGCTTGGTCCTGGCCCTTGCCCACTATCACGAGCGCATGAAGCTGGGGATTTGCACGGGCGCGATTCTCTTTCCATTGCCCTTCATCGTAAATGCCAGCTGGGCAACATTTTCTGATCTTTCCTTAATCTACCCGACCGCAGCACTCATCGCATGTAGCGGAATCGCTGTTCAAACTGCGCACCAGAAGATTTCAGGTCCGCAGCCCGAAGATGAAGTTGAAGAGGAGCTCATCCGTCAAATGATCGAAGACGGGCCTCGCTTAACCTGGATGGAGAAGACAACACGGTGGTGCTTCGTAGTCGGGGCGATACTATTTCTGATTCTACTGGCTCGGTGATCTCACGCCTGGTGTAGTCTCAAAAAAGTCTTGCAAAGAAATCCAACGCGCATCCCTTTGACTTCGCGTTGCGCTGCGCTAGAATGCTTTCCTCTTGGTCGAGGGGAAGTTTTTCGTGTCTGCGAGTCCTGCAATGCGAGTCATTCGGGAAACGGATTTCGCCGGGCTTACGCCTGCGGCGCGCGGCAAGG
>Ga0210410_10005197_pt1 | contig 11354 bp, 13 predicted proteins | sample IncBWC4MmetaG_FD_161058 | JGI IMG/M metagenome (GOLD analysis project Ga0210410, IMG submission 161058) | Forest soil microbial communities from Barre Woods Harvard Forest LTER site, Petersham, Massachusetts, United States - Inc-BW-C-4-M | ecosystem: Environmental > Terrestrial > Soil >... | reverse complement strand
GATCTACGAAGGACGGGTCTGGACCAATGTCGTTGGTCCTTTCAAAGAGTGCCGCGTCCAGTCCGTATGCCGTTCGATAGGTCTGCTGAAGAAACGGCTGATATGCGTACAGCGAAGGGAACGCCTGAATCTCCACCAGTTTCGGTTCGAGCTGTGCCGTCAGCCCGAAATCGACTTGAATGAACAGCGGTCGCGCATCTTCATTCGGCACGCGATACTCGCGTGGAACCGTTTCTTCCGATCGCTTCAAGTACTCGGGCGTCATCAATTGACGGATCAGGTCCGCACCATCCGACGCCATTCGATCGAACAGCGCGCGCGGAAGAAACAGCGGAGTTTCGCAGTTACGAAACTTCACATGCGTCCCACACCCTTCGTCGAGCAGGCGAAGGAATCGCTGATATTTCTCAGGCGTAAATCGGGCGTTAAACAGTTGCCGCAGCTCAGCGATCATTTCTCTGCGTTCCTCTGCGCCGTCTGCGTCTCTGCGTGAGGCTTTTCAGATCAGGAATGACCCCGCTCGCATAATCTGGCGCTCATCGGCCCAAATGTCGAACTTGGTCCCGACCACGTCGATATGCGTTGACGAATCCCACTCCGCCCCGGTATGCGCACCGTATGGATTGCCGAATGCGATGTGGATGCCCGGCAATTTCTCGTCCTGCAAAATGTTGCCGATGACGCCCTTCAGTCCGATGTTGGTGCCGATGGCGAACTCGCCCACGCGATCGCTGTTTTCGTCGGTGTGCGTGTACTTCCAGAACTCTTCTTCGAGCGCGCGATTGGACGAATGCGCTTCCTTCAAGCGATTGCCTTCGATGCGAATCGTCAGCGGCGAATCGCGTAGATCGCCGTACTTGGCGCACAGGTAATCGCCCACCACGCCGTCGATCACGAATGTGCCGTTGACCTCACCGGGCGTTGTGAAGATCTCTCCGCCGGGAAGATTGCCCCACTTATTCGGAGAAATAATGCCGCTGGTCTTGAGCCACTTATAGCCGTGATTCATGTCCGCAGTGATATCGGTTCCGGCCGCGGTGCGCGCGCGGATCACATCAGCAGCCTCCGCGATCGCTAAAACTTTCTTGCTCAAATCGTCGACTTCTAGAAAGTCCGCGCGCATTCCTTCCAGCATGATGCGGCGTTCGATGTTGACCATGTGCGCGTGGCGGATCTTGCGCCGGTTCACGACGTCGGTCATCTGCATCCGCGTCCGCAATTCATTGGCTTGCGCGACCACGGCGTAGACGCTCACCTGGCTCGATTCCAGATCTTCCAATACCGGTGCCGGCATATCCGTCATAGGACGTGCCGCAAGTTCTTCCAGCACGAACGACCGGTACGGAGCGCCGAGCTGTTCCAGTTCCGATACCAGGCTCGCGGCAATCTCGAGCGACGCCTGATCCGTGATCACCGTCACTTTTTCAGACGGCTGAATGCGCAGGCACACGTGCACCGCGTTGTGCGCGCCGGGCGCGTACTCCGGATCAAATCGAATGGTGCGTAGTTCTGTCATGAGACCGGTCATGAACCGAGCTCTCCGTCTCTTCCACGATGTAATCCACTACTTTGATCAAATCTCCCGTCTCCTTGAACACACGCAGTTGGCGATCCGCGCCATTGCCCGTCTCCACGATTTTGCGAATCCCGTTCACGGCTTCACGCGAACCGAGCTCGTCTACTACATCATCCACGAAAGCCAGATATTCTTCCACCAGATCGCGCATGGGAACCTCGATTTTGCGTCCAAAATCGATGAGCTTGCCGTCCAGCCCGTAACGCGAGGCACGCCATTTGTTTTCCATGATCAACGCGCGACGGTACAACCGGAATCCCTGGTTGGCTTCGTACAGCTTGTACAATTTCGCGACGGTCGCCTGAATCAGCGCGGCGATCGCAATGGTCTCGTCCTGGCGCATCGGAATATCGCAGCAGCGAAACTCGAGTGTCGGGAAATTCGGATGCGGCCGGATGTCCCACCAGATTTTCTTCGCGTTGTCGATGCAGTTGGTCTTCACCAGCAGATCGACGAACCCCTGATATTCGCCCCAGCTCGGAAAATAGTCCGGGATGTTGGTGCGGGGAAATTTGTCGAACACTTTCGTGCGATACGATTTGAGGCCCGTATCCATGCCCAGCCAGAACGGAGAGTTCGCCGACAGTGCCAGCAGGTGCGGCACGAAATAGCGCGCGGCGTTCATCAAGTGGATCGCCGTTTCGCGGTCCTCGACGCCGATGTGCACATGCAGTCCGAAGATCAGATTGCCGCGCGCCACCGTGGCCATATCTTCAACAATCGTGTGATAACGCTCGTCCGGATAAATTCCCTGCTCCTTCCAGTCGGCGAAGGGATGCGTGCCGGACGCGCCCAGTTTCAAGCCGTTTTCTCGCGCCAGATCGATGATCGCGCAGCGCAGTTTGCGAACCTCTTCGCGCGCTTCCTTAATGTCACGGCAGATTCCAGTGCCCACCTCGACCACGCTCTGGTGCATCTCCGGCTTCACCATTTCGTGAAGTTGAGTCTTGCCCTTTTCAATGATCTCGGAGTCAATATGCGAGCGCAGATCGCGCGTCACGGGATCGATGGTCTGATACTCTTCCTCGATGCCGATGGTAAAACTGGGCCGCATAGATTACCCCACAGCGCTTGCGCTCAAGAAGTTCGCCCATCGCATCTCGACGGGCCTCGGTTCTTTCAAAGCTTCTTCGATGGCGAACTCGGCCACCGCATTGACGATCCACTCGAAATTCGCTGCGCCCACCGAATGATAATCGGCATCCGGCGCCGGATTCAGAAAATCGATCGCATAGGGAATGCCGTCTTCGACCGCGAATTCGACCGTGTTCAAGTCGTATCCAGCGCCCGGCATAGCTTCAGACAATCGCCTTCCACGCGAGCCAGCATGGCCGGATCAACCGGCGGGCCGTCCAGCACGTAGCGCTGTGAGTGCGGCCGCCGCGGGTCGTAGCGCATCACGTGAACTTTCTTCTGTCCCACCACGTAACAGCGGAAATAATCGTCGAAATTGACGGCCCGTTGCAGCGTCATGCACAAGTCGCCGGTTTCGTCGTATGCGTGAAACAGCTCTTCGGCATTGTCGACTTTATAAACGCTCTTCCAGCCGCCGCCGCAGTAGGGCTTGAGAAACGCTGGGAATCCGATGTACTCGAAAATCTCCTCCCAGTTGAGCGGATAAATCAGATTGCGCATGGACTGCGACGTGGTTCCCGGAGGATGCTCCTTATGCGGCAGCAGCACCGTTGGCGGAATCGCCACGCCGATCTTCGACGCCAGCGCGTAGTTGAAAAACTTGTCGTCGGCGCCCCACCAGAACGGATTGTTGATGACCGTGGTCCCGGTGAGCGCCGCGTTTTTCAGATACGCGCGATAAAACGGAATGTCGTGCGAGATGCGATCGACAATCACGCGGTACCCCGAAGGCTCGGCCATCTTGATCCCGCCGATCTTGATGTGTTCCTCGGTTATATCCGGGGCGCCCAGCGAGTTGATCCGGTCCACCAGTGCCGCGGGAAAGGTGTTTTCCATCCCGTAAACGATGCCGACCTTGTGCATACGTATTTCGAATGGTAGCTGTTTCGATCGGATGGGTCTAGGGAGACCTGTTTCAATTAGAAAAACTTCCGAGCCATCTGTTCCCACCACGGCCAATCATGACCCGTACCATCGCCCCACACATCCAGCCAATGCGGCAGACCCTTTGCGGCCATGATCGCCGCGAGCCTCCGATTCTCGCCCAGGCACATGTCCGTCTCGCCCGTCGCGAGCACGATCTTCATCCGGCGGTAGCGATCTAGAAACCATTCGTCGGTCAGATTAGGAAGAAAATCGGGAGGACAATTGAAGTAGCAGTTTTGATCGAAGTAGCCGTCCAGGAATTGGTGAATGTCGAACGCCCCGCCCATGCTGACGCAATGCGTCGCGATGTCGGGATGGCGCAGCGCGAAGTTCACTGAATGATACCCGCCGAAACTGCACCCGGTGACCGTCAGCTCCTGCGAGGCATTGCGCGCCCGCACGAACGGCACCACTTCATCGACCAGGTATTGATCGTATTGAACGTGCCGCGCCGCTCTTTGCGACGGATGCACGGATCTGTTGTACCAGCTCTCCGCATCCACCGAATCGACGCAGAACGCCTGCAACTCGCCGTTTTCATACTTGCCTCCAACCGCGTCAATCATCTTACGATTCTCGTAGTCGAAGAATCGCCCCATCGACGTAGGGAACACGATCATCGGCATCCCCGCGTGGCCGAACACCAGCAGTTCCATATCCCGCCCCAATCCCGGCGAGAACCATTTGTGATATTCGCGATTCATTTCCTACGCCCGCGGCTCGCTAATGCCGCTTTCAGTTCACAGCGCCCTGAGCCGCGACCATAGGGAGCGGTCGATGCTCACAGCTTAAGCAGCGCCCGCAGCCGCTTGGTCTGCACCCGGCTCACCGGAATCTCGGTCTGTTTCTTATCATCCATGCGCAACTGAAAACTCGACTTGAACCACGGAATCACTTCTTTGATGCGATGGATGTTCACCAGGTACGACCGGTGCACGCGCCAGAACATGTCGGGATCCAAATTCGATTGCAGTTCCTCAATGGTCCGATAATTCGATTGCCCTTCGAGACCGGTCGCGACTACGGTGATCAATCCATCGTCGATGGTCGCGTAGACCACATCCTGCGCATCCACGATGAAATTCCGGTGGTTGCTCTTGATCAGGAGCTTGGTCCGCTGTAGCGACGGCTTCGGCGACGGAGCCTCAGGCTGCTCGGATTTGGCGCGCTCCCCGATCATCCGTCGTGCGCGATCCAAGGAAGCCGCCAGCCGGTCTTTCTCCACCGGCTTCAAAACGTAGTCGAGCGCCTCCAGCCGGAACGCCTCCACCGCATATTGATCGTAGGCGGTGGCCATAACGAAATATGGCAGCGGAATATCCTTCTCGCGCAGCTTGCGGATCACGCCCATCCCGTCCAGCCCGGGCATCTGCACGTCGAGAAAAACCAGGTCCGGCTCCAGGTCCTCGATCAGCTTCACTGCTTCCAGCCCGTTCGATGCGGTCGCCACCACTTCGACGTCTTCGAATTCCTTCAATTGATACGCCAGTTCGTCCGAGGCGAGCTTCTCATCGTCCACCAGAACAACCGAGATCGTCGCCTGCGCACTGACGGCGGTCGCGCGATTTGGCATTAAGTGTTAGTATATATTACGTTAGCCTTTAGTCCCTCGTGTCTCGCGCACAATGGCGTGAGACGAGAAATTACTGACGTCGGAATCGAAGGAGTCGACCCGCTTTGTCAGCACAAAGCTCGCCACAAAACAACGTCCAGATTGCGCCTGCGGACGGAAAACTCGGCGTATTGATTCCCGGGATTGGCGCGGTGAGCACCACGTTTATCGCCGGCGTGGAAGCAGTGAAGCGCGGTACCGCCGTTCCGGTCGGATCGCTCACGCAGCTCTCCACCATCCGGCTCGGAAAGCGAACCGATAACCGCACGCCGAAGATCAAGGATTTTGTCCCGCTCGCCGGTTTGAACGATCTGGTTTTCGGCGGATGGGACATCTATGAGGACACCGCGTACGAAGCCGCGTTGAACGCGGCCGTGCTCGAAAAGACTCAGCTCGAAGCGTTGAAAGAGCCGCTGTCAGCGATCCGCCCCATGAAAGCCGTGTTCGATCAGGAATACGTGCGCCGTATCGATGGTCCTAATGTGAAGCAGGCCGGCACGAAAATGGACAAAGCGGAAATGCTGATGGAAGACATCGCGCAGTTTGGCAAGATCAATAACTGTGCGCGCCAGGTGATGATCTGGTGCGGTTCTACCGAAGTTTTTCATCGACCCGCCGCCGTGCATCAAACTCTCAAAGACTTCGAGTGCGGCCTGATGAAGAACGATCCGGAGATCGCGCCCAGCCAGATCTACGCCTACGCCGCGTTGAAATCCGGAGTCCCCTTCGCCAACGGCGCGCCCAACCTGACCACCGATACGCCCGCGCTGCTCGAGCTCGCGCGCGAACGCCATCTGCCCATTTGCGGAAAAGATTTCAAAACCGGCCAGACGTTCATGAAGACGCTGCTCGCTCCGGGTTTGAAGATGCGGATGCTCGGATTGAGCGGCTGGTTTTCGACCAACATTCTGGGGAACCGCGACGGCGAAGTTTTGGAAGATCCCGGTTCGTTCAAATCCAAGGAAGAGACCAAGCTGAGTGTGCTGGATCAAATCCTGCAGCCCAAGCTGTATCCCGAGTTATATAAGGATTTCTATCACGCGGTGCGCATTAATTACTATCCGCCGCGCGGCGACGCCAAGGAAGGTTGGGATAATATCGATATTTTCGGATGGCTCGGCTATCCGATGCAGATCAAAATCGATTTCCTGTGCCGCGATTCGATTCTGGCCGCCCCCCTGGTTCTGGATCTGGTGTTGTTCATGGATTTGGCCCAGCGCTCCGGAATGCGCGGCATCCAGGAATGGCTCTCGTTCTACTTCAAAGCCCCGATGACCGCACCCGGCCTGTATCCCGAGCACGACATCTTCATCCAGCTGATGAAGCTCAAGAACACGCTGCGGTGGATGCGCGGCGAGGATCTGATCACGCATTTGGGCTTGGAATATTACGATTAAATCGCTATCCATTCGCGCATGAATTGTCTGGTAATCGGAGGAACTCAGTTCATAGGCAGGCTCATGGTGGCCGAGCTGCTCAAGCAGGGCCACGGAGTCACGGTCTTGCATCGCCGTCCGCGTCACGACCTGGGCCGTCGCGTGAAAAACATCGTAGCGGACCGCAACGATGCCGCCGCCATGAAGACGGCGCTTGCCGGCAAGAGTTTCGACGTCGTTTTCGATAACGTCTACGATTGGGAGCGCGGCACCACCGCTGCGCATGTGGAAGCGACCGTGCGCGCCACCGCCAGCAACTTGCATCGCTACATCTTCATGTCCAGCGTCGCCGCCTATGGCGACGGATTGAATCATCACGAAGGCGACGCGCTCGCGCCCGACGATGCTGCCGAGTTGTACGTCCGCAATAAAGCCATGAGCGAGCGCGCCCTGTTCCGCCTACATCAACGCATCGGCCTGCCCGTAGTGACGCTGCGTCCGCCGTATATTTACGGTCCGAGCAATCCCTTTTATCGGGAAGCCTACTTCTGGGACCGTCTGCGCGCGAACCGCTCCATCATCCTGCCCGGCGACGGCCGCCGGCTGATGCAGTTCGTTTATGTGAAAGATCTGGTCAAAGCGGCTCTCAAAGCGATGGACGAGCCCAACGCAATCGGCCACGCCTTCAACATCGCCAACGCACGTCCGTTATCCCAAATGGAAGTCGTGGAGGCGTTAGCCAAAGCGTGTAAGAAGCCCGTGAAGTTCGTCCGCATCCCTCGCGAATATATTTTGCGAGCCGGCGGCCATCCCATGGGACCGAAGTTGTACTTTGGTTTCTATCTCGATAATCCGCCGATCACGCAAGTCACCGCAAAGGCGCAGCGGGTTCTGAAATTCAAGCCGGCCGATTTCGCCACCGGATTGAAAGAGACCTACAAGTGGTACCTGCGGCACAACCACTCCGGCAAACGGGATTATGAGTTCGAAGACAAGCTGCTCGCCAACGCACCCATCATGATTCCTGCGAAGGTGTGATTACCGCCCCACCCCACCGCTAAGTGCCTCTGCCGCCGCCTTAGCCGTATTGCAATGGATCGTCACCGTATCCTCCACCCGCACCGCATAACCACCCGCGAGCGTCACCACCGCCGGCGCGTCATGCTCGCGCGCGAGATCGAACACCAGTCGATCGCGCCGCTTTAATCCGTCAATCGTCAACGACAGTCCTCCCAGTTGATCTTCGCGATACGGGTCCGCCCCCGCTACATACGCGATCAACTGCGGACGAAACTCGCTCATCCCCTTACGGCAACCCGCGCCGAGTTTTTCCAGATACTCTTCGTCGCCTACTCCGTCGTCCAGATCGATGTCGATATTCGATGGCGGCTTGATGCTCGGATAATTGTTCCACTGGTGAATCGAAAGCGTGAACACAGTCGGATCGCCGGCGAAGATACCGGCCGTGCCATTGCCGTCGTGGACGTCGCAATCCACCACCATGGCTCGTTCGATCCGCTTCTCCTGCTGCATCTTCCGGATCGCCACCGCGATATCGTTGATCGCGCAGAATCCTTCGCCGTGGCGCGGAAACGCGTGATGAAAGCCACCACCGATGTTGAATCCGACGCCATCCTGCAGCGCCATCCGCGCCGCGAGCGTAGTGCCCCCCGCGGCCAGCCAGAACCCTTCCACCATCTTCTGCGAGTATGGAATCTCCAGCTTCATCAGCTCCAGATAATCGAGCGTGCCGTTCTTAAGGCGCGTGATCCAGCCGCGCTGATGCACCAGCAGCAGATCGTCGTCGGTGGCCGGTTCGGGTTCGACGAAATCCTCGGGCCCGGCAAAACCATCCGATACCAACCGGTGGCGGATCAAGCGGTATTTCTGCGACGGGAACACGTGCGAGCCGAGATTCAGATCGTACCCGTCGTGATAGACCAGCTTAAACGGCAGCAACCTGCGAGCCCTCCGATTGCAGCGCCGTAATGATCGCCGTTCCGTAAATGTCGTCCGCCGAACAGCCCCGCGACAGATCGTTGAACGGCTTCGCTAAGCCCTGTAGAAAGGGTCCGAATGCTGTAGCTCCACCCAGCCGTTCGACGAGTTTGTAAGCGATATTTCCGCTGGCGACATCCGGAAAGATCAGCGTGTTCGCCCGTCCCGCGACCGTCGATCCGGGTGCTTTCGACGCGCCGATCGATGCCACCAACGCCGCATCCGCCTGCAATTCGCCGTCAACATCGATTCCCGGCACTCTCTCGCGCAAAATCTGAAGCGCCTCAATCATCTTTTCCGTGGACGCGTGCGTTGCGCTGCCTTTTGTCGAAAAGGAAAGCAGCGCGATTTTAGGTTCGACGCCGATTACGGCCCGAGTTGAGTGCGCTGTTGCGATCGCGATTTCAGCGATTTCGTTGGCGTCCGGATCGATCACCATCGCACAGTCCGCAAACGCCAATACACCCTTGTGCCCGAAGCGACCATCCTGAACGCACATGAAGAACACGCCGGAGACCGTGCGAATCCCTGGTGCCGGCCCGATGCATTCCAAAGCCGCGCGCACAGTCTGCGCCGTGGTATTCACCGCGCCGCCGACGCCTCCATCCGCATCGGCCGCCGCCACCATCAGCGCGGCGCGATACAAAGGGTCGCGTGCGGTCTGCTCCGCTTGCATCTCGGTAACGCCCTTGGCGCGCCGTCGATCCAGATACAGCGCGGCATATTTCGGCGAGCACCCCTCGCGCGTCAAGAGAATCGGCTCGATCAGCCGCTCTCTCGATAGCCGATCCGCAGCCTCCCGCACCCGCGGATCATTCCCTTCCGGGAACACGATGCGCTTCGGTTTCGCAATCCGCCGCAACCGCTCGATCTGCCGGGCCAAGAACAAGGTGGCGGATTCGACCATCGCTCCAATTGTAAACGTCAGGGTTCGCGCACTTCGAGCCCGACCGGTGCGATCGAGTGAAAGTGCTTCGCGTTCCAGGTGATCAGCAACCGAGCGCCGGCCTCATAGGTCGCCAGTGCGATTGCGGCGTCATAGACTCGGCCACCCCAGAATCCTCGCGAGAGTGTGAGGCGAATCACGTCCCACGCTAACCCTGCCCGAATGGGTGCAATTGCTGATGATCCGAAGCTCTCGAGCAACGCCTGCTCCACTTCGGCCCGGGGTATTCCAATCGGTTCGGGCGCGCGCGAAAGAACCGAAAAGCTTTCCAGGATAGCGTGGTCCGTTAAGAGAAACTCAGCCCCAGCGGCGATCCATGTTGCATAGGCCGTTTGCGCCTGTGCGTGCCGCGAGTGGCCCTTATTCAGCAAGGGTACGATAACGCTCGAATCAATGCCCACCTTCAAGAATTTCTCGCTCCCTTTCCTGCCACATATCCTCAATCGCTTTGTTGACGTCGTCCGATGTGAGCACAGGCGTTCCCGGCGCGGGTTCCCAGACCAGCAGGGACCCTTCCCGAACCAGCCGCCCCTGTGGTGCTGGCGGAACGATCTCTACAATTCCTTCGTTACAGCGAACCTCAACTTCGGCACCAGGCTTCAGACCGGCCCTCTCGCGTAGTTCCTTCGGGATTACCACTCTCCCGGCACGATCGATGGTAGTCTTCATGCCATCATAATACCATCGAATTGGCACTTGACTCATCAATAAATCAATCGTATGATTCAAACGAACGTATGATTGCACGACCAGTCGATACCAAAACCAAAATCCTCGATGCCGCTGAGAAGTTGTTTGGACATAATGGCTTCGACGCGACCTCCCTGCGTGACATTACTGCGGAGGCCGACGTCAACCTCGCCGCAGTGAACTATCATTTTCAGACCAAGGACAGCCTGATCGATGCCGTGATCGCTCGCCGCGTCGAACCGGTGAACCGAAAGCGGCTGGAAATGTTGGAGCTCGCGGGACCGAATCCCCAGGTCGAACAAATTCTCATCGCGTTTCTCTCGCCGATCATGCACGCTGATTTCTCGGCGGTATTTCCGCTGATGGCGCGTATTCTAGCCTCCCCTGATGTCTTTGTGGTCCGGTTGTTCAAACGGCATCTGACCACCATCGTGGAGCGTTTCACGGATGCGCTAAGCAAGGCGCTGCCCGGACTCTCGCGGCCGGAGATCGCATGGCGCCTCCACTTCACCGCAGGCGCGATGAGCCACGTGCTGGCTCGGGCTCTCAGCATGCCGGAACTGATGCCCCCTTCCTCGGCTGGATTCGACACGCAAACCGCGTTGGCCCAACTCGTGACCTTTGCCGCAGCCGGCTTTCGCGCTCCGGAGGGAATTTGACATGCGCACCCTGCTCCTGATTTGCACCTCGCTTACCGCCATTGGTCAAGGCGACAGTCCAGTCCAGCGCAGTTTGCCGCTCAGCATGAAACGCGCGGTCGAAATTGCGCTGACGCCGGAAGGCAGTCCGCGCGTCTCGATCGCTATGGAGACGATCAAGCAGTCCGAAATGCGCAAAGCCGAATCTCGCGCCGCGTTCCTGCCGGATATCGAAGCTTCTATCAACGACCGCCGCCAGACCACCAATCTGCACGCGTTCGGCCTCAACTTCCCGATACCCATTCCAGGGCTCGCATTTCCAACTACCGTTGGGCCGTTTAACGTCTTGGATGCGCGCGCGACGGCTTCGCAGACCGTTTTCGACTTCAGCACCCTCAAGCGCTATCAGGCTTCGAAGGTGAGTGTCGACGCCGCCAAGGACGATTTCGACGCAACC
>Ga0210410_10005196_pt1 | contig 11354 bp, 7 predicted proteins | sample IncBWC4MmetaG_FD_161058 | JGI IMG/M metagenome (GOLD analysis project Ga0210410, IMG submission 161058) | Forest soil microbial communities from Barre Woods Harvard Forest LTER site, Petersham, Massachusetts, United States - Inc-BW-C-4-M | ecosystem: Environmental > Terrestrial > Soil >... | reverse complement strand
ATTTCGAGGCGAGCGCCGTTCGATGGTGATCACCGCCGCCGAGGTGCAGCTTCCTCCCGACCTGCTGGGAGAGGCGGCGCCGTTTCAACTGGGACTACCGAGCGCGGAAGAACTGCTCCCCGCGGTGAAGACGGCGATGGCGCAGGCGAATTTAACCCACCAAATACCGATCACGCTCGATGCCGAGGGTACGGTGCAGTTGGCGGGAAATTTGAGCGGGTTGCCCCAGGAAGAAGCCTTGCGAACGCTGCGCATGTGCATCTTGGCGCGCCGGCGCATGGACAAGGGATTGCTCGACGCAGTGTTGGATGCGAAGCGGGATGTGGTGCGCGGCGAAGGACTGCTCGAGGTGGTGCGGCGAGACGCGACATTCCAGGATCTGGCGGGATTGCAGCAGTTGCGTGCTTGGATCGTAAAGCGCAAGAGCGCACTGACGCCCGAGGGGAAGCGCTTCGGGCTGGAACCACCGAAGGGTATTTTGATTACCGGAGTGCAGGGATGCGGGAAAAGCCTTGCGGCGCGCGCCGTGGCGGGAGAGTGGGGATTTGAGCTGGCGCGGCTGGATGCCGGTGCGTTGTACGACAAGTTCGTGGGCGAAAGCGAGAAGAAGCTGCACAAGGCGCTGGAGCTGGCGCAAAAGCTGGCACCCCTGGTCCTGTGGATCGATGAGATCGAGAAAGCCTTTGCGTCGGCGGGTTCCAGCGGAGATGCCGATGCGGGATTGTCGCAGCGGCTGCTGGCCACGCTGCTGACGTGGATGCAGGACCGCGAGAGCGGAGTGTTTCTGGCCGCGACGTCGAACAATATCAGCGTGCTGCCACCGGAAATGTTGCGCAAGGGACGGTTTGACGAAATTTTCTTCGTGGATTTGCCGAGCGCCGAGGTGCGAGCGGCGCTCTTCGGGCTGCACTTAAAGAAACGCGGGCGCGATGCCGCGGAGTTTGATCTGGCGAAGCTGGCTGCTGCGAGCGAAGGATTTTCAGGCGCGGAGATTGAGCAGGGCATCGTTGCGGGGCTGTATACGGCGTTTGGCCAGAAATTGCAGCTTTCGACAGAGATACTGATAGCGGAGCTGCGGTCAACACAACCGCTGAGCGTCACTCGTGCGGAGGACGTGCAGGGCATTCGAAATTGGGCGAAGGCGCGGGCCGTCGCGGCGGATTAAAGAAAAACACCTGGGCGAAAACAAAATGGCCTCACCGAGGGGGAATCGGTGAGGCCGTTGTTGCGTTGGGGGGAAAACTTACTTGTTGTGATCAAACGAAAGAGGGAATTCGAAGACCACATCGCCGACAGGAACACGGAGCAGCAACTGCTTCGGCTTGGCGTCGCGTTCGAACCACACAGCTCCGGCAGCTTTTTCGCTGGGCTGCAGGGAAGCGTCTGAAAGCGCCACAACGTTGATTTGCGAGGACGGGTTGAACTCCGCTTTGTGCTCGCTCACGAGTTGGACGGCAGCTTCGTGCTGCGCCAGATAGTTGGGCGAAAGCGCGGAGGAATATACCGGCATGTGGTAGGCGGCGTTGGAAACTTGGGGTCCGGCTGCGGGCGCCGCGCTGGCGGTGGTCCACAGAATCTGGTGGTTCACGGCTTTGGCTAGGTGCTTCGGATCCTGGAAGGCGAGCGATTTGGTGTTGGGAGCGATCTCGTCCAAAGTAAAGTGCGACGGCGTAACGGAAACATGATTTGTGCCGTCGTTGGCTACGGCAACATCCGCGCGCAATTTCCAACCCGTGTCTTGGAGAGAGACCTGAACAGTCACGCCATTCACGGTCAGCGATTCGACTAACTGGCCGTTCCCGTAGAATTGCTCGCTGCCCCTCGAGCCGGGCTGCCAGCGCGCTACGCCGTTTTGCACGCTCGCAGACTCTTCATGCACTGTGGGGCGTGCAGGCGCCGGCTTCGCTATGTACATTCGCGCTACGAATCCGGTCTTCCCATCGGTCGTACGCACGCCGACGGTATAGCCCTCTAAATCCGAAAGAATCGAAACTTCATCGCCGCAATTCAAGGTGGCAATGATTTTCATCGGCAGCGCTTGCTCGGCGTCCAGAGTCATGGGAACGCTGGTAATTCCGTGGCAACTGATTCTCCCGGTAAGGCTGGCGTTGCCCACAGACGCCAGAGGCCTGGATACTTCCTGTGCTAGCGATGCTTGCGCGAACGCCAGACTGGCTGCCGCGCCGAATATCATGAGTTTGCTTTTCATGGTCGTCCCACTCCTCATCCCCGAAAGAGATTTAAAAGTTCCAATGTTCGCTTGCGAGTTTCATATTCGGGTTTTGAACTGTAGAGGTCTATAGAGCGTCCGTACCAGAGTTCAGGTAATCGTTTCGACACCGGGCGGACGGCGGGGATACGCAATTCGGGGGCAGGATCGGACGAAGGAAGAGGTTCTCACCGTACCGCAATGCAAAACTCGAGTTTCAAACAAGTTTCAGGTTATGGATTCGGAAGAGCCGGAGGGGTCACAACATAATCATCGCCGGTGCGGGCCAGCAGCAATTCGCGGCGGTGTTTTAGCATCTGAAGGCGGCTGGAAACCTGGACCAACTCCTGTTTTTGCTCAACCGATAGTTGAGCGCCGAGGTGATCCAGTTCATCGTACTTGGCTTGCAGCCGGGGGATTTCGCGGTCGATGAGCAGCGGCCCGATGAAGAGAGTCTTGGCGTGCCCGGCCCGAACCTGCAGGAAATTATTCTCCGTCCATGCGGGCATGATTCCCATGTCGCCGAGTTCCACGCGAATTCCCGCCGGGCCATAGTCTCTCTTGATCGCAGAGAATTTGACGACCAGGGAATCGCGCTGCTCACCGGCCTTGTCTGGCGTCAAGCCCGGCACATAGTTGCGGGACTGGTTGGAAATGAAATTTCCGAGCGAATAAAGAATGACGGTGTTGCGTTTGTCGTGCGTCAAATAGGTTTCCATAGGCTGGAGCACGTGCGGATGATGACCGACCACGGCGCTGGCGCCTGCTTCCAGCATGTCATGAGCGATGTCCATATCCTTGGCGTTGGGCGCCACTGCGTACTCCACTCCCCAATGAATGGAGACCACCAGCAAGTCGCACTGCGCCCGTGCGGCCTTGATCGCTTCCAGAACTTCATTTTCTTCAAAACCCTTTGCGCCCATCGATTCGTCCGGATACGGAAAGAAGGCCACGTGCGGGTCACTTTCTTTTTCCGGATTGCGGCCGCCGTTCAGCCAGCGGGTCATTCCCAGCCAGCCGACCTTAATGCCGTTTTTCTCGAGGATGACCGGCTTCCAGGCCGCTTCCGCCGAGCTGCCCGCGCCAACGAAGAGAAGCCCCTGTTCACCGAGATGTTCCTGCGTCTCACCAAAACCCGCATAGCCTTGATCGAACACATGGTTGTTCGCAAAGGAAACCATTTTGACGCCGCTGAATTTCAAAGCCTCCAACAAATGGATGGGGGCATCGAATTGAAACGGTTTCGATCCTCGTGAATGTGCGGGCGCCACGGGAGTTTCCAGATTGACGAAACCGAAGTCAGCCTGACGGAAAACATCCGCGACATTGGCGAACAGAAAATCCCAGCCACCATGATTGTCCGTGGCGGGTGTTGGAGATGCGGAGCTGTCTTTCTTTTCAGGCGAACTCGTGCCATGCGACTCCGCCGCGCTTTGGCTTTGCGCTGCTGCGGCCTGCACCACCGGCTGGTGGGGGATAACGTCGCCAGCGGCGACAAATGTGACCCGGCTGATTTCTTTGGGGTAGGAGACCGTAGCAAAAGCTCTTACGGTGACCCGGTTCTGCTCCCATTTGGAAATCGCGGCGCCAAGCAAAGCCAAAAACAGAAGGGCTGCGCCCGCTCCCGAGATTCTTCTTCTCCAAACGATGTGACTCCAGATGGTTTCTTCGCTCATCGAGATCCCAAACCATGCTCTTGGTTGCGTCAAGCCAAACCACGAAAAGTATACATCCGACGCTTGGAATGCGTTTTGTCGCACCCGCCGGAATGTAACGAGCCTGTAACTTGACCGGGGAGAAGGGCTGGGATAGGGTTAAAAGAGTTTCTTCCTGAGTTGACTGCAAGGCGGTCACGACTGACGAGGAGGAATCCCATCGGGCACCCGGTTCCAGTAACTGAAAAACCTTCCAATTGGATGCGACGTACTGTTCACATTTCTGGCCAAATTGAACCCTTCTTCGGCACGCTGGACGAAAACGTGCGTTTGCTTGAGGACGTGCTGCGTGTGCGCACGCACTTGCACGACACGCGCTTGACCGTCGAAGGCGAGCAGGAAAGCGTCGATCAGGCGGTGAAGATCGTCGAGGAATACAACCACCTCACCCGGCACGGGCGCACACTCACAAGCAGCGAAGTGAAGTCCTTGATGCGGGTGGCCACAGAAGAGCCGCATGAGTCGCCGCGCGGAATGTTCGAGCCGGGGCGCACGCGCTCGTTCGGCAAGAAGACGGTCACGCCCAAGAACGCCAGCCAGCGGCGCTACATGGAAGAGATCGAAAAGCACGACATGATGTTTGGCATCGGGCCGGGCGGCACTGGCAAAACGTACATCGCGGTGGCCATGGCGGTGAGCGCCTTGCTGACCAAGCAAGTGAACCGCATTATCCTGGCGCGTCCGGCGGTGGAAGCGGGGGAGCGGCTGGGTTTTTTGCCAGGGACGCTGCAGCAGAAGATAGATCCGTACATGCGCCCTCTCTACGACGCGCTCTACGACATGTTGGACGCAGACAAACTCGACCGCTTTCTCGAGAAGGGAATGATCGAAGTCGCACCGCTGGCGTTTATGCGCGGGCGCACGCTGAACGATTCGTTCGTGATTCTTGACGAAGCACAAAACACCACCAGCGAACAAATGAAGATGTTCCTGACCCGGCTGGGCTTCAACTCGAAAGCCGTGATCACCGGCGACGTAACGCAGATCGATCTGCCTGCCGGCAAGAAATCGGGACTGATTGAAGCGCTCGAAGTGTGCGGGAAGATCGAAGGAATCGGCGTGTTGCAGTTCGGTGAGAAGGATGTCGTGCGGCACAACCTGGTGCAGCAGATCATCCGCGCGTATGAGGAGTATGATGTAGCTCACCCGCAACGGGGCCCGAACGCCAGCGGTGGGGCGAACGGAAAAGCCGAGGTGCGCAGTAAAGAACCTGTGAAAGATCCGAGCCGCGAAACTCAGCAAGGATGATCCTGAACCGCCAGCGGACGGTGCGCCTGGCACGGCGGCCGCTCGAATTGTTTCTGGGCCACGTGCGGGACGAACTGGGCCTGGGAGACGCCGAGGTTACCGTCTGTCTGGTGAGCGACGCGGAGATCGCGCGCATGAACGAGGAGTATCGCAAGAAAAAGGGATCGACGGACGTGCTTTCATTTCCTGCGGCCGAGCGGCGCAGGCCTTTGCGGTTGCCGCGCGTCCCGCGTGCGATCAAATCCGTTGAGTATTTGGGGGACATCGCGATCGCTCCAGCAACCGCACGGCGTTATGCAAAGAAATTGGGAAGGACGCTTCCGAGTGAACTGCGAGTTTTGATCCTTCACGGTGTTCTTCACCTCCTGGGCTACGACCACGAAACCGACCGCGGCGAGATGGCGCGCGTCGAAAACAGACTGCGGAAGCGGCTTGGAATAGCATGAACATGCTTCGCTGGGTCTACGCTCTGGGTGTCGTTGTTTTGGCGTTGGGCCTGCCAGTTTTTTCTTACTTAACGCTCATCTACCGCGAGCTCGGCCGCATGACCACCGGCCGCTTCCACGAACATCTGGATATTTTTGAAGCGGAGATTGAGCCGAAGCTGCGCATCAAACGGCGCAGCGGAGGACGAACGTTCCGCATCCTGGGACATTTCTGGCTGGCGTTTCTCGTTCTGGAGACGACCCGCGGAGTGGTCTATTTCGTGCCGGGAAGGTGGGAGTCGTTCGTCGAATTCTGTGTTTTTCTCGCCCTCGAAGTTGTCATCGCCATGCACTTCATCCCGGACATGCTGTTGTACCGTACCACGGGACGATGGCTGCTCCCGCTTTTGCCCATCATTCGCGGATTCATGTGGCTGGTTTGGCCGGTGCGCGTGTTTTTGGAAGGCGCGGAATCGCTGGCGCGCATTTCCGAGCAGGAGACGCAGAAAACGGAAGAGCAGCGCACGGAAGAAGGGATCGAAGCGCTGGTCGAAGCCGCCGAGGAAGAAGGCATCATCGAGCCGGAGCAAGCGGATTTGATCGAGCAGGTCGTGGAATTCAGCGACAAGCGCGTGCGCGAAGTGATGACCCCGCGACCGGACATCGTGGCCATTTCCGCGGAGTCCACGCTCGAAGAACTTCATGCAAAAGTGGTGGAAACGAAATTTTCCAAGCTGCCGGTCTATGAAAAGTCGCTGGATGACATTTTCGGCGTCGTTTATGCGCAGGATCTGCTGCACATCGCCGACCAGGACTTGCCGAGACGAAGAGTGCGCGAGCTGGTCAGGCCAGTCCTGTTCATGCCCGAAACCAAAGCCGGCTCGGACCTGCTGCGCGAGATGCGGCAAAGAGGCCTGCCGATGGCAGTAGTGATCGACGAGCATGGAACGGTCGCCGGGCTCGCGACGGTCGAAGATCTGGTCGAGGAGATTGTGGGAGAGAGCGGCTACGATGATAAGCAGCCGGCGCCGGACGTGGTGCGGGAGCCCGACGGAGGCCTGGTGATGCGCGGAAGCATGGCCATTGGAGATGCCGAGGAACTACTCGGAGTGAAGTTTGGCGACAAGGCCGACGAAGCGGTGACCACCATGGCAGGATTGCTGAGCCATGTTTCAGGCAAAGTTCCTGCGCCTGGAGACAAGGTCGATATAGAGGGTTATCGCTTTGAGGTGCTCGAATCCAACCAGAGAAAAGTGCTGCGGCTGCGCATTCGCAGGCAGGCGGCGGCAGTCGCTCCAAGGAAGGGCTAGTGATTGTGACCAGTAAGCGGGGAGAAAGTGCAGAGTGCCAGGTTCTAATGCCTAAAAAAGAGAATTTGCCGGACACGAAAAAAAAATCCTTTCGGTCGGGATTTGTCGCAATAGTGGGCCGTCCGAACGCGGGGAAGTCCACGCTGATCAACAAGCTGGTGGGGCAGAAGGTGGCGATTGTAACGTCGAAGCCGCAGACCACGCGCAATCGCATTCAGGGAATTGTAACTAAGCCGCAAGGCCAGATTGTTTTCATCGATACACCAGGTCTGCATGCAGCGGATTCGGCCCTGGGTCGCCAGATGATGCAGGAAGTTGCCTCCGCGGTGGAGGGAATCGAAGTATTGCTTCTGGTTGTGGACGCCACGCACATGCAGCCGCACGCCGATGAATTGCTGCTCGAACGAGCCAGGCGATTCCGCGGCAAGACCATTTTGGCGCTGAACAAAGTCGACCGGTTGCCGAAGCCCAAGCTGCTGCCGATGATCGAGGCTTTTCAAAAGGCGTTCGCATTTGAAGCGATTGTGCCGATCTCCGCGCTGAAAGGCAACGGTTGCGAAGAGCTGCAAGACGAAATTCTGAGGCACCTTCCTGAAGGTGAACCATATTTTCCGGAGGACCAGGTCACGGACCAGCCAGAGAGATTTCTCGCGGCGGAGATTGTGCGCGAAAAAGCCATCAAAGTGATGTATCACGAAGTTCCCTACGCGCTGGCGGTCATCGTTGAGAAGTTCGAGGAATCTCCCAAGCTGCTGCGTATCGAAGCCACCATGAACGTCGAGCGAGACTCCCAGAAAAAAATCCTGATCGGCCACAAAGGTGACATGCTGAAAAAGATCGGCACCGAAGCCCGCAAGGAGCTGGAAGAAATCTTCGGCACCAAGGTTTATCTGGGACTGTTCGTAAAGGTCGTACCCGACTGGCGCGAAAGCCCGCAAAAAGTCCGCGAACTAGACTGGCACTTCCAACTCGAAGGATTGACACACGACCAGGAAGAGTAAGTAATTCCAAAATACGAGGTGATATTGCTCCCAACGCCAAACTGACGCGCACTTACCTCTTGGTCTCCGAATCGAGAACGACGGTCTATTCCGGGGCAGCAATGCCGAGGGATTTCAGTTTGCGATAGAGGTGGCTGCGTTCGAGCCCCAGGGCTCCGGCGGTCTGCGTCATGTTCCAGCGATGTTCCTGCAATTTTCGCAGAATAAATTCGCGCTCGTAGGCGCTACGGGCTTCGTGCAGCGTCGAATAGGGTTGCTGCGGACTTTCGGCCGCGCCGCGGAATAACTCAGGGGGGAGATGGTGAGGCTCGATGCGCACCTGCGGGCACACGATGACAAGCCGTTCGACAAGATTACGCAGCTCGCGCACGTTGCCCGGCCAAGGATAGCGGATCAAGATGTCCATGGCGCTTTCGCTAAGCTCGCGAGTCTTTTTTCCATAGGCCGCGCTGAATTCGTTCAAGAAATAGCGTGAGAGAGTCGGAATGTCTTCTCTGCGGTCGCGCAGCGGCGGCACAAAGAAGGGAATGACGTTCAAGCGGTAAAAGAGATCCTGCCGAAACGCCCCGCGCGAAATCTCCTGTTCGAGATTCTTGTTGGTGGCCGCAAGAACGCGGACATCCACGGTCATGGTTTGGCTCGAGCCCACCGGTTCGAAGCGCTGTTCTTCCAGCACGCGCAAGACTTTCGACTGCGTGCGCAAACTCATATCGGCAATCTCATCCAGAAAGAGCGTGCCCCCGTCGGCCTTCTGAAATTTTCCGATCTTATCTTCGGTCGCTCCCGTGAAACTGCCTTTGATGTGACCGAAAATTTCCGATTCAATCAGCTCTTCCGGAATCGCGGCGCAATTCACTTCCACAAACGGGCCCTTGCTCCGCAAGCTCGCTGCGTGCAGCGCTCTGGCGACAAGTTCTTTGCCCGTGCCGCTTTCCCCGTAAATCAAAACGCGTCCATTCGTAGGGGCAGTGACGGCGATCTGCTGACGCAATGCCTTCATGGGCACGCTCTCGCCGACGACTTGATAGCGGTGCCCGAGTTCGCTCCGCAGCCGCTGGTTTTCTTCCTCGAGCCGGCGCTGCAAAACGGCGTTGTGAACCAACACAATGATCTTCTCGATGGTCAGCGGCTTCTCGATAAAATCGAAAGCACCGAGCTTCGTAGCGCGCACCGCCGTCTCGATTGTCCCGTGCCCGGAAATCATAATCACCGCCGGAGGCCGCTGGATGGCCTGCATCCGGCTTAGAGCTTCGAGACCATCCATCCCGGGCAGCCACACATCCAGGAGCACAACTTCAATGTCGCCCGCGGCCGCGCGGACCAATGCCTCTTCCGCCGAGCCCACGGCTTCGACCTGGTAACCCTCGTCCCGCAAAATGGAAGAAAGCGACTCACGAATACCAGCTTCGTCATCGACAACGAGGAGGTGAGGTCGCGGCGTCATCGCGAGGCTTCCGCCCCATCGTGCTCACCGACCGCCGCGGCCGAGAAGTCCGCGACCGGCAGCTCCACCAAAAAACGCGAACCCGCGGGATGATTGTCTTCGACATGGATGCTGCCACCATGCTCGGCAATGATGCGCGCGGCGATAGCGAGCCCCAGTCCGGTGCCGCGGTCCTTGGTGGAGAAGTGCGGGAGAAAAAGTTTGTCCTTATCTTCCGGAGAAATCCCGTGCCCGGTATCGGAAACAGAGATTTCAACCGTTTCGGCATCAGCATGCGAACGGGTGGAAACGAGAATTTCGCGGCAGGTGGAACGTTCCAGAGCCTCGGCGGCATTATCGATCAAATTGACAATTACGCTGCGCAGCAGTCCGCTGTCCGCGCGAACGGCGGGCAGATCCTCGGCCAGCGTGGTTTTCACAATGATCCCGTCAAGACGCCCGGAAAAAACTTCCAGTGCTTCATGCACGATCGCATTGGCGTTCGCCGCCGCTAGCTTGGCGGCAGGGAAGCGCACGAACTGGGAAAACTCATTGACGAGCGCAGCCAGCGTGGAAACTTCGCGCTCGATCAGCCGCGAGCATTCCTGCACCAGATTCGTCAGCTCGACATCGCGCGGAGTAGCAGATGTAGAAGGCTCACGCCGTTCCAGGAAGCGCGAAAGCCGCTGCGATGAAAGCTGAATCGGCGTCAGTGGGTTCTTGATCTCGTGCGCGATGCGCCGCGCGACCTCCTGCCACGCGGCGGATTTCTGCGCCCGCAGCATCTCCGTGAGGTCGTCGAGGACCAGCACGTATCCCGTATTCGCGCGGCGCGGTCCGAGCGAGCTCACGGTCACCGCGAGGTGCAGCACGCGCCCGGAAACCACCGTCTCAATCTCGCGCGAAACGACTCCCGTGCGCAGCGAACGGCGCATCAGGTATTGCACCGCGCGCGCCGCGTCGAGACCAAGGAGTTGCTCTGTGGAATGCAGGTCAGCCAAAGCCACTCCAAACATACGCGCAACCGCGGTGTTCGCCCGCAGGATGGTCCCAGAGGGATCAAGCGAGATAACCCCCGTAGGAATGCTCTCGAGGACGGTTTCCATCAGATGCCGGCGCCGCTCCAGTTCCTGCACGGCGTGCTGGAGATTGCGGGTGAACTCGTTGATCTGAGACCGGCTGTCGCGAAGTTGCGTCGTCATGGTGTTGAACGAGCGCACCAGAACGCCCAGTTCGTCCTGCACCTGTTCCGGCACCTGATATTCAAAATTGCCCGCGGACACTTCACGCGTCCCCTCCGCCAGAGCCTGAATGGGGACCGTGACTTGCTTGGCAAGAAACAGCGCCACCCACATCGCGGAAAAAAGCACTAGAACGGTAAAAAAAAGCAGGATGAGCAGCATTTGACGCTTCAAGGCGCGGAGGTTTTGCTTCTCGCTCTCATATGCGCGCGATTGTGTTTGGATTTCGGTGAAGCGCGGATAGAAATTTGGGCTGGTGCGGTACGCCGTGACCAGGAAGCTTTCCTTGCCTGAGCTATCGGGAGGCAGCGGGAGGCGCGCGGCGAGGTAGGTTTTCCCCGCGGTTTCCCACAGCTCAATACCGCTGGGAAGCAACCGGGTCATCACTCCCAGAACATTGGATTGGGTACACAATCCTTGGGTGCGGTCTTCGGGCGGGTTGTCGCAGATCACGCCGCCGCGGATCGCTTTGCCGTCTTGATCCAGAAGCCACGCCGCATCCGCTCCCGCCGCAAAAACGTGCTGCAGGAGCAGATCCGTTGCGCCCGAGGCATACGGCTTGGCTTGAATGGCGATGGCATGCAATCGGGGAATTTGCGAGCGGCCCAGATCATTCAAGAGCAGCTGGGTCTGCTCGGATACGATTTCCAACGGGCGGGGAAACCAGCGGCCCAACGTGCGGTTCAGCAGCGAGTAACTCACAAAAAACATGAAGAGCACGGGGAGAAGCGAGATAGCCATCGCTCCCACAACCATTTTTGTTTTGAACCGCGCGCCCAAAT
>Ga0210410_10005194_pt1 | contig 11355 bp, 11 predicted proteins | sample IncBWC4MmetaG_FD_161058 | JGI IMG/M metagenome (GOLD analysis project Ga0210410, IMG submission 161058) | Forest soil microbial communities from Barre Woods Harvard Forest LTER site, Petersham, Massachusetts, United States - Inc-BW-C-4-M | ecosystem: Environmental > Terrestrial > Soil >... | reverse complement strand
CTCTACGTCGCACGGCGATTGGTCCGCATGGCCAGCGAAGATATCGGCCTCGCCGAACCAAATGCCCTGGGCGTCGCAATCGCAGCCATGCAAGCCGCGGATTTCGTCGGGCCGCCCGAAGGAAATCTGGCGCTCGCACAAGCGGCCGTCTATTTAGCGCTCGCGCCGAAATCAAACGCGCTCTATCTCGGCTACGGCCAAGCCTCCAAAGATTTGCAGGAAACGCGCGCAGAACCGGTTCCACTGCACTTGCGCAACGCCGTCACCGGCCTGATGAAAAACGTGGGTTACGGACGCGGCTACCAATACGCTCACGATTACGATGAAAAAGTCACGGACATGTCCTGCCTTCCCGATTCATTAGCAGGCCGCAGTTATTACACCCCTACAGATCAGGGATTTGAAAAGCGTCTGCGCCAGCGCCTGGAAGAAATTCGCAATTTAAAAGTGACGAGCGCGAAATCTAGCGCATCTCACAAAACAGCAAAACCATGACGAGGGCCTTTCGCAATAAAATTGAACTCCGCGGCGCAGGCCATCGCTTCTTAAAACTTTTCGTCGCCGCGTACCTCCTCGCGAGCACTTTTTCAGCTTTCCAAACTCACGCGCAGCAAGCGCCGACTCCGCGCATTTCCGTTGACGACGACTGCACAGCAATCGCATTCGCTCCCGACGGAAGACTTGCCTATGCCACCCGCCACATTTTCAATCTTCAGAAATTTCAGGTGCAGCGCGACGACATTTGGATCATGGAAAAAGACGGCCGCCGCCGCAAAATCGTGAACGGTGAAAAACTCGCGCGCGCCGACGAGGCATTCAGCTTCACCATCACCCGATTGCGCTGGTCGCCGGATGCCACGCGCATCGCCGCTGAACTAGTGACCACTCAGGTGAACGCGAAAGGCGAACAAGTCGAAGGCAACATACTTCTCTTCGTCAATCAGGAAGGAAAAGATGTAAAAATCGCCGACGGAGACAACATCGTGCACGGCGCGATTGACGGAACCTGGCTCGCCGGCAACGGAAAACTGGCCTACCTCACCGAAACTGTGAAGCCGAATTTGATGTTCTCCATCACCGCCATCGAATCCCCGGGCGGGCGTGTGTTTCCGTTATTCGATCGGCACTCCTTCGCAGCGCTGGCCTGGAATGCGAAGCGCGGCACCGCTGTTGCCATCGAAAAAAATCTCACGGATGCCAGCCAGACGCGCCTGGTGGAATTAAATTTAATGTCCGAGGACTACCGCCGCCTTGCAGTTTTGGATAGCTACGTTGGCGGGCTGAGCTTTTCGCCGTCTGGCAGCAAGGTTGCATTTTTTCGCGATATCAACACTTTGGAAATTCGTGAAATGGCGGACCCCGCGTTGGTTGCGCGCGTCCATGTCGCCTACGGAGCCATCAATTGGGCGCCCGACGAAAAAAGTGTTCTCGTGAAGCGCGGACTCGACCGCCAGGAAGGGGATCTTGTGTGGGTGCAGTTGCAGGCGCCCGCCGCCGATCCGGAAAGTGGCCCCGCTGCCCCCGTAACTCCGCCCGCTCTGACTCCGATCCTCAACGGACAAACGTTTCGGGATTTTGCTTTGGCCCCGGATGGACATTCCGTTGCGGTAATCCTGCTGGCAAAACACAATCTACAAATTTTTGATCTTCCGTGAATCTCTAGCGCATCAATCTTTGGTGATCCTTCAACAGACAGCGATCCATCACCACAAATATTCCCGCTTTCCGCGCCGCTGCGGCAGACTCTTCATGAATCACGCCTTCCTGCATCCAGATGGCCGGAGCGCCGAGCCGAATCGCTGCCTCCACCACTTCGGAAACTTCCTCCGGACGGCGAAAAATATTTACGACATCAATCTTCACGTCTTTTGGAATCGCATCTAAATCCGCATACGCTTTCTCGCCCAGAACTTCACTTTCATTGGGATTCACAGGAATAATTCGGTATCCGGCGGCTTGCATGTAGCGGCTCACGCCAAAACTGGCGCGCGCGCGTTTCGAAGAAAGTCCAACCACCGCAATTATTTTTGCTGAGGAAAGCAGATCTCGAATCGCGTCGTCATGGGATGACATTGCCGTTAAATGGTCAGGAAGACTTGTGCGCGTTCACGATTTTCGCATACGCCGTCAAAAACTTTTCGTTCTCATCCGAAGTGCCCACCGTCACGCGCAAACCGTCCGGCATCCCCATCCAGTCCAGCGGCCGCACAATCACTCCCAACTTTTCCAATTCCCGTGCAACTTCCGAAGCCCGTATCCCCGCCTCAATGTAAATGAAATTTCCGAACGACGGCACAAACTTCGCGCCAATCTTGTCCAGCCCCGCGGTCAGTTGCAGCATTCCCGCGCGATTCGATTCAACAGATCGCCGTGTGTGATCCACGTCTCCCATCGCTGCCAGCGCCGCCGCTTGCGCAACTCCGGAAGTGTTGAACGGCGTCCGCACTTTGTCCATTTCGCTCAGCAACGCCGCCGGCCCAATTCCGTATCCGATGCGCAATCCCGCCAATCCGTGCACTTTCGAGAAAGTTCTGAGCACCAGCACGTTCGCACCGCCGCGCACTCGTTCAATGGATCGCGAATATCCCGGATGCTGAACGTAATCGCAGTATGCTTCGTCCAGCACCACCAGCACATCTTCGGGAACGCTTTGCAGGAAGGAATCAAATTCATCGGCAGTGAACATTGTGCCGGTGGGATTGTTCGGATTCGCCAAAATAATAAAACGCGTGCGGGAATTAATCGCGGCCGCCAGCGCATCCAAATCAAACGCATGATCCTTCAGCGGCGCCGCCACCAACTGTCCGCCCGTCGCCTGAATCGCGATGTAATAAAGCGGAAACGATCCGAGGGAGGTCAGCCCCTCGTCGCCGGGACGCACCATGAGCCGCGAAGAAAGATCGATCAGTTCGCTCGAACCCAATCCGAGAATTACATTTTCAATCGGCACGCCGTGCAGACCAGCCAGCGCCTCGCGCAGATAATGCCCGCCGCCATCCGGATATCTGTTCGCGCTCAGAAGGGCTTCGCGCGCCGCTTCCACCGCTCGCGGCGAAGGTCCCAGCGGATTCTCGTTCGACGCCAGCTTGACTGCGCGAACTTTCAGTTCACGTTCAACTTCTTCGATTGGTCGTCCGGGAACGTACGCATTTATCCGCTGGATGTAATCCGGCACGCGTTCCTCAAACAACTTCGCCAGCTGAATTGGATTCACCTAGGAACGTGCCTCACTTGCCCTGTGGATTCGCTCTATTTACTACCGCCGCTCGTATGTTGACGCACCGCCGCCGAAAACGGTTACTTTGTGCGCGACGGATGTGCCCGAAATGCATACTTCTTATTCGCGGTTCTCGGACGCAGCGGCGGCCGTCCGCCCGCGCGCGCCACTGGCGGCGCCGGCGCTTCTTCGAGCCGCGTCAGATTCAATTGCAGCTTGCGAAGTTCCACCGCCTGCAACGCTCGATATGCACCTTCCGGCAAATCTTCCAATTCCAGTGTCGCCAGTCCGACGCGTCGCAGTTTCTCCACCGGATGTCCGGTGTCGAACAGCATTCGGCGCATCACGTCTCCGCGCACGTCTGAAAATTTCACCTCGTACCACGGATTCGGGCCGGTCTTTCCGCCTTTCGCCGCAGAAACCGGATGCACTTTCCCGTGTACCCCCGCAGCAAGACGCGCTTGCTCGTCATCGCTCAAGCGTCCCTTCACTTTTATCCAATACGTTTGCGGCAACCGCGACGCCAATTTCAAAATGCGATTCGTTAATTCTCCGTCGTCCGTCAAAAGCAACAATCCACCCGCCGCATATTCCAATCGCCCCACCGGAAAAACCCGGGTGGGCAATCCGCGCAGCAACTCCTGCAATGAAGGACGCCCTTCCGGATCCGCCATCGTGGAAACATATTTCGGCGGCTTGTTCATCAAAAAATAATGGCGCTGCGCCTGAATTTCTACGACGCGCCCTGCCGCAACAATTCGATCCTTCTCCGGATCAGCCTTGCTCCCCAGCTCTTTCACCACCTGCCCGTTCACGCGCACCTGTCCGCTGGAAATCAAAAGCTCGGCGTGACGCCGTGAAGTAATGCCGGCGCGCGAAATTATTTTCTGTAATCGTTCAAGCGGCAAGTATTTTCACCTTGGACTTACTGGCTTTACGCTAAGAATGTTTGGTTCCGAGATCTATGGTGGCTACGAACCGTTCTCCGCCGCGCGCGTCTTGGACTCCGCATCGGCCTCTGCTTCGGGTTCCGCGCCCTCTGCTATTGTTTCCTCACTCACCGCCGCCGTCTCCGCACTCCCGGTCGCATCGCTCATCGGAGCTTCGCTATCCGCGGCCGCAACTTCCGCCGCGCCATCGCTCGGCGCGACATCTTCCGCAATTCCCTCCGCCAAATCCTCCGGTTCAATCGGCGCGATTCCTTCATCCGAACCCAGCGCTTGACGCGCCAGTTGCTCAAACTCCTTCAAGCTCGGTAACTCATCCAAATCCGAAAGCCCGAATCGCATCAGAAATTCCTTCGAGGTGCGGTACAAAATCGGACGCCCAATCACCGCCTTGCGTCCCGCCGTCGTTATCAACCGCTTTTCGAGCAGCGTCTGGATCACGCCCGAGCAATTCACGCCGCGAATTTCCTGAATCTCCGGCCCCGTCACCGGCTGCTTATAAGAAATCACCGCGAGCGTTTCCAGCGCAGGCATCGTCAAGCGCAACGGCGGACGCAAACCCTTAATAAATCTCCGCACCGCGTCGTGATATTGCGCCTTGGTATAAAATTTGTATCCGCCCGCTACCTTCCGAATTTCCAGCCCGCGTTCGTCCGCCGCAAAACTCGCGATCAACTCCTCAAGCACCGGCTTCAGCTCCGCCTTTTCCACGCCAATCGCCGTCGCCATCTGATCAACCGACGCCGGCTCGTCCGCGGCATAAATCACCGCCTCAAGCGCGCCCTTTATTTCCGCTGGATTCATGGTCACAGTTCGTTCGTCTCCGATTCCAAATCCGGCTACAAATATGTTTCGTCTTTACAAATACTGTTCGTCGATTTCCGTCAACGGCTTCAGCGAACCATCCGACGCAAACACCGTATCAAACATCTTATGCTTCCTCAGCCGGATTTCCTTAAAATGTTCGGACTGCGTCAGCACCACCGCCTGCAGCCGCACCATTTCCAGCACCGCCAGGAACGCCACAATCATCGCATGGCGCGAAGCGCAGGCCTCAAAAAACGCCAGCAGCTCCACGCCCTCCTCACTCGCCATCAAATCCTTGCGCATCAGCTCGATCATCTGCGCCACGGTAAACTGCTGGTGATTCAATTCGATTTTTACTACCTGTTTGGCACGCTCCAGCACTTGCTGAAATACTTTCACCAAATCCACCAGCGAAACGACCAGCTCCGCCTCAGTTCCCTCCGTGTCGTACAGCGACATATCCGGCTTCGACCACACATGCTGAAAAAGTTGCTGCTTTTCGTGCAGCAAATGCGCCGCGTTCTTGAATTTCTCGTGCTCCACCAGCCGGTGCACCAACTCGTCACGCGGATCGCCCTGCTCTTCCGCGGGCGCAAATGGATCCGGCGGCAGCAGCATTTTCGACTTAATCAAAATCAGCGTAGCGGCCATGTAAATAAAATCGGCGGACACATCCACGTCCAGCTCTTCCAGCTTCCGCAAGTAATCCAAATACTGTCCGGTGATTTTCGCGATGGGAATATCGTGAATATTCATTTCCTGCTTGCGGATCAAATCCAGCAGCAGGTCCAGCGGCCCGTCATACACGGGCAAATTAACTTTGTAAGCGGCAACAGCCTGAGGATTCGATTCCATCAACTAATCTCCCGCTCCCTTTTGTTTTGCGCCATCAGAAAGCGCAGTTCCAGAAATACTCTCCCGCTTCGCTTTCCAACCAAATACCGCTTCGCGCACGCGCCCCATCGTTGCCTGCGCCGTTTCCCGCGCGCGCTTCGAGCCGGCGTCAATCAGCTCCAACACGTGCTTTGGATTCGCCGCAAATTCCAATCGCCGAGCGCGAATTGGCGCAATCCACTTAATCAAATTATCCGCCATCGCAGACTTACATTCGATGCATCCAATCCCCGCCGTCTTGCACCCCACGCTCGCCCAGGAAAGCGTCTCCGCCGGCGAAAATAATTTGTGCCAGTCATACACGGGACAAATATCCGGATTCCCCGGATCCGTCCGCCGCTTTCGCGCGGGATCCGTAATCATCGCCTTCGTCTTCACACGAATCGATTCGTCGCTCTCCCCCAACTCGATGGCATTCCCATAACTCTTCGACATCTTTCGGCCATCAGTACCGGGAACGCGCTTCGCTTGTGTCAGCATGACATCTGGTTCGCTCAGCACATGATCGAAGTGAATAAAGGACTTGAGATTCGGAACACTCTCAAGGAAATTCTCAATTCCCACTTCCGCCGCATGTCTGCGCATTGCCGATTCAGCTACCGAGAGGTCGGCGGCAGTGAGCGGCGACTCCCAGACACCTACAGGCTGTCGTGGCAGAACGAACCGTGTGCGCACCGCTGTCGAAAGTTCTTCATTTCCTCTTTCCAAAAGCTTCGCGTCAAGCCTCAGGGAATAGAAGGCATTGCAACGGCGCACAATCTCCCGGCTCAACTCCACATGCGCAACCTGATCTTCTCCAACCGGCACGGCCAGCGACATTCCCGGCTGGCCATAAATCACAATATCCGCAGTCTGCAAAACCGGATATCCAAGAAATCCGTACGTATGTAAATCCTTCCCCTTAATATTCTCAATCTGCTCTTTGTACGTCGGCACGCGCTCCAACCACCCCAGGGGCGTAATCATCGAAAGCAGCAAATGCAATTCCGCATGCTCCGGCACGCTCGACTGCAAAAAAATCACCGACTTCGCCGGATCAAGCCCGCCCGCCAAAAAATCAATCATCACTTCAATCGCATTCTGCGAGATCTGCGAAGTATCCGCGTAATCGCTGGTCAACGAATGCCAGTCCGCAATAAAAAAGAAGCACTCGTTCGACGCATCCTCCTGCAACTTCACCCAATTCTGCAGCGCGCCAAAATAATTCCCAATGTGCAAGCGCCCCGTCGGCCGCATGCCGCTCAACACTCGCCGTTTTTTCCCCACCTCGTTCACGAATCTCCGTCTGGCACAGGCTTCAGCCTGTGTGCCGTAATCTTTTTTTACCTACTCGCGCTCTTCGCCGCCCCCAACAAATCCCGCGCAATCACGATCCTTTGTATCTCGCTAGTCCCTTCGTAAATCGAGATCACCCGCGCGTCGCGATACATCCTCTCCACATCGCTCTCCCGCGAGTATCCCGCGCTGCCGTGCACCTGCACGGCCTTATACACAACTCGATTTACCATCTCGCTCGCATAAAGTTTCGCGCGCGCCGCAATCGGCCCGCTCCGCGGATTCTTGTGATCCCGCGCCCACGCCGCCTGATGCACCAAACATCGCGCCGCCTCAATTTCCGTTTGCATGTCTGCAATCATCCACTGAATGGCCTGAAATTCGCTGATGGATTGCCCAAACGCTTTGCGCTGCTTCGCATATTTCACTGACGCTTCCAGCGCCCCTTGCGCGATTCCCACCGCCTGCGACGCAATTCCGATTCGCCCTCCATCCAATCCTTCTAGCGCAACCTTCAGTCCCTGCCCTTCCACACCAAGACGATTCGCCACCGGCACTTCGCATTCATCCAAAACAATTTCCGCCGTGTGCGAACTCCGCAAACCCATCTTGTCCTCATACCGGCTCACGCGAAATCCCGGAAAATTTCTTTCCAATAAAAACGCCGTCACTCCGCGCGATCCCGCCGCCGGATCGGTTTTCGCAAACGCAATCAGCACTCCTGCATCGCCGCCGGTCGTTACCCAACTCTTGGTGCCGCTCAATTTATAAACGTCGCCATGCCGCACCGCGCGCGCCTGAATGCCGCCTGCGTCCGACCCCGCTGCTGGCTCCGTCAAACAAAACGCGCCCAGAATTTCTCCCGTGGCCAGCCGGCGCAAATATTTATTTTTCTGTTCTTCCGTTCCGTGCCTCAGCAGCGGCACGCACGCCACGCTATTTGTTACGCTCAGCGTCACCGCCATGGCCGCGTCCACGCGCGCCACTTCCTCGATCATCGTGGCATAAGCGATGGAATCTAATCCCGCGCCGCCCCATGTTTCAGGCACCAGCATGCCGCAGCAGCCCATGGCACCCAGCGCGCGCAATTCTTCTGCCGGAAAATGCTCTTCCTTGTCGTACTGACGCACCTTCGGACGCACTTCCGCCTCCATAAATTGGCGGACGGTGTCGCGTATCAGTTTCTGGTCGTCGGTGAGAGAAAAATCCATCGTTTTGCGAGTAACCGCGATGCTAGCACACCAGCAAGAATATTCCCAAGTAGCGCTGTGGCACAGGCTTCAGCCTGTGGCAGTTGCCTCCGTGGCACAGCCATTCCTGGCTGTGTGCACTTGTTCGCACTGCTCCAACTCCCCAACCTTGCCCATTTCCCGCACATCAAATAATCTATCCCCTCAAACAAAATGAAACTTCTCAAATATTTCCCAGCCGCATTTCTCCTAGCTCTTCTAATCCCACCCACTCCACCCGCCCCATCCCGCACCGTAGCCATCACCGTCGACGACCTTCCCTACGCCGGCCCATTCCTCGATCTCCCCAACTATTCCGCCGACGCCATCAACAATCGTCTCTTGGCGGCATTCGCAAAACACCACATCCCCGTAACCGGCTTCGTAATCGAACAATTCGTCGGCGAAAAACTCGATCGCGCCACCGGCACGCGCATCCTGCAACACTGGATCGCAAACGGACTCGACCTCGGGAATCACACCTATTCGCATGTGGATTTCAAGAACTGTTCCATCGAAGAAATCAAAGAGGAAATCACAAAAGGTGAGGCCACATTCGCCACTTTGATGACCGCGGCAGGACGTAAACCCGAATATTTCCGTTACCCCATGCTTCACACCGGCGACACCAAAGAAAAGCACGACGCCATCGCCGCCTTCATCGCCCAGCGCGGATATCACAACGCCTTCTGCACCGTGGAAAGTTCCGACTACCTCTTCAACGTCGCCTATGTGAAAATGCTCCAGAAAAATGACGCAGCCTCCGCCCAACGCCTGCGCGCTGAATATCTCGCCTACACCGCCACCGAAATCGATTACTATGCCGCCCTCAATAAACAAATTTTCACTTACGAGCCGCCGGAAGTAATGCTCATGCACGACAATCCGCTCAACTCCGACACCATCGACGACCTTCTGAAATTATTTGAAGCCAGAGGCTACAAATTCGTCTCCATCACCACCGCCCAATCCGATCCCGCCTATAAAACGCCAGACACCTACGTAAACAAATACGGCCCGATGTGGGGCTACCGCTGGGCGCAGGAACTAAAAGTGAAGGTAAACGGAAATTTGGAAACAGAACCGCCGAAGTGGATTTTGGACTATGGAAAACAAGGCCCAACTCATCCATAAGTCATCCGATTAAACTTCTCACGCTGTTACTAGCGGACTATAATCGCGCCATCGAACTACTATGCGACGCACCGTCTCCATTTTGTCTGCGCTGTTATTTGTGGCAGGTTTCTTCTCCAGTGGAGCTTTGTCCAAGAAGAATCACGTCCCTGAAATTGGCGACAAGCTCCGAAAAAAGGACATTCCCACTTCAGCCGCAAAAAACGCATGCGCTACTTCGCCATCTCAAACGTATCCATGCTTTGAACCTGAAATAGGCGGAATCACATACACCATCGGATTTCAAGAAAACACGCTGCGTGTAATGTACATCCACACTACCGATCGAAAATTCAAAACGGCGGACGGATTCAAAGTCGGTGATGTGATAGATGTTAAAGAAAATGAACTGATGCCCTACGACGGATGGTATATATTCGCCCCAAAGACTCGAGACGGTTGGCGTCCCATAGTAGGGATGAATATCGGATGCACGGACGACCGCGACGAAAAGTTTGACGTTTGCGGCAACGTCTTTCGCGAGGCTAACCCCGGAAAGGCGAGAATCGGCGGCTTCTCAAAAGGCGGATTAAGCTAATCGGTCTTTCCACTCCGATAACTTCGTCTCCTCCGGCACATCCGTAGGACTCGCAAACTCCATCCGGTACCCATCCGGATCGGTCACACCAACCACCCATAGACGGTTCCCCACAAACGGCTCGCTAGTGTGAATCCCCCGCGCCGTCACCTCACGATAAATCGCCAGCGCGTCCTTGCACTGAAAGCATACGGTCACGCCATTTCCGAATTTCCCTCTGATCTGCGCCGCTTCCAAACCAGCTTTGCGATATTCCTGCAACATCAGCGCCGCGTCGCCAATCTGCAACCAGCACCAACGCAATTTCCCCTCGTCAATCCACTGATACTTCATCGCGAATCCAAGCCCCTCGACATAAAACCGCAGAGACGTCTCCATATTCGACACCCAGAAAAATGGCACCGCCTGTTGAACGTTCACTTCGGAATTTACTTCGGCGCTCATCTAGTTCTGCCTTTGACGTGTGTAGCTCCCGCCGCGGCGGGAACCCGAGGTTTTTCCTCGCGCTCTCTCGAATTCGCTACTTCAACGCCTTCCCATACAACTCCAAAACTTTCCCCATCGCCCGCTCCGCTTCTGCCGCGTTGTAAACCGGCGCACCATTCTCAACCGGCATGTCCGGCATGCACCAACCATGCTGCGCCGGATAAACTTCCATCTCCGCCGCAACGTGCGCCTCCGCAAATGCTTCACTCAATTTACCTTTCGCATCTGGTTGACGAGTATCATCACTCGCCGCAATTCCAACATACAGACGCGCCTTGATTTTCGGCGCCAGCAAATGCGGACTATCCGGCTTATCGTTCACCAAATTTCCGTGCAGTGACGCGCCTGCCCCAATCCGATGCGGCAAAACCGCCGCAGTTCGCATCATCAGCGGCCCGCCCATGCAATAACCCTGCACTCCAATCTTCTTCGACTCATCGACTTCCTTTTGCGCGTCCAGAAACGCAATGTAGTCCCCGGAATCCTTCTCCGCGTTTCCCGCCGCCATCACCGATGCCATCAGCGGACGCAACTTCGCCAAATCATCCGGATTCTTGAAATTAATTTTGGAAGGATCCAGCGAAATTCCCTTGGCCACGCGATAGAATGGATTCGGCACCAGCACCGAATATCCCGCCGCGGCCACGCGCCGACCAATCTCTCGCGTCACCGGACGTAATCCAAACGCGTCCACCCAAATCAATACGCCCGGAAACGAACCGTTCGCCGGATGAATAAATGCCGCGTCACAAATTCCGTCAGGGGTTTTTATTTCAACATCCACTTCCG
>Ga0210410_10005191_pt1 | contig 11357 bp, 10 predicted proteins | sample IncBWC4MmetaG_FD_161058 | JGI IMG/M metagenome (GOLD analysis project Ga0210410, IMG submission 161058) | Forest soil microbial communities from Barre Woods Harvard Forest LTER site, Petersham, Massachusetts, United States - Inc-BW-C-4-M | ecosystem: Environmental > Terrestrial > Soil >... | reverse complement strand
ACCTTCGCGTCCTTTGTGGTTAATGCTCTTGACTTTGCGGATGCAACAACGACGCCAGCACCGAGACCAGCAGCACCGCAGCCACAACTGCCAGCGCTGCTCCGGTCGGAATCTGATAGTAGTGGGAGGTCAGCATCTTACCCCCAATGAAGATCAAAACCACGGCCAGCCCGTAGTGCAGATAGTGAAAGAGTTCCATCATCCCGGCCAGCACGAAGTACATCGAGCGCAGCCCTAAAACCGCAAACACGTTGGAGGTGTAAACAATAAAAGGCTTCAGCGTGATGGCCAGCACCGCGGGAATCGAATCCGTGGCAAAGAGCAGATCCGTAGTTTCGACCACGACCAGCACTGCCAGCAGGGGCGTCGCGTACAAGCCCATGCGCCGGACTACAAACTTGTCTCCCTCGTAATTCTCGGTCACGGGAACCCAACGGCGAAACAAACGCAGCACCGGATTGTTTTCCGGTTCGATTCCCGCTTCATCCTGGCGAAACAGCTTGATTCCACCGTAGACCAGCAGCGCACCGAAAATGTAGGTGATCCAGTGAAACCTTCGAATCAGGCCGATGCCCACCACAATGAAAACAGCCCGCATCACTAGCGCGCCCACAATCCCCCAGAACAGCACCTTATGCTGGTGATCGGGAGCTACGCGAAAATAGCGAAAAATCAGGAGGAAGATAAAAAGATTGTCAACGCTAAGCGAAAGTTCAATCACGTAGCCGGTAACGAACTCTACCGCGGTCGCATGCCCATACTGAAAATACACCACCCCGGCGAATGCGCAGGCCAGCCCGACCCAGGTGAGGCTCCAGGCCAGCGCCTCGCGAAATTTTACAGTGTGGCCTGGCCGATGCAACAGCCCCAGGTCGAGGACCAGCATGCCCAGTACGAAAAGATTGAAGAGAACCCAGAATAGTAGCTGGTTCAATTGAGTCCTACGGTTGAAACATTCAACTGCCAATTCCAGCTGCCGTCTGTCCGCAATTTCAATCGACAGTTGGAGATCAGCTCAGTCCGCCCTTCCCGACTTACCTTCTTGCCACGGCTGCCACCGGCCGAGCTTTTTCATCAATTCATCCATGTGGGTCTCGAGCAGCGTCTGTTCGATTTGCGCGTGATGCAGGCGGGGACCGACCCTCTCAGGAGCATAGGCGATGCCGAAAGTAAGCGCAGCCGCCTCCGCCACATGTTTCTTCAATTGCGCCAGATCGACCTTGTCGAAGGTATCCGACATGGCGTGATAGTTGATCAGGTAGTTCGCTTCCTCCTGGTCGGCTATGAAGGTTGGCACCCCTTCCAGCATGAAATCCCAATGATCTGAGCCCCATTCAGCGTCGGTGGTGACTTTGGCGGCACCAAACTGCTTCAGAGGCGTGACCAGACCGTTCGCTGCCTCAGCCACATCCTTGCGTCCACCCAGAGAAAAGCCGGTGACTTTGCCAGTTCCAGAATCAAAAATGACCACGCCCGCAGCCTTGTCCAGTTCAGCGTGGTGCGCGATCACGTAGGCATGCGATCCGATTAAGCCCTCTTCCTCGCCGGAAAACAGAATGAAACGAATACTGCGTCGCGGACGCAAGCCCGCCGCTTTGATGGCACGAAGCGCATCGATCACTAGCGCCGCATTGCATCCGTTATCGAGCGCTCCCGTACCCAGTTCCCAGGAATCGAGATGCGCTCCGAGCACGACGAACTCACTGGGCTTCTCGCTGCCGCGCAGCTCGGCAATCACGTTTGCCGCCGTGATCGGTCCGCCAATGCGATTGGGAATTGCCAGGTCGGCGCGAAGCTTCTGGCCCGAGGCCAGCAAGCGCGCGATGCGGGCCGCGTCTTCCCGCGCCACCAGCACCATCGGAATACTGCCAATTTCGCCTTGTGAAGAGTCGGTGTGGCGATACAGCAGATCATGCGGACGCGAGGATTGGAAGGCGATCGCCAAAGCCTTCGCTTGCAAGGCACGAAGAATAATACCCGGAGCTCGCAGATACTCGGCAAACAGATCGTCCCACGTGGCCATTTCCTGAGAGTGCACCAGCACCACGGCGCCAGCAACATTGCCGGCTTTGACAAAATCTTCGGCTGTCCCCTGGCCCACGTCGATGATCGGCACATCCTGACGAGCCGCCAGAGCCGGTGCCCAGGCCATTGAGACCACCCGCACATCGAACTGTTCAGGCGCGGCGATGCTCATTCTGGTATAGCCCTCGGCCCAGGAAGCCTGAATGGTGAAGTTCTCGGTGTGGACGCTGTCGGCGCCCGCAGCTTTGAACGCGGCAACGCCCCAGTCCACCGCTTTTCGCATCGCCACGGTCCCCGGCACCCGGCCTCCGATTTCATCGGTGAGGCGCTGCAGGTTATTTTCGAGCGGCGACGGCTTCAAAGCTTCCGCGATGACCTGGTCGGCAGGATTCTGCGCAGACGCCACAGCCAGAAACAGAGGCAAGAATAGACACACTTTCACGATTCGCATAAGGTTTGAATTAGAAATCAAATCGCGAAAAAGCGAAAGTGCAAAGAGCGTCAGTTGTGCGTGCTACTTCTTGTCCAGCATGCGCACGGTTTCGAGGGTCACGGTTCCCACGATTTGCAGGCTCTTGGGGCTGAGCTTATCCACCGTGTCTTGCGTGGTGTGCCAGAAAACGTTGTCGTAGCCGTAATCGAAATCAATCAGGTCGGCGCTGGGAACGCCCCGCTCCAAAAATGGGCCGTGATCGTCGATCATCGGCATGGATCGCGCAAAGAAGTGCGATTGATAGCCCAGGCGCGTCGCCGACTGATAGATCAAGTCCTCCAGCCACGGCGTGGAGCTCAGTTCGTGCTCGATGTTAAGATCGGCGTCCCCGATCATGTCTTCCAGCAAGAAAGCTTTGATCTTCTTGATCGTTCCATCGCTCTGCCATTTCTGAGCAAGATGGCGCACGCCATAAAGACTTTCCGGATCGAACCACGGCAGCCGCATGGACTCTTCCGCGTCATCCCAAAGCAACCACACGCTGTAGCCGTCCCGCTTCGTTCCGCGCAACTGGTTGGCGATTTCCAGCAACAACGCACTCGATGAAGCACCATCGTTCGCCCCGATGTAAGCCGTGTCTCGCAGAGGATAGTTGGTGTCGTAATGACTGGCAATCACGATGATGCCATCTTTCGTGCCCGGATACTTCGCAAGGATGTTGTGGACCGGAAACTTCCCTTCTGTCGTGTCCACCATGAATGCGTCGTCTTCGACCGAGTCCCCTTTCAATTGGGCGTGAATGTAGTCCTCAACTTTCTTGTGATTCGCGCTCCCGATGGGACGCGGACCGAAGGCTACGATTTCCTTCACGTATCGCATGGCGCGAATTTCGTTGAAATCGGCGGGAGAAATCCCCGTGTTGGGAATGTCCGCAATCGTTGCCCCCATGTGACCGCCCGAGGCGGCCACCGGATCTGCCGGCGCTGGAACTGCCTGGTCTTTCTGCTTGGAGCAGGCAAGCAAGCTCAGAAAACACACCAAGCCGACAATCTGAAAGAACCTCATTGTCCCTTCCGCTCCGCCCTCGCCTTCCGCTGCTTCGGATGCACCAGCCACGCGATTCCGATGCTCCCCAGGTAAAGCACGACCATGGGCGCGGCAAAGATGCACATATTCAAGATGTCGGTGGTAGGCGTAATAATAGCCGCGATGATGAAAATCACCAGAATCGAATAACGCACATTGCGCCACATCCACCCCGCGCTCACCACCCCCATCAGCGCCAGAAAGAAAACCAGAATCGGCAACTCGAAAACCACACCCAGCCCAAGAATCACAGTTAGAAAAAGATCCGTGTATTCGTGGATTGTGATCATGGGCTGAAACTGCTTGCCATAACCAATCAGGAAATCCAGGGCCGCCGGATAAACCAACTTGTAGCCGAATAAGCCCCCGGCGAGAAACAAGCCGACGGTAGAAAACATGAAGGGAAAAACATAGCGCTTCTCGTTGCGATACAGCCCCGGCGAAATGAACAGCCAGACCTGATACAGCACGAACGGAGATACCACAAACAGACCGGCCAATGCCCCAATCTTCAAGTAAAGGTTGAAGGGTTCGGTAGGGCTAAGATACACCAGCTTTTCGGCCATCCCATTGCGCCGCAGCGCTTCCATAATGGGGCGCTGCATCAGGCCGAAAATGTTGTCCGCATAACTCCAGCAGGCGAAAAACCCAACTGCAATCGCAACAATGCTGTAAATGATTCGCCGCCGCAGTTCCTCAAGGTGTTCGAGGAAACTCATCGCAGGCATGGCATCCCGCGATTTTGGCAGGGATCCTTCAGAGACGATCTCAGGCATCGGGAGCCTTCGCCACAGTATGCGCTTCGGAGTTCGGGGCTATGCCGTGCTCCGGGCTGGTTTCAAGGGACGGTTCGACACGCGGTTCCGTCGTCACCGGCAAAGCCGCGACCGCACCCTTGGGCGGTTCGGACGGAGGCAAAATCTGGCGCTGATTCTCCATATCCAACTGTGAAATCTCCGACGTAATCTGGGCCTTGAATTCGTTCGAGGCGCGCTTGACCTCATTGAGCACTTTACCCATCTGGCGAGCGATCTCCGGCAGCTTCTTGGGCCCAAAAATCAGCAAGGCCAGGAAAAACAGGAAGATCGTCTCCGAAAAGCCCATATCCTTCATCATACTGCCCCGCCGCAAAGGCAGCAACGCGTGCCGTGGCGGGTGCATTTTGTGCGATTACTGTAAAAGAGTTCCGAACCCTGGAGCTCAATTTTCGCATCCTACAACAATGAGCGCGTAGAGCTTTCCCCCTTACCTGGGTGGTTACTTCGGGTCGCTCGAAACGTGGTTTCGAGCTTTCGGGGACATGCTATACTTCGCTCAGATGCGGTGGCCGGGCCTTCTTTACGCCCGAACCGAAGGAAACCAAAAGATGGCCCGTAGTTCGCGTCGCACACTCTTCCTTGTAGTCTTCGTCCTGGTCACCTGTGGCCTGCTGGGCATGGTCTTCGGCCAGAAGATCAACCCGGCGGCAGCCCCCGGCGGTGACTCCGACGTTCGTGACAGCCTGCGCCAGTTCACCGACGTCTACAGCGTAATCGAGCAGAACTATGCCGAACCAGTGAATGCCGACAAAGCCATTTACAACGGCGCCATTCCCGGCATGCTGCATGTGCTCGATCCACACTCGAATTTCTTTGATCCGAAATCCTACGCCCTGCTGCGCGAAGACCAGCGCGGCAAGTACTACGGCGTCGGCATGACCGTCGGGCCGCGCAATAACAAAGTGATCGTCATTGCTCCGTTTGCGGGAACGCCCGCCTATCGCGCCGGCATTCGTCCCGGAGACGTCATCGTCGCCGTCGACGGAAAGCCCACCGACAACATGAGCACCGGCGACGTAGCCGACCTGCTCAAGGGTCCCAAAGGAACCACCGTACACATCACCATTCTGCGCGAAGGCACGGACAAGCCGCTCGAATTCGCCGTAGTCCGCGACGAAATCCCGCGTTATAGCGTCGACTTGCATTTCCTGATCAAGCCCGGAATCGGTTATCTGCACATCAACGGGTTCAACGAGACTACGGAAAAAGAAGTTGGCGAAGCCCTCGACCAGATGGGCGACCTCAAAGGCCTGATTCTCGACTTGCGCCAGAATCCCGGAGGCCTGCTCAGCGAAGGTGTGGGCGTAGCCGACAAGTTCCTGCGCAAAGGGCAATTGATCGTTTCTCATCACGGACGTAACTCGCCGGAGAAGCGTTACACCGCGACTCACGGCGACGGCGGCAAAGAATATCCGCTGGTAGTCCTGGTCAATCGAGGAACTGCCTCGGCGGCTGAAATCGTCGCCGGCGCCATTCAGGATCACGACCGCGGCCTGATCGTAGGCGAAACCACCTTCGGTAAGGGCCTGGTGCAAACCGTATATCCGCTGTCCGAAAATACCGGACTCGCACTGACCACCGCGCACTACTACACTCCGAGCGGACGCCTGATTCAGCGCGACTACGCCAACGTCTCGCTCTATGATTATTATTTCGATCGCGACGAGGAGAGCAAGAATCCCGCTGCCAGCCGCGAGGTCAAACTCACCGACAGCGGCCGCACCGTCTACGGCGGCGGCGGCATTATGCCCGACGTCAAGATCGATCCCCTCAAGACCAGCCACTTCCAGGATTCGCTGTTGCAGCACTACGCCTTCTTCAACTACGCCAAACACTACATGGTGAATCACCACCCGACCAAGACTTTCGAGGTCGACGATGCCACCTTGCAGGACTTCCGGAAATTCCTTGACCTGGAAAAAGTCCCCTTCACCGAAGCGGAACTGCTCCAGAACAACGATTGGGTCCGCTCCAGCATCAAGAGCGAAATCTTCGTGAACGCCTTCGGCCAGGAGGAAGGCTTAAAGGTCCGGGCGGAAGCCGATCCCGAAGTGCTCAAAGCCCTCGACTTGCTGCCGCAGGCCAAGCAATTGGCCGAGAACGCGCGCCGCGTAGTAGCCCAGCGCACCAACCCTGGGCTACTGAACCGCTAACCCTTAAGTAAGAGCCGTCATCTCGAAGCCCCGCGCTTTCACCAGCGGGGCGAGAGCCTGCCCCGTGCGAAGCCGTGGCGTGCAGTAACTGAACCCCCACCGTAGCTCCAGTAACATTGACTTGCCCCCAGCCCTGTGTGACAATCCGCCCATAATCGCTCGTTCGGCTGCTGGCCTTGCCAAGCCGCCAATCTGGACTCTTGAATGCCGACTCGTACAGTCCCGTGGGGTCCGTGGCCATAACCGTATGGCCATCGCAAAAGAAGGAGCTTTGATGTTGCCCGCACTACTCTCCGTCGCCGCGGGTTGGACGGACTGGCGCTCCCGCCGGATTCCCAACTGGCTGACCGTGCCCGGCCTGCTGCTGGGGATCGCCGCGAATTCATGGCTGCGCGGCTGGCCGGGGACCAAAGATTCCCTGCTGGGCGCCGGCCTGGGCTTAGCCCTGCTTCTGCCTTTCGTCCTGATCCGCAGCCTGGGCGCCGGGGACTGGAAATTTGTGGGCGCGCTGGGAGCTTTTCTCGGGCCCGAGAACCTGCTCACCGTGCTGCTGCTCGGAATCCTGGTGAATGGCTTGATGGCTGCGATCATGGTGGTCCAGAAAAAGCGGGTTCGTGAAACCGTCCGCAACCTGGGACGCATGCTGGCGGCTTTGCTGTCCCTGCACTTGCCCGGACCCCACTTGACCCTCGATAATCCAGACTTGGTGAAAGTGCCGTTTGGCGTGGCCGTAGCTATTGCAGTGATTCTGTACACGACCCGGCACCTAGTGAACGTGTAGGCGCGCGCGTCCACGCGCATGCTGGAGTGAGTCAAAAGTGAGTCGCCTGAAAAAAATCGTCTCCGGAACCGGCGGTTCAGAGATCGCCGAAGCCGCCCTGGTCCTGCCCATCCTCTTCATGCTGTTGCTGGGAATCTACTGGTTCGGCCGCGCCTTCAACGTCTACGCCACCATCAATCATGCGGCGCGGGAGGGCGCCCGCGCCGCCACCGCGCAAACGTGCGCTACGTGCGGTGCCGTGAGTGCTAGTTGCCCAAGCGGGAACAACTGTCCGCTGACGGCCGATGGGGTTGCCGCTCAGGTCGGGAAGGCCCTGCAAGCATCTAGCTTGGATCCCACAAAGGTCACACACCAGATAGGTGTTACTCGAACGGCATGCGGAGGCGGCCCAGCGGTCAGCTGCTCAGTGCCCGGACCCGATCCTCATGTTTGCGTCTACTTCAACGTGCAACTCCCCAATACGGTAACCGCCGCTTCCGGCGCGCCCGCCTGCGGGGTCTCGGTCGAGTTCCAATATCCCTATCAATTCTTCCTTCCATTCACGTCCCTGAACATGCAGAAAATCACGCTCAACGCTGGCGTGCAGATGGCGGGAGAATACTAGATGCTCCACCAGAACCAACCCGTCCCGCGACCTCACGTAGGCGCGCGCGTCCTAGCGCGTGCAGGAGCGACCAAACTCTTGTCGTTCTCCGCGGCCACAAGAACGGATTTTTCGAGCCGGCTCCGCGCCACCGACGCCGCCGCGCTCATCGAATTCGCTGTCTCTCTCCCGCTGCTGGTCGTTCTAATCGTGGGAATCTTCGACTTTGGCGGAGCCTTCAACTTGAAGCAGGAGTTGAGCAACGCGGCGCGCGAAGGCGCCCGCTTTGAAGCCGCTCAGCCCACCAATGACGTCACCAATGTTAGCCCCGCACCGCCATCCGTGGACGCCATACGCCTCCTGGTTGACTCCTACCTGCAAACTGCCAAGATCAATGACTGCGGCCTGAACAGTGCGCCTGGGGTTCTTTCCACCTCGCTCCAGTGGGTGTACAGCGCTTCCACCGGATGCCCCAGTGCGCTTACCCTAACCATCACTCGAGGTGTAGCGGTACCAGAGACCATCGGCGGGGCCACGGTAAACGTGCTCTGCACCAATGTCGTGATCTCGTACCCATATCAATGGCATTTCAATAGCGTGATCCAGTTGCTGGTCCCGGGCGCGAGCTACTCATTTACCAACATTCAAGGCGACGCCACCGCCGTCAACATGGATTGAGGTTGCTCATGCAGAAGAACATTCTTTCGTGGCAACGCCCCCACCAGCGGGGCCAGACCATGGTACTAGTCGCCATATCGCTGGTGAGTCTGCTGGCGATGGCTGCGCTGGCCATTGACATCGTGACCTTGTACGCAGCCCGCAGCGAGATTCAACGCGCCGCCGACGCCACCGCCCTGGCCGGTGCCAAAGCAGTAGCAGATTCCGGCTTTACCACTCTGCCTGCATCTGACACCAACTATACCAGCGCGCAGACTCTTGCACAGACCATGGCCACCGCCTCCATCAATGCCATGGTCGGAACCTCAGGGATCAATCTTGTCAGTGGTCAACTTCCGGTGCTGGTCGGTTCGCCGACCTTTGATTTCACTACCCATCCCGGCAGCTACCAAGTCACAGTCAGCTTGAAGAGCGCGAATCTGCCTACCTTTTTTTCCAAGATCTGGTCGCGAACTGCCCCTTTCGTCGCCGCCTCCGCCACCGCTGAAGCTTACAATCCTGCCAACCTACCGACATTCACACCCATCGCCCCACTCAGCCTGAAGCCATGGCTAGTCGCCAACGCAGATCCCAACAACCCTACTCCAAACACGCCATTCGTCAACATTGCGACCGGGGCTGTGGAAGAGAACGTGACCAACGAAACACTCGATCTCGTCGCCGATTGCAAGAATGGGAAGCCTAACTGCCAGTTGAGAAACACCCGCAACCCTCCAAAAGCAACTCCGCCCCATGAGGTTGACTACGTGCCTTTGCAGGTCTCCAGCCCGCCCAACTCCAAGAACGTGTGCCCGGCTTCCGCATCGGGGGAAACGGATTATGAGCAGAGCATTGAATGTGCCGATATGAGCACTTATGTAACTCCCAACTGCGGCGGCGGCGCCACCAATGCCGTGTGGAGCGATACGTTCAATCCGCGAGGGCTAGGGGGACTTAGCGCCACGGCGACAGAAGACCTGATTCACGCCGCCGGCCCCGGCCCATGGGACGGAGGGGCCAACAATCAGGACAAACTCGACACCTCTCCTTGGCCTGGTACTGGCCCCGTGAAGATCACGGCTGAAAGCGGCCCCCAGACCGGACATCTGGTAGTAACGTCGAGCTCCATCGTGACCATCCCGATCATCGACACAAGCATGCCGATCAATACCTTCCCTTCGGCACCCGGCGCGGTCACCGTGGTGGGGTTCATGCAGGCGTTCATCAATCAGGTTAACCCCGGTCCAAGTCCACCCGATCCTGGCAGCATTAATATCACGGTACTCAACATCTCCGGCTGCAGCAACAGTGCCAATGGCGCAAGTCCCGTCGTCGGCGGCTCCGGCTCTTCCCCCGTCCCCGTTCGCCTGATTACGCCCCCGTAGCAACGCGAGGGCATGGCGCTTCAAATCCTCACTGCCGATGCTTCTCCAATTCGATGGCCCGTCAATTCCGGGCCGCCCACCTACCGATTTTCTTCTTGACGACATGTTTCCGACCAGATAACCTATATACAAACACATTATCTGTGTGATAATGACTGACCTTTGACAATTGATTCAGGCAACCGCAGCGTCTCCCTTACTCTTTTTACGTTCTGGCCGCAGGTCTAGCCGCCAAGCGGCGTAAGAATGTAGCCTACAGCGCAAGCTGTGGGCACGAACGGGAAGTCGAAGAGCTCACCCGGGCGAAAGACTGGTTCACAACACGGACTCGTTTGTCCTCCAGAAGTCCCAAAACGGAACGCAAGCCTCTTACGCACTCGCCGTAACTCCCATGTTCTCTAGATTTTGCGCGTAACTCCTGAAAACTCAAAGATCTAGCACATAGTCGCAACGCGGGATCCTTTGTTTTCTAGATTTTGCAAAGAAAAGGGGGGAGGGGGGTACCCGATACTAAAAGGTAAACTCCGTCCCACAATGGGAAAGGCAGACGCAGGCAGCATCAACCTGCGTCCCGGCTTACTTCGACAGCGGCTTCAGAATTTCCCCCAGCACGTCGGCCCCGTCGCTCCGCTCCAGATGTGGATTCCTGATTCCGTCGTGGTAGGCGATGGAGTAGGTCTTGAAGAACTTTGCATTCTCCACCAGCAACTCGATCGGCTGGTCACTGCTCTTCGACGCGCGCAGCGCATCCCGCAGAACGTCCTTCGACCAGGCGCGGCCGTTGATCGCGACCAGATGCATGCCCGGCCCAATCCCGGCCGCGTACGCAGGCGATCCGTGGATTACGTCTCTGAATTCGCCATCTTTCTTTATGACGAAACCCAGAGAGTACGACGCATCCACATACTTGTCGGTTTCTTCCGCGGCGTGAATCAACACGTTCGACTGATCGGTGTAAACCAGGTGCCATCCGCCGCGTTCGATGCCGCCCAGCGGCGCGCCCGCCTTCGTCGAACTCACCCGCTCCCGCAAAAGGGTGGCCCAGTCGTAAGCCGCAACCTGATTGAGCGTACGCACCACATCGTCAAACGTATAAGGCACAACTTTCGGAGGACCGCTTTCACCACCGTGAAAGAGCCGGCAAAAATCATCGAGCGACTTCTGCCCGTGACTCTGCTGCCGGATGATCGTATCCACTTCCAGCCAGATCAACTCCCCTTCCGGATAGTAGTCAAGTCCGCGCCGCCAGTTCTGCCATTCCGGTCCCTGCAAGCGCAAAATCTGCACCGACCGCGCCGTATCCTCGAGCGGACGCCAAGTGCGCCCCGCGCGGTGATCGAGCATCGCCGCGGTTTCCGCCAGAGCCTCGCGATACTGCTCCGGCGACACCAGCCCGGACCGCGCCGTCAGCACCTGCCCGAGATACTCGGTCAGCC
>Ga0210410_10005190_pt1 | contig 11359 bp, 10 predicted proteins | sample IncBWC4MmetaG_FD_161058 | JGI IMG/M metagenome (GOLD analysis project Ga0210410, IMG submission 161058) | Forest soil microbial communities from Barre Woods Harvard Forest LTER site, Petersham, Massachusetts, United States - Inc-BW-C-4-M | ecosystem: Environmental > Terrestrial > Soil >... | reverse complement strand
CAGGAAGTCTTCGCCGAGTTGGTCCTTCTTGGCCATATCAGTGATCGGGGCGGCGCGGAAGGCTTTCATGGCGGCGTCCTCCTCGGCGTTGACCGGCGGCGGGGCGTTGTCGAGCGTAAGAGGAGTCACGTCGGCTGGCTTGTCCTGTTTCTTTTCTGGATTCAATGTGGGGGCGGCCTGCTGAGTGCCCTGAGCGGAAATTCGCGGCGCAGAGAGCAGAATTCCTCCCGTGAAAATCAACGTTGCGATTTGCACTGACTTTTTCATAACGCTTTCGTCCTCCGTCTTATGGCCGCTCCGCGGATTTTCTAAGATTCAAATCGCCCAATTCCTTCTGGGCGGCCTGTTGGGCCCTGGCTGGGGCACCCTGCACCGCGAGCGCTGCCTGATATTCTGATTTTGACTTCTCCAATTGGCCTTCTTCGTCCAGAACTCTTGCCAGATAAACGTGGGACCATGCCAGCACCATCGGGTCCTGCGTTGCGGCGTGTTCGCCGGTGGTGAGGCGCCCAAAAACTTCCTTGGCGCGCGGGCCGTCGTGATCGAGCAGTGCGACCAGCCCGAGCCCGTACCACGCGCGAATCTGGTCGGGATACTTTGCCAGAACATTCTTGAACGCTGCCTCGGCGGCGCGGGGATTGTGGTCGGCGATGAGTCGCTCGCCATCGGTAAGCTGCGCGATAGTGCCGGGGTCGTCGGGCAGAGTTGCGGAGGCGGAACGGCGCCTGCGATTGAGGTTTTCGGAAGCGAGCTGTGCGGATTGTTCCGGGGTAGTCTCCCGGGCGAAAGTGAGCGCGGAAGCGCGGGCGACTTCAGCTTTGACATCCATGTTGCGCACCATCTCTGGGAAATAGTTGCGCATGGAGGGCTCGTTCTTTTCGTAATCCGAAAGGCCCTTGAAAATCGGGCGCACCATCACGTAGCCGTCAGCATCGTTGGAGTTCAGTGCAACTTCGCGTTCGCTGGGGGACATGCGTTTGAGCTTCAATTCCACGGCGCGGACGGTGCATTCCCCGAACCAGGAGGGGAAGTCGTCGCGAAGGTCTGCGGGAAGTCTGGGCGCTTTGGCGGCGATCTCATAGATCGGGCGCTTCACGGCGATGATGTGGGGATACATCAGGGGGAGCGGGTCGAGAAGAAAATGGAGGAAGGCGTGGCGGACGACATCGGTGGGGATGTCTTCACTGCCGCTCAAGATAATCGCGTAATGATCGCCGAAATTGCGGACGTTGGTGATGCGGCCGACGAGCGGCTCGACGATGATGGAGAAGGTGCGGAGTTGGCCGGGATTATTCAGCTCGCGGAGGTAGGTGTTGGCGACGAGCACGATCTGGGAAATGGGGTCGTGGAGGCGCTCGATTTCCTGGTTGTAGATGGGCTGAACCTGGCGCCAGAGTTGGCCGATGTTCTGCTCAGTGTAGTACGCGGAAAGAATTTCGCTGAAACCTTCGAGGGTCAACAGATCGGGAGGAAGCTCGTCGCGGCGGAGAACCGGCTGGAATTTTGGCGCGGGGCCGGAAACGATACCGAACCAGACGTAGCGGGAGAGCATTTCGGCGGTGTCGCGCGATTCGTGCTGGCGGTAGAACTGGCGGACGGCGTCGACGGCTGCGCCTTGCTGCTTGCGAAGGCGGTCGCGCATTTGCGCGCGGAAGGCAGACCAGTTGTCGGTGCTGACGTCGCTTTCGAAGCTGGACGCGTAGAGGGCGCACATGGTGGCGAACATGGCTTCGTTGCCGTCCACGGTGATGTTGGTAGCGGGGGCGATGTGGGGACGCTGACGCGGAAGAGGAGCTTGCGCGTGGGCCGCGGCGGCCAACAGGACGAGCGACAACAATCCAACACTGACTTTTTTCAAATGCTTGAAGGTCATCTGGTCTTGCCGCACACGGCAGTCTGCCACTTTAGTGGGAACGGTATGGCCGGCTCATGAGTCTTGGATGGCGGTATCCCCTGTGGATACGGACATACACGAATCGCGGTGTCGCAGCCTTTTTTCAATGTACAGGCGCTCCCCCCGGTAGTCAAGGATGCGGGGAGTCCTTAACCTGCGGGAATTCCTACTATTAATGGATGAGAGAGGAGGGTGGAGACGTTGTCTGCGGGCCGGTGACGGGCAACGCGGTCGCTTGCCGAAGTATCCATGCTTCTGTTAGGAATGAGGGGAAAGCCCCGCCCGGGGAGGACCGATTGATGAGTAGCAAGGCGTGTTTGGGAACCTGCCTGGGTTCTGCGTTATTTCTGTTTTTCCTTCCTGCCGCAATCCCCACTTTGGCTCAATCGACAGGAGGTGCGAGTGCGCCTCAAGCGCCGCAGAGCGCGGGCACAGTGGACGCTAAGCCGGCGGTATCCGCGGATTCGGGCAAGGTGATCGAGACGAAGAGTTTCACACTGGAGGGGGCGAAAGTCTGGGTGGACACGGGAATCAGCCTGGAGCCGGGGCAGCGGATTGCGGTGACTTCGGAAGGTTCGCTGCGTTATGCGGACGCCAAGACGGATAACGGGCCGGACGGTTTGACGCGGGGATTCAAGGACTTGATTCGGATTCTTCCTTACAACGGAGCGGGTCGAGGTGCGGTGATTGGAAGAATCGGGGACGCGGATATCGCGCAGGCGTTTGTGATTGGAGCGAAGAAGGAGATTGTTGCGCCAGTGAGCGGAAAGCTGGCGCTAGGGATCAACCAGTCGGAGGTGGATGCCGGGACAGGTTCGTACAGGGTGAAGGTGGAGGTTTATGCCGCGGATTCTTCCGCGCCGCGAGAGATTGCCAAAGAGGTTTCGAGTATTCCCGGCGTGAACAACAGTTTGTTTGAGAAAATTCCGCGGCGTATTGGGGATAAAGCTGGCAACGCGGGCGACATGGTGAATTTTCTGATTTTGGGCGATGAGGAGCAGATGAAGAAAGTGTTCGCCACCGCGGGATGGGTGAAGGTGGATGCGGATGTGACGGAGACGGTGCTGGCGGGATTCATTGCCAGCATGTCCAAGGAATCGTATCTGACGATGCCGATGAGCCCGCTCTATCTTTTTGGGCGGCCGCAGGATTATGGGTGGGCACACGCCGAGCCGATTACGGTGGTGGCTTCGCGGAATCACTTGCGGTTGTGGAAGGCGCCGTTCACGGTGAATGGACAGATGTTGTGGGTGGGAGCGGCGACGCATGATATTGGGTTTGAGAAGGACCAGCGGAACAATGGGCTGACACACAAGATCGATCCGGATATTGATCTGGAGAAGGATTACGTCCAGAAGACGCTTTCGAGCACGGGGCTGGTCGCGGAAGTGACGCATTTTTTGCCGAAGCAGCCGATGCTGGAGGCCCGGACGGCGACAGGAGGATCGTTTCATTCGAATGGGCAGGTGCTGGTGATGAAGTTGTCGGAGGCGGTGAAGAGTACGACGGCGGAGAAAAAGTAGAGCCTAGAATGCTGCCGAAGAAATTTGGGTGAAGATTTGGAAGTTGTGAAAGCGGGAGTTTCGCTCCCGCAGTCAAAACGTGGCCGCTACGCTGGTTAGTGGGGACCGCGGAGGGATTTGCGAGGGAGGAGAGCGGTTTTGCCGTAGTGCTCGCCTTCGAGAATGCGGGCTTCGAGCCAGCCTTGGGTACCTTCAGCGGAGAGAACGCGCACCGGTTTTCCCACTTCAATTAGCAGCAGGTGATTGTTGGTGATCATCATGGAGACGCCGACATCATCGCCGAGCGCGATGAGACGCTGCCATTCGTCGCGGGAATTTCCGTCCACCGGCGCGACGACGCACTCGATGCCGTCTTCCGCAAAAACTGAAAATATTTTTCCTGCCAGGGCAGTAGTTCGCGGCGGATTCTTCGGAGCATCTATGTCATTCGATTCCAAACGGCCGATGAAGCGGTAGCCTTTTTTCGGCAGAGTTTCGATCAAGCCGGGCTTTGCGGGATTGTCGCCGAGAGCCTGGCGGAGCTTTTTGATCGCGGTGTTCAGGCCGTGTTCAAAATCGACGAAGGTATCGGCCGGCCACAGGCGCGACTTCAATTCTTCACGACTGACCACCTCGCCGGGTTTTTCCAGCAATGCCCCCAGCAATTGCAGCGGAAGCAGTTGCACTTTGATTTTTTTTCCGCGCTTGTAGAGTTCCCCGGCGCGCGGGTCGAGGGAAAAGGGACCGAAGCGCAGCCGGCGGGAATCGTCGGGAATGGAAGGACTTGCCATATTTTCTTGATTCTTTGGACTATAGCAAAAAGCTGGAGGATTGCGGAAGGGAATTGGCAGAGTGAGTAACCGTGCGGCTTGGAGCGCGCGCACAAGAAGAGAAGGAAACGCTTCCCGTAAGTATTTTGAGGTCAGGCGATTAGAGCCGTACTCGAGTTCATGGAAAATGCACCTGCTGTTCACCCCGCGGGTATTGTTCTTTCGCGGGCTCTGGCGCAAAGTGCGCAATGTCAATGGATGAGAGGCCAAGTCCCCTGAGCCCACTGACGAACGACAAGACCCGAGGAACTTCCATGTACCCGCCCAACCAAGTGCAGTCCAGAATCCGGCCGGAATCTCCAAAAGCCGCTGGAACAGCAAGGAGAACTTTGCGGAATGCGAAGGCAACAGACATCCGCGCCTTCCTGAGTGAGCTGAAGATGCTTCCGCAAAGCCAGCGAACGCTACTTTGCAAATTGCTGAAGAGGGCAGCCGCGCGCGCCCCAAGAAAGGTCTCCGTAGTACACCCCGCAGATCCCCACCCAACAAAGCCCTAACCCACCACCGGGGCTGGCGAGCAGTAGCGGCGCCAGCTTCGGGACCCTGAACCAGACGAAGCCCGGGCGTCAGCCCGGGCTTCGGTCTTTTTGGTTGGCCACTTGAAAGTGGCCGCTACAAAGGCTGGAGGAACCCAAGAGGGAGGTGCAAGCCCCTCCCCTACAAAGGAATATCCGTTGCAGAAAAATGTGGGTTAGACGGCTTTGCTTTGGGAGTTGGTTTCTTCGGAGTCGGCGGCGAGGGGATAGAGACGGAGGAATTCGGGATCGTCGTGCAATAGAGTGAGGTCGGGATCGCGGCGGGCCCAGACGGAATCTTTGAAGCCGGCTTCCCAGGCTTTCTTAATTGTTTCTAGAGCTTCGCGTTTACGTTTGAGGATCGCGTATGTGCAGGCGGCGTTATAAAGGATAGAGGCTTCGTTGGCGCGCAGGGTAATAGCCATGTTCAACTCCCGGATGGCGTCTTCCACGCGGTCGAGTTCGGCGTAGTCGGTGGCCATCAGGACGCGGGCGCGGGCGTCTTCGGGCACCTGTTTGAGATGATTTTCGAGGGCGCCGATGCGGCGGAGCAGAAGATTGCGGTGAGCGTCTTTCTTGCCAAGTGCGCCAAGTGAGTTGGCGATGGGAACGTAGACATTGTAATCTTCGCCGCTGACTTCGAGTGCGGTTTCCATCACGTTCATCACTTCCTGATAGCGGCCGGCGGAAAACAGCGCGCGGCACAGGAGATAGTAGGCACCTTCGCAGTCGCGCTTGCGCTCAATAGCTTTCTCGACCATGCGGACGGCTTCGTCGTGAAGCTCGGTGGCGTAAAGCACCCAAGCCTGGCTGACCATCACTTCCGGCAAATCCCAGCGCAGCGCCACAGCTTTTCCGGAGGCGTTGCGGGCGCGTTCGACCCAGATGGCGTCGCGGCTGTAGTTGCAATAAAACATCGCGCAGGCATTGGCGCAGGCGGCATAGGCGAGTGCGAAGCTGGGATCCATGGCCACAGCGTTTTCGAACATCTGGAGCGCGAACTCGAGATCCTGGCGCGTTTGGCGGCGGGCGTAGCGTTTGCCGCGGAGATAAAGATCGTACGCCTGCAGATTTTCCGTGGGCTTGGTAGCGAGGTCTTCGAGTTCCTGCTGGGAGAGCGTGACGCGCAGGGCTTCGGCGATTTTGCGGGCGATTTCGTCCTGGACCTCGAAGACGTCTTTCATTTCGCGGTCGTAGCGTTCGGACCACAGCGGAAACTCGGTCTGCGTGTCCACCAATTGGGTGGTGATGCGCAAGCGGTTGCCCGCGCGGCGGAGAGTCCCAGTGAGGACAAAGGCGGCTCTGAGCAGGTTCCCGACCTGGGAGGGAGTGGCGGATTTGTCGCGGAAGGCGAGCACGGTGGGACGCGAGAAAGTGTTGAGGCCGCGAATTTTGGAGAGTTCGGTGATGATGTCTTCGGTGATGCCGTCGCGGAGGTATTCGTCCTCTTTTGCCGCGCTGAGGTTTTCGAAGTAGAGAACGGCAACGGACTTTGTCCCCGGCTTGGGTACACCGGACTTTGATTCGCTGATTTCGGCGGCGCGCTTGACGCCAGAATCGAGGTTGCGCTTCAGGCGGTTCAGGTCGGTCTTTAGTTCCGTTGCCGATTGGCAGCGCAGGGTTCGGTCTTTTTCCAAAAGCTTGGAGATGATGCGCCCGAATTCCGCGGGAAGGGCTGGATTGATTCTGTCCACCGGCTCCGGCTCGCGATTCAGGATGGCGTCGAAAATGACCGCTGCGGTGTCGCCGGCGAACGGCAAAACGCCGCCCGCCATCTGGTAGAGCACAGAGCCGAGCGAGAAAAGATCCGTGCGCGCATCGACAAGCTGTCCGCGAGCCTGCTCGGGGGACATGTACGAAGCAGTGCCCAAGGCTGCGCCGGGAGAGGTGAGCTGGTCCTGCGGTTCGATCTTGGTGGAATTCTGTTCGCCGGCCTGCAGTTCGTCGGGTTCAATCTTCACGAGGCCGAAGTCCATAATTTTCACCGGGCCGCGATCGGTGATGAAAATGTTGGCGGGTTTGATATCGCGGTGCACGATGCCCTTGGCGTGGGCGGATTCGAGGGCGTCTGCGATTTGCGTGGCGAGGGGGAGAAGCTTGTCTATGGAAAAGGTGACACGGCCTAGCATATGGGCCAGGGTTTGCCCTTCGAGTAGCTCCATCACCAGGAAATTCTGGCCGTCGACATTCTCGATGGCGTGGATGGTGCAGATGTTGGGATGGTTCAAAGCGGAGGCGGCGCGGGCTTCGCGCTGGAAGCGTTCGCTGAGCTGGGTGTTTTGTGCCATCTGTTCGGGCAGGAATTTCAGGGCCACGCGGCGCCCCAGGCGCGAGTCTTCCGCTTCGTAGACGACACCCATGCCGCCGCTGGCAATCTTACGGGTGATGTTGTAGTGGGAAAGGGTCTGACCGACCCGTGACTCGCGATCCGACATGGTTTTTCGATACTAAGCAACGCTGGTGCAGGGGTCAAGAAGGGCTTTCCGAGAGCCACTAAGCGGTTATCGAGAGGGCTAATGGCTGCACCGCCACCACAAATTATGACCGGCGGATCAGTGTCAGGAATTTGCGACGGAGACTATGCCCGCCATTAGAATCGGCGTCACCAGACTTGCCGCGGTGGCAACAAATTCCTCCGCGGGGATACGGTCGGGGGAATTAACCCACTGCTTCGCGGCACCGTAAATTGCCCAGCTCGCCGCGGCTGCGATCATCTCGGGCGGAATGTTGCGCTCCACGGGGTGTTTATTGAATCCGTCCATCAAGATCACGCGAATCTGATCGATTACAGTTCCCTCAACAAAGGCTTCGAACTGGTGCTGTTTTGAGGAACGGGACTTTTGCAGTTCAGCAAGATAGTCGCAGACGGCGAGGATGGTGGGGTGAAATGCAGTGGCGCAGGAGCCGTCAAAGCGGACTTTCCGACAATCGAGGAGCTGGAGAAAGCTGACGCGAATGAGTTCTTCGAGGAGCGCGAACTTGTCCGGGTAGTGGGCATAGAAGGTGGCCCGGTTGAGCGTGGCGGCTTCGGCGATCTCCTGGATGGTGATCTTGTCGAACTCCTTCTCCTCAAGGAGGCGCTTGAGGGCGTCCTGCAAGAGCCCACGGGTCCTGCGGATGCGCGGATCGAGTTTTTCACAGTCCTGGTGAAGCATGCCTCCCCCCCTAGCCTCCTGACATAGCTAGTCTACCATATTCGCCCAGGTGTTGACTAACAGACAGGTGTTGCGTAATATATGCAACAAATGTCGTGTATACTGCATCTGACTGTTATGGAGGATTTGACAATGGCTACCCTACTTAAAGTTGATTCAAGCCCAATGGGCGAGCATTCAATTTCCCGAAAATTGACGGCGCAGTTCGCCGCATCCTGGCGAAAGGCTCATCCTGGCGGCGAAGTGATTTCGCGTGACCTGACCAGGACGGAGCTTGCTCCGGTGAATGGTCTTTGGGTCGGAGCGGCGCATACTCCCGAAGATTCGCATAGCCCGGAACAACGGGAGGCAATGGCCGTTTCCGATACGCTGATCGGGGAACTGCAGAAGGCCGATGAGTACGTCTTCGGAGTTCCCATGCACAATTTCAGCATACCCTCCACGTTGAAACTTTGGATCGATCAGGTGGCGCGCGCAGGCAAGACTTTTTCGTATGGAGCCGGCGGAGCGAAAGGGTTGCTGACCGGCAAGAAGGCAACTCTACTGATTGCGAGCGGCGGAGTCTATGAGCAGGGGACGACGATGGAATCGCTGAATTTTGTGACTCCCTATCTGCGGGCGGTGTTTGGCTTCCTCGGAGTTACCGATGTTACTATCATCGCCGCGGAAGGGACGGCTCAATTGATGAGCGGGAAGATCGATCCGCAAACTTTCCTGGCGCCGTCGCTTGAAAAAGTGCAGTCTCACGCAAGTCTCTGAGTGTCAAAATCCTCGCAAACGGAGAACTATATGAAAATCGCATCGTTAATTGCACGCTTGCTGTTGGGCCTGGTCTTTTTGGTGTTCGGCCTGAACGGATTCCTGCACTTCATCAAGGCGCCGATGCCCACGGGTATTGCAGGACAGTGGGTTGGCGCCATTTTTGCTTCGGGTTTCTGGGTGGTTATCTTTGGCATTCAGGTAATCTGTGGCGCATTGTTCCTGGTGAATCGATTTGTGCCTTTGGCACTGGTGCTAATCGGTCCCGTGATCGTGAATATCCTTGCAACTCAGGCTTTGATGGGGGCGCCCGGCCTGCCGATGGCTATCGTGGTGGCGATCCTTTGGGCGATCCTGGCCATCCGCAATAAACAACATCTCGCGGGAATTTTCGTGCAACGCACGGAGTAACCGCGAAACGCATTCATTCCATATGGTTCCATGAGGCGCGTGGCGCGCCCTGCTAGCCGTGTCTCTATTGACCTGAGCAGCAGGTTCGTTCCGATGAAGAGGAGTCACTATTATGCAAATTGGGGTTGATAGCTTTGCAGCAGCGATTTCCGACCCAGCCAGCGGGATAACGCTAAAGCCCGTTGAGTTGATGCAGCAATTGCTTGAGGACATTGAGCTGGCCGATCAGGTGGGGCTCGACGTTTTCGGGATTGGCGAGCACCACCGGGCGGAGTTTCTCGATTCCGCTCCGGCGGTGATTCTTGCGGCCGCCGCGGCGCGGACCAAGAAAATACGGCTTACGAGCGCGGTCACCGTGTTGAGCGCGGCGGACCCCGTGCGAGTGTTCCAGGAATTTGCGACGCTCGACCTGATCTCGCAGGGCCGCGCGGAGATTGTTGCGGGCCGCGGATCCTTCGTCGAGTCCTACCCGCTTTTCGGGTTGAGGCTGGAAGATTACGATTCACTGTTCGCCGAAAAACTGGAACTCCTCCTGAAAATTCGCGAAAGCACAAAGGTTCATTGGTCAGGAAAGCACCGCGCGGCGTTGACAGGCCAGGCCATCTACCCGCGGCCGCTGCAGGATGAGCTGCCGATCTGGGTTGGAGTGGGCGGCACCCCTACATCTTTCGTTCGCGCGGGAATTCTTGGGCTACCGCTGATGGTCGCCATCATTGGGGGTGAGCCGGAACGATTCCGTCCGCTTATCGACGTATACCGTGAGGCCGGGCGGCGGGCGGGCCACTCGCCTGAACGGCTGCGCGTGGGTCTGCACATGATTGGGTTCCTTGGGGAATCCACGAAGCAAGCCGCGGACGACTTTTTCCCGGGTTACGCACACACGTTCACCGAAATCGGCAAGGAACGCGGTTGGCCGCCGGCAACGCGTTTGCAGTATGACGCCCTGCGTGGGCCCACGGGCGCGTTGCTGATTGGCGATGCCAAAACGGTTTCGGAGAAAATCCTGCATGTGAACGAAGTGCTCGGGGGGATCTCGCGGCTTACCTTTCAGATGGGGGTCTCTACACTTTCACACTCGAAAATGCTGCGTGCGATTGAAATTCTCGGGACACGCGTGGCTCCCTTTGTCCGCAACGAAGTTGCTGCCAGCGCTGTGCATGGTTAAGCCACGGGAGCAACCCAGACGTGATGGGCATCGTTCACTCCGGGCTATTTGAGGAACGGCACGAGGAAGCGGTAGAGGCCTGCACCAAGGAGCGCGGCGCCCGGGATGGTCAATAGCCAGGCCCCGACGATGTGCCGCGTGACGCCCCAGCGGACGGCCGTCAGACGGTGTGAGGCACCTACACCCACAATTGCACCGGTGATGGTGTGAGTAGTGCTGACAGGGATTCCAAAACGGGCGGTGGTAAACAGGGTGAGCGCACCGGCAGTCTCTGCGGCAAACCCGCCAAAGGGAGTCAGCTTGGTGATGCGTTGTCCCATGGTTTTGATGATGCGCCATCCGCCGGCCATGGTGCCACCCCCCATGGCCAGGTGGCAGCAAATAATGACCCAGAAGGGGACCGCATAATCCTTCATCAAACCCCCTGCGACCAATGCGGCGGTGATGATGCCCATACCTTTTTGGGCGTCATTGGTGCCGTGCCCGAGGCTGTAGCCTGCCGCGGAGATCAACTGGAGTCGCCGAAACCAGCGATCGACTTTTCGCGGCCTTTGGTCTTTCACGATCCATGTGGTGATAACCGTTACCAGGATAGCTACGACCATGCCGATGAGTGGTGAGAGAAAAATAAAGAGTACCGGTTTTGTCCAGCCATGAAGAATGAGCGCTTTGAATCCGGCGTGAGCTACAGCCGCACCGCCATAGCCGCCCATCAGCGCGTGAGACGAGCTGGTAGGCAAGCCAAGCGTCAAGGTAATCAGATTCCAAATAATTGCTCCCAGGAGACCGGCAAGAAGCACTTTCTCGTTGACGAGCTCTATATGAACCATTCCTTTGCCGATGGTGGCGGCCACCGCGGTGCCGAATACGAACGCGGCAATGAAATTCCAGAAAGCCGCCCATAAAACCGCGCGGAAGGGAGTCAGGACGCGCGTGGAGACGACGGTGGCGATGGAATTAGCGGCGTCGTGCCAGCCATTCGAAAATTCAAAGGCCAGGGTCAGAAAGACAGTTATCAGTACGAGAACGAATCGGCTCACGGGGATCAGGCGTTCTTCAGGATGACGCTCTCGATCACGTTCGAGACGTCTTCACACTTGTCAACGGCGGTTTCAATCACTTCAAAAA
>Ga0210410_10005188_pt1 | contig 11361 bp, 11 predicted proteins | sample IncBWC4MmetaG_FD_161058 | JGI IMG/M metagenome (GOLD analysis project Ga0210410, IMG submission 161058) | Forest soil microbial communities from Barre Woods Harvard Forest LTER site, Petersham, Massachusetts, United States - Inc-BW-C-4-M | ecosystem: Environmental > Terrestrial > Soil >... | reverse complement strand
GGCTCTCTTCGTCTCAGCTACCCTCCCCGCCCAGGCAGGAGCAGGCATCCTGCACGGAAAGAAGAAGAAAGAGGACGATCTCTCGACTTCGCGCAAACCCACCGCTGCGCAGAATGCGCTGATCGACAAGGCCATCGTTCGCGAGAAGGTCGTCATCAAGACCATCAAGGAGCGGGCTCCGCTCGTTGAGACGTATATCCAGAACATGAAGCCCGACCCACTTCTGGGTCAGGTGCCGGACTCCGACCAGCACTTCCTCAGCCGCGTCGACTTTAAAACTGTCATTAATGACCAGACCTACGCGGTCAACAAGGAGACCTCGCAGGGCACCGGCAGCAGCAAGATGGGATTTTTCAAGCACTCCCTCTCCGCGGTCGGCAGCCTCGGCGGCAGCCTGCACCTCACCTTCCACGAGGCCGGCTTCGTCCAGATGCTGTTGATGGACTCGAACAACTTCGACCGCCAGCACTATAACTTCGGTTACGTGCGCAACGACTTCCTGGGCAACACTCCCACCGCGGTCTTCGATGTGACCCCGATCTCGGGCAAGAAGGACTTCGGCCGCTTCTTCGGCCGTGTCTGGATTGAGGCCCGCAATGGCAACGTCGTCCGCTTCAACGGCGACTTCGCCGGCACCGAGGAGGACCAGAAGGAGTTCTATCACTTCGACAGCTGGCGCACCAATGTTCAGCCTGACCTCTGGCTGCCGACCTCCTTCTACGTCGAAGAGAGTGATCCAAGGAGCGTCTCCCGCACTCTCAAGTTCAAAGCGATTAACCACATCTGGGGTTACGTCCTGAAGGTTCCCCCTCCCGAGGCCGCGGACACCTCGCTTGAGGTCGTCGGCGCGACCGACGTCAGCAACGATGCGCAGGACGTCAGCCCGCTCGGCGCCCAGCGCGCCTGGGTGCAGCAGGCGGAGGACAACATCGTCGAGCGCCTCTTCCAGGCCGGCCTGCTCGACGCACCCAGCGAGTTCGACAAAACTCTGGAGGCGTTGGCAAACAACATCCTGGCCTACAACAACATCACACTCTCCAGGCCGATCCGCTGCCGCACTCTGCTGACCGAGCCTCTGGAGTCTCTCGCCATCGGAAACACCATCGTCGTCTCGAAGAGCCTGCTCGATACCACCGGCGTCGTGACGCAGGATGGCGCACAGCAGATGGGCAACCTCAATGCGATTCTGGCCTTCCAGATTGCGCACATCATCCTCGCCCACCGTCTCGACACCAAGTACGCCTTCAACGATCGTCTGCTCTTCCCGTCGACCAGCGTCTTCAACCGCATCCCCATGCACCACACCGATGCAGACAACACAGCAGCGGCCAAAAAAGCCCTGGAGCTGCTGAACGCGAAGGAACTTGAAGGCGGACAGCAGTACTTCAGCCTCTACCTCCAGCAGTTGCAGCAACGGGTCAAGAACCTGAAGGCTCTCAACGAGCCGATGATCGGTGACGGCCTTACCAAGAGCGATGAGGATCCAACCTTCTGGATGCAGGCCATCACGGCGAAGGGCCCCAAACTCGATATGAAGGACCTCAAGCAGCAGGCCGCTATGCCGCTGGCGAGCTTCCTCCGTTTCGATCCCTGGACCGATCAGGTCTTTGTCATGCACTCGCCCTTCGAACCGCTTCTGACCGCAGCCGACAAGATGCCGTTTGAAGTCGAGCCCGTATACCTGAAACTCAGCTATTACAAACCGCCAGCCGACGCTGCTGCGCCTGCTGCAACCCCGGCTCCCGCAGCTGCGGCTCCTCCGGCGGCCGACAACACTGCCGCTCCTGCCCCAGCCACCACGGCTCCGGCAGCAACTCCAACCCCCACACCGCAACTAAACTGAACTTCAGAGCGTGGTCAGCCGATAGCTTTACAAGACTGCCACGCTCTTCCACTGCCTGAGGCCAGTTTGCCTCACATCAAAGGAAACGCCGCACGTTTCACCTTTTTCTTTTAAGGAGGCACCTGTTGAAGCGGCATACTCTTATCGGCTGTTTCGCCTGCGTCCTCAGCATGACAACCTGGTCGCATGGTCAAGCTGTGCCCACCGCCTCGCGTCTCGGCTCGATACAGGTCGGTGTAGCTGGATCACTTACCAAACCCGACTTCGGTCAGACAAATATCGGACAAATCACGTTCTATGGAGACTTTGACCTCCCGTATAACCTCGGGGCCGAGGGGGTCATTCATTACTCGGTACACACCCCTAGTGACGTCAGCGAGAACTCTTACCTTGTCGGACCGCGTTACATCTTTCGGCGCAAGCGCTTCGATGGATATGGCAAGGTGCTCTTTGGCGTCGGCCACTTTGGGTTGCAGCAAGGCAGCTTCGCAAATCCAAATACAGCAACATACTTTGAATATGCACTGGGTGGCGGAGTGGACGTCCACGTAAAACGCCACTTTAACGTCCGGGTCTTCGATTTCGAGGCCCAGAAGTGGCCCGGCTTTGCAACAAGCGGACTTTCCCCGCTTACCTACACCTTCGGCGCGTCCTATGTTTTTCACTAGCCCCAACTGATACTACAAAAAAAAATGTGCGAGGTTCTCCTGCGCAGCAGAGCTGATGCGTGTTTTCTGCAGCATTCGACCCGCTTCTTAGAGGAATTACCATGCTAATACGGGCGATTGCCTTCTTAGGCCTGCTGGGAGCCGCAGCCATGCTCCATGCCCAGTCCGAACCCACCGCCACTCGAGCGCTCGATCTCAAGGTCGGCGGCAGCTTCGCAACCGCAAACTCGGACTACGGCGGCCGCTATAACGGTGGCGCCGCGTACATCAATGTCGACTTTCTCCCTCACATCGGCATCGAAGGGGAGTTTCATTTCGTCAAGGATCCGAATGATCTCTACGAAAAGACCTATGAAATCGGCGGCCGCTACTTCCGCACCTACGGCAGATTTGTCCCCTACGGCAAGGTGATGTACGGGCGCGGCGTCTTCAACTTCCCTCCCCTTGCAGATGGATTCCGCGCAAATCTGGCCTATAACCTCATAGCTGCCGGCATCGGCACCGACTATAAAGTGAGGCGTTACCTCTACGTCCGCGCCGATTGGGAGTACCAGGAGTGGTTGGGCTTCCAGAACTCCAGTCTTTCGCCGAGCATTCTCACCATCGGCGCCGCATACCACTTCAAATAGCAGCGTCTTCCAGGCAAAAATGCGAAGCCCCGGTCAGCGCCGGGGCTTTTGCGGTTAAGACTGCATGGCGCCACAAACCAGGAAAGCGTTGTGCGCGCAAAGACGAAGAACTAGAAGTGATACGCAATGCCGATCGAGGGAGTCGAAACAATCTCGTAGCGGTTGGTATTAAAGATGTTGTTCGGAATACTGAAGTTTGGAGTCTTCACCAGGAAAGCCCGGTACTCCGCCCGTATGTCGAAGCTTGGGCTCAGCTCATAGGCCACGCCGCCGCCAAAAAGAACTCCGACATTTGTATTCCGCTTCGCGTCGAGGTTGGTCGTTCCCGCATCCTTCAAAGGCGAAAAGATGATTGCGCCCGGGCCGGCTTCCAGAAACGGATTGAAGTTCTTGAAGTTCAGGTTGAAGACGTACGCTCCGCTGAACTCCTGCTGCAGGACGTGAATGCCGCCGTTGGCCCGTCCGAAGACCTGGTAATACTGCGTATTTTGCTGATATCCGTAGTTAATTTCGAGTGCGCTGCGCGGTGTCAGCATGTACCGGTAGCTCGCCAGGCCGCCTATGGTCGTGCTGGTATTCTTTTGCACGCTGTTTCCGGTGATCTGGGGAGCAAAAGAGGCGGTGCCGCTAATGCTCACGTCCTGCCGGCTCTCCTGCGCATAACCGGCCGCCGCAGATACCATCAGCGCGCCCAACAACAACATCGTCTTCTTCATTCTTCGCTGGATCCCTTCAAATTCGTCCGCAACCCTTTCGCCGTCCCGCAGGCAAAGCAAGGTCAGGAGTTACGGAGCGCCGTAGTCACTGTTCTTCATTGTAACCGCACCAGTGCCCGAACAAGGGCCAGCAACACAAGAAGGCCGAAGGATATACCTCCCTCCGGCCTCTTTTCACATTCTGTTTCGCGTGGTACCGCATTACTGCTGTGGTTGCGGCGGCGGAGGAGGTGGTGGTGGTCCATCCCCATCACCGCGGTTCCCTCTGCGCTCCCGCATCTGCGCCTGCAACGCATCAAACTTCGTCTGTTGATCCGGTGTCAGCAGGGCGCGAATCTTGTCCTGTGCCGCCTTATGGATGTCCATCATCTTCGCGCGCCTGTCCGGTCCGGCGATCGAAGTGTCTTCGCGCACCGCTTTGGACTGCTTCTGCGCGTCCTCGTCAATGGCCTTCACCTGAGTCGCCTGGTCTGCTGTCAGGTTTAGCTTCTGGGTCAAAAACTTAACCTGGTCGCCTCTCATTCCCCCTGGTCCACCGCGTCCATGTGGACCGGCCTGTTCCTGTGGCGGTGGGGGCGGTGAGGTCGGCGCAGAAGTATCCTGTGCCATCACCGGCAGTGCAATTAACGCGATTATGCCTATCGTCAAAACGGCGACCTGCAGGAGTGTTTTGCGAAACATCGTCATCTTCATCGGATTCTCACTCTCCAAAATCATCTCGCCGGAGAGTGTCTCTCCGGTGGCCATCTACCCGGTACAGACGCACTTTTTCCGTAAATGTCTTCGCCCTGTAAAAATTTCAGACTGCACCTACATTCCCCGCTCCGGCAGAAAACAGTAGGGATCGCCATGCGCCGCGGCATACGCCTCCACTACCTTCAGGAAAGCCAGCGCCGCGTGCGACAGGCTCGCCTGCCTCCGGTACACCAGCCGCAGCTTGCGCTCGATCTGCAGCTCCGGGACCTGCACCCGCACCAGCGCACCGCTCTCCAGCTCCGGCCGCACCGTCAGTCCCGGCACCAGCGCCACGCCATTGCCCATCTGCACAAACCGTTTAATCGCCTCCAGCGACGGCAGCTCCACCCCCATCTGCAACGGAGTCTTATGCCGCTTGAACGTCTGGATCACCTTCTGCCGCTGCGGCGATGGAATATTGTGCGCGATGAAATTCTGCGCCCCCAGCTGCCGGATCGAAACCTTCCCCGTCCCGGCCAGCGCATGTCGCGGATTCACCACAAACGCCAGCTCATCCCGGTACACCACCATCGACTTCACCTGCGCGTCGTCCGGCCGGAACGACAGCACCCCCAACTCCACCGAATGCATCAGCACCTCATCCGAAATCCGGCTGGCCAGCGTCCGTTGCACCGCCAGCTTGATTCGCGGATTCTGCCTCCGGAACTCGTCGAGCAGCGGCAGCAGATAAAGGCAGGTATACTCATTGGCCGCCAGATTCAACCGGCCTCGGTGCAGTTCCCTTAACTCTGTCAGCGCCCCCGCCGCCTCGTTGCGAAGATTCAGCAACTTAGCCGCATACTCCCGTAGCACCTCGCCGGCATCGGTCAGGGTTCCGTCCCGCGACGAGCGCTCGAATAGCACCTCGCCCAGCTCCCCCTCCAGTTTTGCGATTGCCTGACTTACCGCTGGCTGAGTACGATGGAGGCGTGCCGCCGCCCGCGAAAAACTACGCTCCTCCGCCACCGCCAGAAACGTCTCCATCTGGACTAAGTCCAATCAGCACCTCGCAGCGGCCACGATATCGACATCGAATACCGCAATTAGAATTTATGATAAACCAGCCATCCATCATAAGCATGCATTATGATTAACGCCAGATCGAGAGTGCCAAACCATGTCCTCGTCTAACCAGATCGTCTTCTTCGACACCACCCTTCGCGACGGCGAACAGTCCCCCGGCTGTACCATGCACCACGACGAAAAGCTGCGCATGGCCCATCAGCTGGCAGACCTCGGCGTCGACGTCATCGAGGCCGGCTTCGCCATCGCCAGCCAGGGCGACTCTGACTCCATCCGCAAGATCGCCCGCGAGGTCGGCACCTCTGCGAACGCCACCCGCATCGCCTCCCTCGCCCGCTGCAAACGCGAGGACATCGAAGCCGCCGCCCGCTCCATCGAGCCTGCTCACAAATCCCGCATCCACACCTTCCTCGCCTCCTCCGACCTCCACCTCGAAGCCAAGCTGAAGATCACCCGCGCCGAGGCCCTCGACCAGGCCGCCGAATCCGTCCGCCTCGCCCGCACCTTCTGCGACGACGTCGAGTTCTCCGCCGAGGACGCCACCCGCACCGACCCCGACTTCCTCGTAAACATCGTCACCGTCGCGGTCCAGGCCGGAGCCACCACCATTAACATTCCCGACACCGTCGGCTACACCACGCCCGAAGAATACGCCGCCACCTTCCGCATGCTGATCGCCAAGGTTCCGGGGTCTGAAGACGTCATCTTCTCCACCCACTGCCACGACGACCTCGGCATGGCCGTCGCCAACACTCTCGCCGGCATTCAGGCCGGAGCCCGTCAGGTCGAGTGCACCATCACCGGCATCGGCGAACGCGCCGGCAACGCCGCCCTCGAAGAGATCGCCGCCGCCCTCATGGTCCGCCGCGACAAGCTGCCCTACACCAACAACATCAAGATGGAGAAGCTCTACCCCACCAGCAAGATCCTCGCCGAGTTCATCAGCTTCGGCTGCTCGCCCAACAAGGCTGTCGTCGGAGCCAACGCCTTCGCCCACGAGTCAGGCATTCACCAGCACGGCGTCATGGCCAACCCGCTGACCTACGAGATCATGACGCCCGAGTCTGTCGGCGTCCCCGCCAACAACATGGTGCTGGGCAAACATAGCGGACGACGCCTCCTCGAACAGCGCCTCACCGAACTCGGCCACACACTTACCCGCTCTCAGCTCGACGAGGTCTATCACCGCTTCACCGAACTCGCCGACCGCAAAAAATCCATCTACGACCAGGACCTGCTCGGCCTCCTGCAACCGGGCAAACCCGTTCCCATAGCAACCGTCTAGCTCTTTGTATCGCCTAGTTCTTTTTTGTAGCCTGTTTTTTGGGTTTGTCATCCTGCGAATCTGTTTTTGCTGTTGCTTGTTCTTGATCCGTTCCGCCCGCATTTATCTGCGGCCAACTAACCTCAACCAGCCCTCGGCGCACCGGAGCATCTTCACTTGAAACTCATCTTCCTTTACGGCCTCCCCGCAACCGGTAAGCTGACCGTTGCGCAGGAACTCGCCTCGATGACAGGTTTCAGGCTCTTCCACAATCACCTGGTTGTCGATCTTCTTCTCTCTGTCTTCGAGTTCGGCACGCCTTCGTTCGTCGCACTGCGCGAAGATATCTGGCTCTCGGTCTTCACAGAGGCATGCCGCGCCCAGCTCGAAGGACTCATCTTCACTTTTGCGCCTGAGGCGACAGTGCGCACCGATTTCATTTCCAACGCAATCAGCGCCGTCAATGATGCAGGCGGCGAAATCGACTTCATCGAACTCGTATGCCCTCTTCCCGAACTCAGGCAGCGCCTTGATAGTCCATCGCGCCGTCAATATAAAAAGCTGACCTCGATCTCCCTCTTTGAACAGCTCCACGCAGACGGAAGCTTCGATTCGTCATACATGCCAAGGCCCCGGCTCTCCATCGACACCAGTTACTTGACAGCTGCTCAAGCCGCAACTCAAATCGCACAGTCACTCGCACTCAGCCAACCACATCAGGTCGCAGCGTCCACCTTCAACTAGATCAATGACCGAAAGAGTTAATTCATGAGACTCAAAATTGCAGTCCTCGCCGGCGACGGCATCGGCCCCGAAGTCACCCGCGAAGCCACCAACATCCTCCGCGCGGTAGCCGAACTAGGCGGCCACGACTTCACCTTCGTTGAAGGCCTCATCGGCGGCATCGCCATCACGGAAACCGGCTCGCCACTCCCCACCGCCACGCTCGACGCCGCGCTCGAATGCGACGCCGTCCTGCTCGGTGCAGTAGGCGACAACAAATTCAACGCCCTCCCACCCGACAAGCGCCCCGAAGCCGGCCTCCTCCAGATCCGCCAGGCCCTCGGAGGCTTCGCTAACCTGCGCCCGTCGATCGCCTACGCCGCACTCGCCGAAAGCTCTCCTCTTCGCCCCGAAGTCATTAAAGACGCCGACATCCTCTTCGTTCGCGAGCTCCTCGGCGGCCTCTACTTCGGCGCACCGCGCTGGTGGAACAAAGAATCCGATGAAGCCATCAACACCATGCGCTACACCAAATCCGAGGTCGTCCGCGTAGCCCGCATCGCCTTCGAACTCGCCGGCAAACGCCGCAGCAAAGTCACCTCCGTCGACAAGGCCAACGTCCTCGAAGTCTCGCAGCTCTGGCGCGCCACCGTCACTGAAGTCGCAAAGGACTACCCCAATGTCACGCTCGAACACCAGCTCGTCGACTCCATGGCGATGCACATCATGAACATCCCGCGCAACTTCGACGTCGTCCTCACCGAAAATCTCTTCGGCGACATCCTCTCCGACGAAGCCGGCGTCATCACCGGCTCGCTCGGCATGCTGCCCTCGGCCACCATAGGCGGCCAGGTCAATCTCTACGAGCCCGTGCACGGCAGCGCACCCGATATCGCCGGTACCGGCAAAGCCAATCCGCTCGGCGCAATCCTCACCGCCGCCATGGTTCTCCGCCACTCCGCAAATCTGGATCAGGACGCCAAAGCCGTCGAACAAGCCGTCCACAAGGTCCTCGACGCCGGCTACCGCACCGCAGACATCGCACGCGGCCAGCAGCCCGGCCAAACCCCGGTCACCACACAGGAGATGGGCAAGCTCGTCCACCAGGCCCTGGCCGAATCCATCGACCGCCGCCAGGCCATGCACGCCGTCTAAACAACATGAGTCCGAGAATCAAGACGGCCCTTGCAAATCTAGCAGTCACCGCAGCGTTGCTCTATCGCTGGCTTCATGGCTCGCCGCCGATGGCGCTGCTCATCACGGCGCTCATCATGTTTCCTCTGATCAACGGCCTGCTGTGGCTCAGCCAAAGAAGCTTCAACCAACCCAGACGCTACCGTCAGGGCGAAAAGCAAAAGTAAAAAAATGAGAATGAAGATGCGCCGCGCCATCCAAATCGCCGCAACGACACTGCTCATCGCAGCAACGGCCACGCACGCGCAAATCTCCTCACCGCAGATCAAGAAAGACAAGAAGCAGCCCAAAGAAAACGTCGAGTGGCTCTGGCAATATGGCCCCCCACCCGCCGAAGGCCGCGAGACCCAGCTCGTTCTCGACCAGCGCTTCCGCCCCTTCCTCGCACAGTACCTCACCGCGCCGCAGACCTTCTGGGGCAATCCCAGGACAGGCTATAAATCCCTCGCCGAGACCGCACTCGACTTCCTCTCCGTCCCTGACAAAGTCATCGCCGAGAACAACCGCTACCTCACCATCACCGGCTGCGTCTTCCGCTTCTGCCCATCACGCGGCCTGCTCTGGGTCGACCTCAACGGTCCTCACCCACTCGTCGTCTTCGCCGCCATCGACTGGATTAAAGACAGCAGAACCCCCAGCGAGCCCGGCGCCGAGTACACGCTCTGGATCTTTCCCAACCACCCGATCGAACCCGACCGCATCCCCGCAGCGTTAGTCCACAGCATCGCGCGCTGGACCGCCCAACCACCAGGCGGCAGCACCGTCATTCAACAAATCCGCAACGCCATCCTCGTCGACCCCGACGGAACTCCGCACCCGGTCGAAAAAGCCACCACAGGCGCAAACACCTTCACCCTCCCACCAACCGAGCAAAAGGCACAACCATGACAGCACCCCAAACATCACCAAAGACACTCTTCGAAAAAGTCTGGCAGCAGCACCTCGTCGCCGAGCCCGCAGGCGAACCCTCGATCCTCTACATAGATCTTCACCTCATCCACGAGGTCACCAGCCCGCAGGCCTTCGACGGCCTCCGCATGACGGGCCGCAAACTCCGTAGGGCTGATCGCACTATCGCGACAGTCGATCACAACGTCCCCACCAGCAGCATCGAGGACCGCCTCCACATCGTCGACCAGGTCTCCGCCCGCCAGGTCGAAGCGCTCCGCAAAAACTGCGCCGACTTCGGTGTTGAGTTCTACGACGTCCAATCGCCCAACCAGGGCATCGTCCACATCATCGGCCCCGAGCTCGGTCTCACCAAACCCGGCATGACCATCGTCTGCGGCGACTCCCACACTAGCACCCACGGGGCTTTTGGTGCTTTAGCGTTTGGGATAGGGACAAGCGAAGTCGAACACGTCATGGCCACCCAAACCCTGCCGCAGGACAAACCAAGGACCTTCCGGATCAACGTCGAAGGCACGCTGCCCGTGGGCGTCACCGCAAAAGACATCGTCCTCCACATCATCGGTCAGATCGGCACTGCCGGAGCCACCGGCCACGTCATCGAATACGCCGGCTCCGCCATCCGCAATCTCTCGATGGAAGGCCGCATGACAATCTGCAACATGAGCATCGAGGCCGGAGCACGTGCCGGCATGATCGCCCCCGACGCCACCACCTTCGCCTACCTCAAGGACCGCCGCTTCTCGCCACAAGGCAAAGCATGGGACGAGGCCGTCCAACACTGGTCCGAACTTGTAACCGACGCAGGAGCAATCTTCGACCGCGAACTCACCATCGCCGCCATCGACATCACCCCCACCGTAAGCTGGGGCACCTCACCCGGCATGGTAACGGGCGTCAAATCAACCGTCCCGCTCCCCGACCCCACAGCCAGCGAGGCCGACCAAAAAGCCTTCGAGCGTGCATTGGAGTACATGGACCTAAAAGCAGGCACGCCGATCGAACAGATCGCCATCGACCGCGCCTTCATCGGCTCCTGCACCAACGCCCGCATCGAAGACCTACGCGCCGCCGCCTCCGTCGTTCGCGGATACCATGTCGCCACAACGGTCCGCGCCATGGTCGTCCCCGGCTCCCAACATGTCAAAGCGCAGGCCGAAAAAGAAGGCCTCGACAAGGTCTTCACCGAAGCAGGCTTCGACTGGCGCGAGCCCGGCTGCAGCATGTGTCTCGGCATGAACCCCGACATCCTCGCCCCCGGCGAACGCTGCGCCTCGACCTCCAACCGCAACTTCGAAGGCCGCCAGGGCCGCGGTGGCCGCACGCATCTCGTCAGCCCGCAGATGGCCGCCGCCGCCGCCATCACCGGCCACTTCACCGACATCCGCGACTGGAAGTTCAAAGATACCCAAGCGACCGCGGATCGCGCGGAGAAACACGGATGAAAACAGAGCTTTAAAAAACGAGCAGGCACGTTTCACGCAGTATCCGTTCTTATCCGCGCCAATCCGCGGTCGACAGAAATTTCCGGAGAGTCTCATGCATCCCATCAACGTTCTCACCAGCCACGCCGTCCCTCTCGACCGCCCCAACGTCGACACCGACCAGATCATCCCCAAGCAGTTCCTCAAGCGCATCGAGCGCACCGGCTACGGCG
>Ga0210410_10005187_pt1 | contig 11364 bp, 9 predicted proteins | sample IncBWC4MmetaG_FD_161058 | JGI IMG/M metagenome (GOLD analysis project Ga0210410, IMG submission 161058) | Forest soil microbial communities from Barre Woods Harvard Forest LTER site, Petersham, Massachusetts, United States - Inc-BW-C-4-M | ecosystem: Environmental > Terrestrial > Soil >... | reverse complement strand
TCGGTGCCACTGCAAAAGTAACTGCCGACATTATCGCCCGCGAGGTGGTGGTGTACGGCAACGTGAAGGGCAACCTTCGCGCGAAAGATCGGATCGAGATCAAGAAGGATGGTTCGGTCAACGGTGACCTGACCACCGCGCGCATCATGATCGAAGACGGCGCCTACTTCAAAGGCTCCATCGAGATCGACAAGAGCGCGGAGAAGGAACCCAGCGGGAACGCCTTCGCCCGGAGTTCTCAGGCGTCCGCGGGCGCAGCAGCCACCAAGACGATTTAACGTTCCTCATCTCTAGGAGAATCTCAAGAGCGTCCCGGTTTCGGCCGGGACGCTCTTGTTTTTATCGGACCCGCCGCCTTGTTCGAATATTTCTTAACTTGACAACTTATAAAGTTGGATTAATATTGCTGCGGACTTTCCTCAATAAGAGCGCAACGACCGGCCCGAATGTTTCCAGTCCGGATTGTCTGCCGTATGCGCGGAATCTTCGTGGAGTCATCGTATGGGACGGCCCCAGCGCCGCGTCCCAATTGCAGTTCTTGCCTTTGTCGCATTCACCTGTGCGAGCTGCGGGGGCGGTTCGTCCTTCGTCGCTCCACCCCCGCCCCCGCCTCTTCCCGATTTCTCCCTGGTGCTCTCCACGAATTCGATTTCCGTTCAAGAGGGTGCCACAAACAATTCTCTAAACGTCTCCGTCACTCCGCTGAACGGCTTCACCGGCAGCGTGCAGATTTCGCTTAGCGGTCTTCCGGCCGGCATCACCTCCAATCCCGCGAGCCCCTTCACCGTGGCGTCTGGAGCAAACACCCAATTGCTCTTCGGCGCCGCCGCGAACGCCACCACGGGAACGTTCATGGTTTCCGCCCAGGGAACAAGCGGCGCTCTCTCTCACAGCCAGAATCTGAACCTCGCGGTCCAGAGTGCAACAGGCTCCGCACTCCCGCGCACCACCTACGCGCGCACGGATGCGACCTCCGCCGCCGACAATCCATTTGGCGAACCGCATCATCGCCGCATCGCTTACGACCCTGCCAACAAACATGTCTTCGTTGCCAATCGCGCCATGAATCGCGTGGACGTGTTCTCTTCCGTGGATCAAAGCCGCGTCACGCAGATTTCTATTCCCGGAGCCAGCAGCGCCGACCTCTCTGCCGACGGCACCACCGTTTGGGTCGGCACATCCTTGCAACAAGTCGTCGCTATTGACGTCACGTCGCTACACATCAAAGCCCGCTATCTCTTACCCGGTCTTACTCCGCTACCCGGCACGATCTTCAATCGTCCCGAGGAAGTCCTTTCCCTTTCGAACGGAAAATTCATGGTCCGATTGCGCCAACCCGTCTCCTCGGAAGCGCTCCTAGCCCTTTGGGATCCCAATTCGAACGCATCGACCGATCTCACTTCCACCGCGCCCGCGCTGTTTCAGCAAGGAGTCGGCGTCCTCGCGCGTTCCGGCGATCATTCGAAGGTTCTCGCCGCGGCCAACGACGCCAGCGGTGAAATCGCCATCTACAACGCAACGGGCAGCATCGTCGCGGGTCCGCTGGCGCTCGGAGCAGGCACAATCTCCAGCATCGCGGCAAATCCGGACTCCACCCGTTTTGCCGTAACCTTCGCGCCCAGCGGAAACACACAGCTTCTGTTACTGGATGGCTCGTTGAATCAGGTCGGCGTCTATCTTCCTGCAGCCGTTCATGGCGTCGCGTTCTCACGGGATGGAAATTTCCTCTATGTCAGCGAGTCTTCCACAAGCGGGACCTTCATCACTGTCCTCGACGGCCATACTGCGAAACTCGTCGGCCGCGTCCCCGACGTCGCGATTCAAGGCGTCTCCTCGCAAATCGAGGACGCCGACGAAACGCAACTCCTCTTCGGCCTTTCGAATCGCGGCATCAGCTTTGTGGACGCCGCAACACCCGGCACGCTTTCTTCCTCGGTACCAAGCCTTGCTCCCGCGCCAAGTCTCCAGCCCTCGGAAGGCCCCAACATCGGCGGAACCTCGGTTGTCCTCACCGGTCAGAATTTCACCTCTCCCGCCCAACTGAAATTCGGCACGCAGGCCGTTTCGAACGTCACCGTTTCAGGTTCCACTCAGATCAGCGCAACCTCTCCGCCCAGCGCCACAAGCGGCGCCGTCAACCTGACCGCATTTTTCCTAGGCGGCTGGCTTGCACTCGCCCCGGATGCCTTCAGCTACGGCCCGCAAATTCTACAAATCCTCCCGAATGCCGGAGCGCCCGCCGGCGGCGATACGGTCCAAATCTACGGCTACGGTTTCGGCACTGATGCCACAAAAATATCCGTCACCATCGGCGGGGCCACCGCGACCGTACAAAGTGTGGTGAACGTCAAAAGCATCACCACCTCGCTTGGTCTGGACACCACCTATCCCTTTTCCATCGAGCGCATCACCCTGCAAACTCCTCCCGGTATCTCGGGCACAGTGGACGTTTCCATTTCCGCACCGGCGGGCTCCATCAGCTCCCCGAAATTATTTCAATACCTGCCAAGCGTGCAATCGTATTCGAAACCCGCTCTCTACAAATTTCTGCTCTACGATCAGACCCGTCAGCGCATCTATCTCACCAACATCGACCACGTGGACCTGTTCGACCTGCAGCAGAAACTTTTCCTCGCTCCCATCCAGCCTCCTGGCGGCCCTCCTCCAAACGCCGGCTTGAGAGGCCTAGCGATGACGCCTGACGCTTCGCAACTCATCGTCGCGGATTTTGGTGCGCAGAATGTCTATCTTCTCGACCCCGTTCTCGGGACCGGCACAAAGGTGCCCGTCGGCGGTGTTCCCGGTTTCACCAATTCCGGTCCCGCGCGCGTCGCCGCCACCAGCACGCAATCCGTCTTTGTTGGCCTGAGCGGCGAAGGAGGTTCCTCCGGTGCATGCTCCGCGTGTTTGGCACAGATGAATCTCACCGCCAGCCCGCCAACGATTCAGCCCGCTCCTCAGCCCGAAGTCACCAGCCTGACCGGCGCGCCCCTGATGCAAAGCAGCGCCGCTGGCGATCACGTTTTTCTTGCCTTCGGTTCCGCTCCCGGTGGACCTCTCGCGTTCTGGAATGCCAGCGCACCGAATCAGTTCACCACTTCCGCCGCCAACGCCTCCACGACCGACCTTGGCGCCGCCGCCGACGGCACCGTGTTTGCTCTGCGAGGCAACGGCGTCACAGAAATCCACGATTCGAGTCTTTCGCTCACAGCCGTTCCCACTTCCGCCGAACTCGCACAAATTCCCGGCCGCGTCTCGGTACCTGGGGTCGCTCTCCATCCGTCAGGTGCCCTCGTCTATCAGCCGTTTCTCACAGGTGCCCCCGGAAGCGCTGGCGTGAAAGGCGGCATTGACATCGTCGACGCGCACTCTGGCGCGCTTCGCCTGCGCCTCTTTCTCCCTCAACAATTCATGACCGATGTGGATGGTCTTCATGGGAGTTTTCTCACCACCGATGAAAACGGCCAAAGGCTTTTCGCCATCACTTCCTCCGATGGCACCGCGCAAAATGCTGCCCTGACCGTGGTCCAGTTGGCCGTCGTTCCGCTGGGAATCGGCACCATTTCACCTACCACTGCCTCCGCATCCGGCGGCGCCACGCTGACCATTCGAGGCAGCGGTTTTCAGACCGGCACCACGGTTTCCTTCAACGGAAAAAGCGCGACAGTTTCCTTCAAAGATGTCAGCACTCTCTCGGTTGTAACTCCCACCCTAACCGTCGGTCCCCAGCAAATCGTTATTACCAATCCTGACGGCCAAACCATTTCGCTGGATGCCGCAATTACCGCAATTTAAGTGATCACGCCCTTCCTCCGGAAAACCTTCTAACTTTTCTTTCAAACAATTCATCCAACGGAAAGAAAGAAGCCTTAGAATGAGCGCGCGCGAAATTATTGCTGATGCGCAATTTCAGGAGACGTTCGAATGGAAACGCGAAAACTGGGAAACTCGGACATCAAGATTACGCCGGTCGGCTATGGAGCCTGGGCCATCGGCGGCTCGGGCTGGGAGTTTGGCTGGGGCGCCCAGGACGACGCCGACTCCATCGCCGCAATTCATCGCGCCCTCGAATTGGGAGTCAACTGGATTGACACCGCCGCCGTCTATGGCCTCGGCCATTCCGAAGAAATCGTTGCTCATGCTTTGAAAGAATGGCGCGGTTCGCGTCCCTACGTTTTCACCAAGTGCGTTTTGCGCTGGGATGAAAAAGGAAAAGTGCATCAGGAGTTCACCGCCGATTCCATTCGCCGCGAATGCGAAGACAGCCTCCACCGCTTGCAAGTGGAGACCATCGATCTCTATCAAATCCACTGGCCGCCCGACGACAACGGCCCCAGCCTCGAAGAGGCCTGGCAAACTCTCGCTGCTCTCAAGAAAGAAGGCAAAGTCCGCTGGATCGGAGTTTCGAATTTCAACGTCGAGCAGCTCAAGCGCGCCGCGAAAATCGCCCCGGTAACCTCTCTCCAGCCGCCGTATTCCTTGATCCGCCGCAAGATCGAAACCGAAGTTCTTCCGTACTGCGAAAAGCAGGGAATTGCCGTGATCGTTTATGCTCCGATGGCTTCCGGTTTGCTCACCGGCGCGATGACCCGCGAACGCGCCGCCGCGCTCCCGGCCGATGATTTCCGCAGCCGCAATCCCGAATTCCGCGACCCTCGCCTTTCGAAGAATCTCGATCTCGTCGAGCGCCTTCGCCACGTTGGCGCGCGCCACGGGCGCGCTCCTGGCGAAGTCGCTATCGCCTGGACGCTTCGCCTTCCCGCCGTCACCGGCGCCATCGTCGGCGCTCGCAACGCCAAGCAAGCTGAAGGCATCATGCGCGCCGGCGAACTGAAACTTTCACCGGAGGAGATCGCTGAGATCGAAGGCGCAGCCGCTGTCGCCGTTGCAAAGTAGCGCGATTCGAATGACCCGCGGAAATTAGGGAGTGAAAAATGGATCTCGGACTGAAAGGCAAGACCGCAGTCGTCTCCGGCTCAACCGCAGGCATTGGTTTCTCCATCGCCGCAGCGCTGGCTGCCGAAGGCGCAAAGGTCGTCGTCAACGGCCGCACCGAGCCGCGAGTTACATCCGCGCTCGAGAAAATTCGCAAGCACGTTAAGAATGCGGATGTGCGCGGAGTCGCCGCCGATCTGGGCTCTGCCCAGGGTGTCGCGGCATTTCTGAAGCAAGTCCCGGAAACGGATGTTCTCGTGAACAATCTCGGAATCTTTGAAGTCAAAGCGTTTCTCGAGATTCCCGACTCCGACTGGCTTCGCTTTTTCGAGGTGAACGTCCTGAGCGGCGTTCGCCTTGCGCGCCACTACCTGCCGGGGATGTTGAAGAAAAAGTGGGGCCGCGTCATTTTCATTTCCAGCGAATCGGCCCAGAACATTCCCGCCGAAATGGTTCACTATGGCATGACCAAGACCGCGCAGGTCTCGATCGCGCGCGGAATCGCGGAATCCGTACCCGGCACCGGCGTCACGGTGAATTCCATTCTCGCTGGGCCAACCGCTTCCGAAGGCGCCGTCAATTTCGTCGAGAGCCTGGCCAAGCAGCAGGGAATCTCATCGGCGGAATTTGAGAAGCAGTTTTTCTCGACCATCCGGCCTTCTTCGCTCTTGAAGCGCTTCGAAACGCCCGAGGAAGTCGCTGCCGTGGTGGCCTTTGTTGCCGGCACGCAGGCCATTGCGATCAATGGCGCCGCCGTCCGCGCCGAAGGCGGCGTAGTTCGAGGCATTTTCTAATCACGACGAAGCTACGCACGCAAGTAATCCGGTCTCCAAGTCTTGATCAGCCGCTTGATCGCCTTGCGCTCCGTCAATTTTTCGTCCAGAACTTTTCGCATCAGTTGCGGCAATTCGTCGTCGCAGGCGAACCGCAGCGCCACGAACTGGTTCACGGTGAGCTCGTCGGCGCGCCAGCGCAACTCTTCCGGCAATACCCGCTCATAACGCACCCGCTCTTCCAGGCGAATGAGGCGGTCTTGCACCGCCAGCGCAAACAGTCTTGCGTACAGCATGCCAAGCAATAGTGCGGCTGCCACCAATGCGGGCATGATATGCGCTGGTATGAACCCCGACCGAATCCACCAGTAGATTTGCATCCCAAGGTTGATCACAAGTACCGGCAAGACAAAAAAATGGTACAGCGGAACAAACCTTCCGTGATTTGCGAAATTTTGTTCGGTCATTGGCTTTCCTCCACTTCGATGTGCCTGATTGTAGCAAATACCGCCGGCGTGGCCGTACGGCTGAGTCGCCCCGCTTATCCGCCTCTGGTGCGCGAAGCATTTAGCGATTAGTCACAATTCCTTGCATCAATCGTGCCGCCCGCGCATCCAATATTTTGGACATGATTGCCAGTCGAGCGTTATTCTGGCCAAAGCATTCCTCTTGCAACGGAGACATTCAGAATGGCCAAAGCCTTGTGGGCTGGACACGTTATCGCCGAGAGCGGCGCCACCGTCGTGGTGGAAGGGAACCAGTATTTTCCGCCGAACGCCGTCGCAAAGAAATTCTTGAAGCCCAGCAGCTACACCTCTATTTGCCCCTGGAAAGGCACCGCGCATTACTACCACGTGGAAGTGGACGGCATGAAAAACGAAAACGCCGCCTGGTATTATCCCGACCCCAGTCCGGCCGCCGCGGAAATCAAGGACTGCATTGCCTTCTGGAAAGGCGTCCGCGTCGAAGTTTGAGACCTTCACTCCACTCGTAGACTTGCTACTTACCGATTTCGTTTTTGTACACCGCTCCGTCCTGCATCACAAATTTCACGTGCTCCAGTTCGCCGATGTCTTTGAGCGGATCCCCGGACACCGCAATCACTTCCGCATACGCCCCCGGCGCAATCACTCCAATTTCACCTTTCATGTCCAGCATATCCGCTGCTCGCGAAGTCGCCGCTTGAATCGCATCCATCGGCGCCATCCCGAGCGAAACCATTCTCCCAAACTCCTGCGCGATCGGTTCCGTCCACGGAATCCCGCCCATGTCCGTTCCAAAAACAATCTTCAAATGCGCCTGCATCGCTTTCTTAAAACTGATTTCATGCACCGCCGCCCGCGCGCGGTCCCGTTTCCCTCCCGGCGTATCCGCATCAGCCCAATCGTCGTAGTACGGCGACAGTGTCGGGCAGTACCACGTCCCCTGCCGCTGCATCTGCGCGATCTGCGCATCGGTGATTTCCAGTCCATGCTCGATGGAATCGCATCCGCCGTCCAGCGCCCGCTGCAAACCGATTCCGTTGTACGCATGGCACGCCACTTTTTTCTGCCACCCGTGCGTTTCATCCACGATGGCCTTCAACTCTTCCACTGTCAGCGTTGGCTGCGACACCAGGTTCCCCTGTTTGTCCACCCACGAGCGGTGCGTCATATACACCTTGATCCAATCCGCGCCATGCTCGAGCTGCTGCCGCGCGGCCTTCCGCGCTTCCACGGGGCCATCCACAAGTTGCGCGCCCTTGGGCATTTCCAATTCCGGCGCATACCCTTCCAGGTTGTACCCGCCGGTCGTCGAAATCGCCCGTGTCGCACCGAAAATTCTCGGCCCGGGAATCGTTCCTTCCTCGATGGCCTGCTTGATTTCGATGTCGCCGTATCCCGCCCCTTCCGTCTCCAAGTCCCGAATCGTCGTAAAACCCTGATCCAGCGCCCGCCGCGCCGCATACGTCGCCCGCGCCGCCCGCAACGCAATCCCCGCATTCAAAATGTTCGCGTCGTACCCGCCCTTTTTCGGATCCTCGCCCCACAAAAAAATATGCGTGTGCGAATCAATCAGTCCCGGCAGCACTGTCGCGTTCGAAAGATCAATGATCTTCGCGTCCGCCGGAATCGCCGCCGCCGCGTCCGTCACCTTCTCAATGCGTTCCCCGCGCACAAAAATCAGCTGATTCTTCCGCGCCCCCGCGCTCGTCCCATCAATCAGCGTCCCCGCGCGAATCACCGTCAAAGCCGCCGACGATTGCTGTGCGGTCTGGCTCCGCGCAGTGGCGGCGCACAAAATGAACGAGGCGATAAAACATAGCAAGGAACGACGCATCGAAAGTCTCCTCAACGGCGCTCGGTAGCTTGCCGCAATCGAACCAAACTTTGCAATATCGGAAACGAATTACGTGCCCAGCAGGTTCGGCTGCAGCCGCGTGTAACCATGTTCGTGGGCCCAGAGCGTCAGCGGAATCGCCGCCAAGTCATCCACGAGTGGCACGGCGTGGCCGTCTTTGGTGAGGTCCACGGTCTGAAGATAAAACTTGCACGTGTCGCAGGCCTCGACGCGCACATGCGCCAACTGTTCCGCAACGTACACCGGCAGCTTTCCTTCAGCTTCTTCGCCGCACGTGGGGCACAATATCCGCCGGAACTCCCATTCTTGCGAACAAAACGCGCAGAGCAGGAAGCGCTTCCCGCCATCGCCCTCCAGCCGAAGCACACCCATCAGCGGCCGCGCGCCGCACAACGGACAAAGCCGAATCGTGACGGCCAGAGGTCCTTGCAACATCCGCGCCGCGCGATATTCCGCGTACGGCTGCAGAAACGCGCGCGAAAGGAACTGCGCAAATGCGCCAACCTGCTGGTCATACTTGCCGGCATGCTCCCAATACGCTTCCAGGCTGGATATCCAGGAATCCGACGGCAGCAGAGACATTTGACGCGCCGACTCGCGCAGCGCGGACGGAGCGTGCTGTTCCACCACCGAGAGGAAGCCTCGAAAGTGCGGAAGCAACACCGTGAGATCGAGCCGGTCCCGCACGTCGGCAACGGGCGCCTTGCCCGATTCGTTCCCCTGCGAAGAACGGATGCTGGCGCGTAGCGTCTTCTGAAATCCCGCAATATGCCGATAGAAGTCCAGGAATTCCGCGGCAAAGGGATAGCTCACGGACAACCGCGCCGCGCGCGCGATCCGTGCGTCATACTCGGAGCTAACGGTCTGTGCTGTGGTCATTTCCGCGGCGTGGACGATCCGCCGGCGATCTCATCATACCAACCGGGGTGATAGCGCTTCGCAAAGTCGACGGAAACATCGCCGCGGATCACCGAGCCGAACGCTCCGCGCTCCGCAAACACGCTCATGTAGATGTGGATCAGGAAGAGCCCGATGGTCAAAAGCGCCGCCGCGGGATGAATCAGCACGGCGGTATAACGCAGGAAGCGGAGATTCCAGGGAATAAATTCCGGAAACCAGAGAATGGCGCCGGTCAGCAGCAGCAACAGACTGCACCAGAAAAATCCCCAGAAAAGAAGTTTCTGCCCCGCGTTATAGCGCCCCGCCGGAGGCATCTTGTCGTCCTCGTTGCGCGCGTAGTGGCCCACCGCGCCCCACCACTTCTTGTCCGTTTCCGTCGTGCGCATCTGCTTCGCCCACATGCTGTACATCCCGATGACCGCGCAGAAAAAGATCAGCCCTGCCCAAGGATGCAGCGTGCGCGAAATCTGCCCGCCGCCCAGCGCGATGGCGATCCAGAAAAGCCACGGCGTGTAAAACGCCAGTCCCGTCAAGAGAAGATAGATGTAGGAAAAGGCGGCGGTCCAGTGCGTCAGGCGCTCGTGAAGCTCATACCGAAGCACGCGACCGTGAGGAAGAATTTGTCCGGATTGGCTCACGATTTTGTCTCCCCTGCTTTCATCTCTTCGTCGTCGCGGTCCTTGGGGCCGAACCGCAGATAGTGCACAAAGAGGCCAATCAATCCGCCGACCATGGCCACGTTGCCCAGCCACTTCAGCGGGCCCTTCCAGAGTTTCACGCTCCACGGAATGTGCGGATCCTTCGGCAGCCCGCCATAAAGTTCCGGATTCGCGGCATCGTGCAGAACATAAATCACGCTGGTGCCGCCGACGCCCTGCGGATCGTACACACCCGCGTTCGGATAGTTCGAATGATCGCGCAGCTGCTTGGCCCGCCGTTCCGCGAGCTCCTTCATGTCATCTTTGCTGCCAAAGTGCAGGCAGCCCGTCGGACACGATTTAATACACGCTGGCTCCAGCCCTTCGCCGACGCGGTCTGTGCACAGCGTGCACTTGAAGACCCGCTTGGTCTGCGGATTCAGCTTCGGTATGTCAAACGGGCATCCCGTGATGCAGTACCCGCAGCCAATGCAATTGGCCTGCTGAAAATCCACGATGCCGTTGGTGTATTGCACGATTGCGCCGTCGGAAGGACACGCCGCCAGGCACCCCGGGTCCGCGCAATGCATGCACTGGTTCTTGCGCATCAGCCACATCAGCGAACCGTCTTCGCGCTCGTGCTCGTTGAAGAGGATCAGGTTCCAGTAATTCCACCGCGTCTCCGGCATCGTCTGGTACGTATTGCCGAAAATGGTTTCCCCAAACGGCAGGTCGTTCCACTCCATGCAAGCCACTTCGCACGCCTTGCACCCGATGCACGTGGTGGTATCAATCAGCTTGCAGATGGTGTATTCCCGTTGCGTATCTTCTCCGGGAACAGTCCCCGCATGGCCGGAAATTTTCTGTATGCGCAGTGTCTCCTGGCTCATGGTGGCCTCTAAACCTTTTCGACCTTGACGAGAAAGCCCTTGAACTCCGGCGTGTGCGCGTTGGGGTCCGCGGCCGTATGCGTCAGAGAGTTCACCAGGTCTCGTGCCGTCTTGCCTTCATCTTCGGCGATCCCGCGGTATCCCCAATGAAACGGGATGCCGATTTGATAGGTTTTCTTCCCGTCGATCATCATCGATTTGATGCGCTTCGTGACCATCGCCTTGGCGATGTACTCGCCTCGCGCGCTGGAAACCTTCACTCGTTCTCCGCCGCGAAGCCCCATTTCGTCCGCCATTTCCGCGCCCATCTCGATAAAAGGCTCGGGCACAAGCTGCACGTTCATGGGATTGTTCTTGGTCCAGTAGTGGTAGTGCTCCGTCAGCCGGAACGTCGTGCACACCACGTTGAATCCGTCCTTCGTCGTTCCAAACTTGTCGTCGGGATCCTTGAATCGCGTCACCATCGGATTCGTGGACTGCCCCGCATGGAGCGGATTCACGATGGGACTCTCGATCGGCTCGTAATGCTCCGGGAACGGGCCGTCCGCAAATGCCGCCAGCGGTGCGAAAATTCGTCCCACGCCCTCCGGATTCATGATGAACGGCCCCATGTGATCCTTGGGGTGCGAATCCGCCTTGAAGTCCGGCACGTCGTTGCCCACCCACTTTTGCGTGGTCTCGTTCCACCACACTTGACGCCGCGAAGGATCCCAGGGCTTGCCCTCCGCGTCGCACGACGCGCGATTGTAGAGCACGCGGCGATTCGCCGGCCAGGACCAGCCCCAGCCCGGGTGCACGCCCATTCCGGAGGGATCGGAGGGATCGCGCCGCGCCGTTTGATTTCCTGCTTCCGTGAACGAACCCGCGTAAATCCAAATGCCGCACGCC
>Ga0210410_10005186_pt1 | contig 11366 bp, 6 predicted proteins | sample IncBWC4MmetaG_FD_161058 | JGI IMG/M metagenome (GOLD analysis project Ga0210410, IMG submission 161058) | Forest soil microbial communities from Barre Woods Harvard Forest LTER site, Petersham, Massachusetts, United States - Inc-BW-C-4-M | ecosystem: Environmental > Terrestrial > Soil >... | reverse complement strand
GCGATTCGAGAATCGGGAGCAGGGAATCGGTCACCGCCTTCCCAATCCTCACAAGTTCGCCATGCGCCCCAACCACCGCAGGCTGCTCCGCCAGAAACTTGTCCCACTTGAAATCGAGATCGGTGAGCTGCTCCTGCAACGGAAGCCAGGTATGTTCATGCCATCCCAGGCAGCCCTCAAGCGCGTCACAATACTGCATTAGCGTCTTCTCGACTTCCGTTCCCATCTGTCCGGAACCCGGCGTCCCCAGCGTCGCCATCTGGCGATCCCATCGGCCGCAAAGCTCCGAGCGCAATTTCTTGAGCCGCGCCAGTTTCATCAGCGCGATAAAATGTTCCGAATTGCGCGGCGGCGCGTTGTTCACCTTCGCCGATTCGATGAATTGCCCCCACGTTTTATGCGTGAACAGCGTGAACGTCCCCAGCTTCCCACCGGTCTCGAGATGTGCGAGAATTTCGCCCGCAATCCGCTCCTGTTCTTCATAAGCCGGATTGGCAGGCAGTTCAGGGCCATACCTGACGAACGATTCCTGCGCATTGGCCGCATCACGGTGAACCAGCCCGACAAACTCGACCAATTGGTCCCACGGCTTCCGGTGGGCGCCTCCATACTTCCCCGCGTACACTGCCTCCAGCTTCCATTTATCTTTTCCAGTAAGAGGCTCCACGGTTTGCAATAAATTCGCTGACAACACCTCCAACTCCTCCGGGCTGCCCTCCGGCACGCCGCTTTTCCACAAATCCGAACGCACCTCCAATTCCTCCATGCTCAACCGGTTTCGTTCGTTCAGCGATGCCTCAAACTCTTCGGGCCTCGGCAGTTCGTGAAGCTCCGGCAAGTGCCCCGCAAGCTCGACCTCATCCTCTCGCGAAAGGGAAGTGTTCGTCCGATACAAATCGGCCAGCTCGCCCGCCATCAGGGGCAGCGGAGCGACCGCCGCCACCGGGCCCGGAATCCAGCCGAGCGTTTCCTTCTCTTTTGCTACGCTTCGCGCAGCATCAGCCGGAGGCCACGTTTTACCCGCAATAACGATGTCGCGGTATTCGTCCCCCCGCGCCTCTGCAAGCTGCTTCCGGATCTCCTCCAATTTTTTCAAAATGTCGCCGCGTTCCGACTCCAGTTTCTTCGCTTCCAGTTCCAGCGAAACCGCATCGGCCCGTGAAAGCCGTTCAGCGATGGAGCCCACCGCGCTCTCCAACTGCTTCCGGCTCTCCAGATCGCTCTCCAGCAGGCTCACGCACAGCGGCCGCAACTCCGGCACGATGTGGTGCCGCACCATGCGCAATGCCTTCGTCGCTTGGCTCGTAACCAACACGCTCTTACCCTGCGCCAGCAAATGCCCGATCAGATTGCCGATCGTGTGCGTCTTCCCAGTGCCCGGCGGACCTTGCACCAGCACCCCCCCGTGCAATTCCAGCTGCTGCGCAATGCGAATTTGCTCGGGGTTTGCGGGCTTGCTCAGCAGCACATCCCCTGCGGTTTCGGCCGCCTCCGCTGTGGCTGGCTCCGTCTCTTCCGCAGTCCGACTGGGCGACTCCTCCCCGACAATATTCAAAAGTGACCACGGGAGATCCTCCCGCGTGCGCAAGTCCGCAAGGATTCCTTGAATCGAAGCCGCGAATCCTAGCGTACGCGCACGCAAAAATACCAGCGGGTCGCGTCCAATGCACGGGTCGCCCTGCTCCTCCGCTGGCGCCTGGTCCTCCAGGAACTCTCCCCGCGGCGACAACTGAATCACCAACCGCTTCAAAAATCCCGAGGTCGATCCATTCACCAGCGGATGAAATCCTTCCTGTTCCAACTCCTCGCGGCACCGGCCAATGGCGCGCCCGTCAACATCCGTCATCGTTTGAAACAATGCCGAGTATAGTTCCACCGGATGATCGGCCTCGGAAAGGGTGAACTCCGGCACGGCGGCATTGAAGTGAAGTTGCAGGCGCTGCAGCAGAATCGGATGGTAAATATTCCCCTCAGCCCGCCTCCAGCTCAGGATGCCATCTCCCAATACCAACTCCACACGCTCGGCCTCGCGTTCAATCCGCCCATAGAGTGCATAGAACGTCTCAAATATCTTCATCGCCGCGCGGGCTGGTCGCTCGCCCTTGGCCCACTCCTCGCGTGAAAGCTTCCAGCGCTGGAGGGCCGCGGCCCGCGCCTTGTCTTCTTCGAACCTCGCGACGCGCGAACTCGCCGAACCATCGGATTCCGTCTGCGTGTCCCGGGTAGTGATTTCCTCGAATGGGTTGTCCCACCCAGCTTCCAGCCAATTATCAATCTCGTCCGGTGGCTCTGGCGGCCGCGTCAATACGGGACGCTGGACCTTCAGCAAGAATTCCCCAACCCCATCACTCTCGCCAGCCTGATTTTCCTTCGCGGCTTTGGTCTTCGAGGAACTGGATTTGGCCGCCCCCCTCTTAATCGTCGGATGGCTCGGCAGTCCGTGAAGCCAAAGGCTCCACGGCTGCTCGCGAATCTGCCGTTTGGCAGGATTGCGGTGTTGGTTCAGCGCTTCCAGGTAACGGAAGACGCGCGTAAGTTTGTCGCGAGCAATGCGCAGTTTATCGGAGTCCATGTAGGCACACCTCTTAACAACACGAAGAGAAGCTGGATTGGGCTGTGGAACCCCCAGAGTAGCAACGTCCCACCCCCTTTCTCAATAGAACTCCACTAGTACCTCGTCGGATTCGAACGAAAGGAATTACCTTTGGTGCGCGGCCATCCACGTTTCCCTTGTCCCTCCCACCTTCCTGCTTCAACATGAATCGCAGTGGGGGGTAGGCCAGTTGTGGCCGTGCCATGGCGTCCGTTCTCGAAATCCAGAACCTTCAGGTTTCCTATCGGTCGAGCGAAGTTCGCTCTCGTCCTGTCTTGTCCGGCGTAAGTTTCGACCTGATGCCCGGCGAAATTCTGGGCGTCCTCGGTGAATCCGGATCGGGCAAGAGCACGCTCGCGGCGTCGGTCTTGCGGCTTCTTCCGCCGAATGGCCACATCGGCAACGGCGCCATTTTATTTGAGGGCAAAAATCTTCTTCAGGCCCGCTCCGAGGAGCTTCGGCAAATCCGCGGCGGTCGAATCGCATTGATCTTTCAAGAGCCGTCGCTCGCACTCCATCCAACCATGCGTGTAGGCGATCAGGTTCGCCAAGTGTTGGCCGCTCACCAATCCTTGAAGAAGAACGATCTCAACCAACGTACCCACGAAATTTTCAACCAACTCTTTCCGGAGGAGGCGGACCGCATCCTGCTTTCCTATCCGCACCAGCTAAGTGGCGGCCAGCGGCAACGCGCCCTCATCGCCCAGGCCATCGCCTGCAATCCCGCCATAGTGATCGCAGACGAACCGACGGCCGCGCTCGATCCCGTAACGCAAATGGAAATCCTCGGCGTATTTCGCACCCTCCGGGAAAAGATGGGTCTCGCGATGATTTTCGTCACGCACAACCCGGCCCTGCTCAGCGGCTTTGCCGATCGGATATTGGTTCTTTACGCAGGCCAGGTGGTCGAATGGGGCCCCTCGGAAACCGTGCTTAAATCGCCGCGACACCCATACACAAAGGAGCTCTTCGAATCTATTCCAACCATCTCCGGGGAAAACGAGAAAAGCCGCAGGAATAAACTGCCGGTCATTCCTGGTAATTCGCTGCCTTCCTCGTTGCCTCGAAAAGGTTGTTCCTTTGAGCCGAGATGCACCGTGAGGATGGACGTTTGCAAGGAATTTGAGCCGGTGCTGGTGAAGTTGGGGGAGCGGCACATCGTTTCTTGTTTCAAGTACAAGGAGTGAGGTAGCTCCAAGCGGTGGGAATATGGAACCCATTCTAAAAGTCGAGAATCTCGTGAAGCGCTACGCGAAGCGAAACTTCGCCGGTACGCCGCAAGACTTTCTTGCTCTAAATGACGTGTCCTTCACAGTTTCCACGGGTACCACGCTAGCCATCGTCGGAGAATCCGGCTCTGGCAAAAGCACGCTGGCATCCTGTATCGCCTGTCTCGAGACTCCAACGACCGGCAATCTTTGGTTCGATGGCAAAAATCTTGCCCAGTCGGCGGAGAGCGACCTTCGCAAAATTCGTCCGCAGATCCAACTCATCTTTCCTGATCCGGCAAGTTCTCTCAATCCAAGATGGACGATTCTTGACCTTCTCGTTGAGCCGCTAATCTTGCAGGGAAGACTTAGCCGCAAGGAAAGGAGTACCCGCGCGTTCTCCCTACTCGAACGCGTCGGCTTGTCCGCAGACATGGCCGAACGCCCAGCCGCGGAATTAAGCGGCGGTCAGCGCCAGCGGCTCGCCATTGCGCGCGCCCTCACGCTCGATCCAAAGCTGCTCATCCTCGACGAAGCACTTTCCGCCCTGGATTGCTCGGTGCAGGCGCAGATCGCCGATCTCCTCATCGAACTCCAGGACTCTCTCGGAATGACTTTCCTTTTCATAACACACGATCTCACCATGGCCGCTCACCTCGCCGACGAGATCGCGGTGATGAGCCACGGCCGAATCGTCGAGCACGGCCCCTCCACAAAAGTCCTGCGAAACCCCAGCCACGAGGCCACAAGGCAACTCCTGGCAGCCGTGCCGCAACTTCCTCGCGCCCCCTTGCCGGCGACGCAACAATGATGCGTTATTTCCTTCGTCGCCTGGGGCACGCCTTCCTCCTCATCATCGGCGTCTCGCTTCTCGCTTTTCTTTTCACCACGCTCGCCCCAGGCAACTACTTCGACGAGATGCGCCTGAACCCGCAAATTTCACCCGAAACACTGGTGGCCTTGCGCGCCCAGTATCAGCTCGATCGCCCGCTGCCCATTCGCTACGTCTCGTGGCTAAATTCCGTACTCCACGGCCAAATGGGCTTTTCGTTTGCCCATAACACACCGGTTGCCCCGCTTTTGCTGGTCCGGGCGAAAAACACTCTGCTGCTCACAATCACCGCAACACTTCTTGCCTGGGCGATCGCCCTCCCGCTCGGAGTCTGGAGCGCCGAACGCCTCGGCCAATTTCCCGATCGCGTAATCTCCTGGAGCACTGCGGCGCTCCTCGTCATCCCTGATTTGGCGTTGGCACTCGGCCTCCTCGTGCTCACCGTAAGAACCGGCTGGTTTCCGACTGGCGGCATGGCCTCTGTAGATCTCGAAAAACTTTCCTCGTTCAACAAAATCCGCGACCTCGCGATGCACATGGCGCTCCCGGTCGCGGCGCTGGTGCTTTCGGCCATTCCCCTGCTCGTTCGTCACGTGCGTGCGGCAGTTGCGGAGGTGCTTGAGGCGCCATTTCTATTGGCGGCAAAAGGTCACGGCATTCGGCGTCGCACACTCCTATACCGATATGCTCTGCGGGCCGCCGCAAATCCTCTCGTCTCTCTCTTCGGATTCAGTATTGGCGCTCTGTTAAGCGGCTCACTGCTCATTGAAGTCGTGATGAGTTGGCCCGGCCTCGGACCATTCCTGCTGGAGGCGATTCTCGCTCGCGACGTCTACGTTGTTATTGGTGGCATCCTGTTCTCCACCATCTTTCTCGCAGCGGGGAATTTCCTCGCCGACATGCTTCTTTACTGGGTAGACCCGCGAATTCGCACGGAGAGCACTTCTCAATGAGCCGTCGACGCAAAATCGGAAACTGGCTGCTCGTGCTCGGTGCCTTGCACGGCATAGTTCTCTGCGCAGGCTTTTTCGCTCCGTATAATCCGGTTGAACAAGACCGCAAGAATCCTTATCTACCGCCCATGCGACTGCATTTCATGGATTCCCGGAAACATCTTCACCTTCGTCCCTTTGTCTATCCGTTTCAATTGAGACCCGGCACGTTCGACCAATATGTGGAAGACACCGCACATTCGCGCCCCCTGAAATTTCTTATGGCCGGTGACCGCTATCGCATGCTGGGCTTCCTTCCGGCCCGCTTGCATCTTTTCGGAACGGACAGCGAACGAATCTACTTGCTCGGCACCGATGCCTTCGGCCGCGATCAATTATCCCGGATTCTCTTTGGTGGGCAGGTATCGCTGCTCGCTGGTCTCTTCGGTGCCGGCTTCACCCTGCTGATCGGTTGGTGCATTGGCGCCGTGGCCGGCTACTTTGGCGGTTGGCGCGACGATGTCTTGATGCGCGTCGCCGAACTCTTTCTCGCCCTGCCGTGGCTTTATCTCCTGTTCGCCATCCGCGCTTTCCTCCCTCTCACGGTGAACCCCCTGCAAGCCTTTTTCCTGATCGTCGCGGTCATCGCCGCAGTAGGCTGGGCTCGCCCCGCACGCCTCGTTCGCGGAATAGTCCTCAGCGCCAAAGAGCGTGACTACATCCGCGCCGCCCGAGGCTTCGGCGCATCGAACCTCTACCTCCTCCGCCGCCACATTCTTCCCGAAACCTCCAGCGTCCTCCTGACCCAGGCCGCCATTCTCATTCCGCAGTACGTCCTCGCTGAAATGACCCTCTCGTTTCTCGGCCTCGGGGTCCCGGAGCCCGTCCCAAGCTGGGGAAATCTCCTCTCCAACCTCCAGCAATACAGTGTCCTTGTCTCCTACTGGTGGATGTATCTCCCCGCCCTCGCCATGGTGCCGTTCTTCCTTGGATACCTGGGGTTAGCAAGCGCATTGCAGGAACGCACATACCCGTACAAGATAGAAAGGAGGAGTCTTGGGAGCCTGGCGTGAGAAACTGCCCCGCGATGGTCGCACGCTGCCGGATTCTTTTCCGGTTCTTCCTGCCTTTCTTCACCGTAATTAGTCTCCCTGTTTTTGCTTCTGCGCAGCAAAATAATCGGAACGAAGAATTGCTCACCCTTCCCGGCGAAGTTGGCCACTCCGGCGGGCGCCTCGTCGTTTCCCTTCGTGGCGAACCGAAGACCTTGAATCCAATCATCGCCGCCGACGCCAGGTCCCGCGAAGTAATCGGCGTCATGCAAGCCGATCTCATCCACATCAATCGCGCCACGCAACTCACCGAACTTGCCCTCGCCAAATCCTGGAAAGTTTCTCCCGACGGACTCACCTATACTCTCGTCCTGCGCAAAGGTCTGAAATTCTCCGACGGACAGCCGATGGACGCCGACGATGTCCTCTTTTCCTTTCATGTCTATCTCGACGAAAATACGCACGCCCCGCAGCGCGATCTCCTGATTGTCGGCGGCAAGCCGATCGTTGTCCGCAAAGTCGACGCGCAAACCGTCGTCTTTCAAATGGCCAAACCGTACGGCGTCGGCGAGCGGCTCTTCGACGGACTCGCTATACTCCCGCGCCACCTCCTCGAACAGCCCTTCCAGGAAGGTAAACTGGCGCAAATCGGATCCCTCAGCGCAGCGGCGAATCAATGGGCCGGCCTCGGCCCCTTCCGCCTGAAAGAGTATGTCGCCGGGCAACGCCTCGTCCTCGAACGCAACCCCTACTATTGGAAATCCGACAGCACGGGCAACCGACTGCCTTATCTCGACGAACTCGTGTTTCTCTTCGTCCCCAACGCGGACGCTCAGGTTCTGAAATTCCAATCCGGCGAAACCGATATGATCAGCCAGTTGGGCGCGGAAAACTTCTCCGTTCTCTCCCGCCAGCAAAACGGCTACACCGTCGCCGACGCCGGCCCGGGACTTGAATATAATTTTCTATTCTTCAATTTGAATGACCTCGGCGAAAAGGGGTCTGCGGACTTGCAACACAAACAAAAATGGTTTCGCGAAGTAAAATTCCGTCAGGCCGTTTCAGCCGCCGCTGATCGTGATGCCATCGTCCGCCTCGTCTACCAGGGCCGCGGCGCCGCAATCTGGGGCCTGGTAACTCCGGGCAACAAGCGCTGGGGTGACACGAATCTCCCCCACCCCGCGCGTTCTCTCGACCGCGCACGAGCGTTGCTAAAAGAAGCCGGCTTTTCCTGGAGCACCGGGCCGAACGGCGAGTCCACGCTTCAGGATTCCGACGGCAAGCCGGTGGAGTTCAGCATTCTCACAAGCTCTTCCAATGCCGACCGCGCCAAAATGGCCGCGCTCCTTCAGGATGATCTGAAGCAGCTCGGCATGCGTGTCCAGGTAGTCCCGCTGGAATTCCGTTCCCTCCTCGATCGCGTCACGCAGACCAAGGAATACGACGCCTGCGTCATGGGCATCGCCAGTTACGATGCCGACCCGAACTCCGACATCAACGTGTGGCTTTCCAGCGGCGGCACGCATCTCTGGAATCCTTCAGAGCCGCATCCGTCAACTCCATGGGAATTGGAGATTGACCACCTCATCGAAGACCAGATGTCCGCGCGCACCTTCGACCAGCGAAAAAAACTCTACGATCGCGCGCAGGAGATTCTCGCGGAATATCAGCCCATGATTTTTCTCGCCAGCCCGGACATCATGGCCGGCGCCAAAAATTCCGTCGGCAATTTCCATCCCGCCGTTCTCGAACCCTACGTTCTTTGGAACGTCGAGCAGTTGTATCTGAAGAATGGCCGGGAGAACGCCGCTCGATGAGTCCGGTGAGGACCAAGACGTCCGCCAAGCCGGAAGCGAAGTGGAACGACACACGTCTTGTGGGGGAGTGTCTCTCCGGCAATGAAGCTGCTTGGTCCCGGCTCATTGATAAATACAAAGCGCTCATTTATTCCATCCCCATCAAATACAACCTGCCGCCGCAGGAAGCCGCCGACGTGTTTCAGGCCACCTGCGTGGAGCTGCTCGTGCGCCTGCCGGAATTGCGCGAGCCTCGCGCCCTCCCCAAGTGGCTCATGCAAGTCGCGCATCACGAGTGCTACCGCGTGAAGCGCCTCAGCCAGCGAGTGGTCAGCCGCGATAGCGAAGAAAATTCGCCCGAGCCGGAAATCCCGCCCATCGCCGAGAGCCTCGTCGTGCAGACGCAGGAAGAGCAAATGCTCCGTGAGGCGATGGCAACCCTTACGCCCCAGTGCCGCCGCCTTGTGGAAATGCTTTTCTTCGAATCGCCCTCTCGTCCCTACGCCGAAGTGGCTGCCGAACTCGGTCTCGCGCTAGGCTCAATCGGCTTCACCCGCCAGAAATGCATCGAGCGGCTCCGGCGCCAGCTCGAAGACCTTGGTTTTAGCTGATGCCCGCCACGCGCACAAAAATCGCTACAGAATCGCGGATCGCCGAGCTCGGGCAACTATCCAGCGACGCCGCCCGCCGCGAGTTTCTTGCAAAACACCCGAAGCTGATCCACCAGTCCACAATCGAGCAACTCGCCCAACTCGTCGTCCAACGCGTCCGCGTTAGCACAAAAGAAGCCCTCCACCTGGCCGAAGCCGCGATCCTCATCGCCAAACGCCTCCGCCGCAAGGAAGCCCAGGCGCTGGCCTTGCGCGCCATGGCCAACGCGCTCTATTCCACCGGCGATTATCGCGCTGCCATCGAGCATCACCAGCGCGCCACGCAAATCTACGAATCCCTGCGCGCCTGGAAGGAAATGGCCCGGACCCTGAGCAGTTCCATCCAGCCCATGATCCTCTTGGGCGAATACGATCAGGCCTTTCAAGCGGTCGAACGTGCCCGCGAAATCTTCTCGCGCCTCGACGATCCCTGGCGTCTCGCCCGCCTCCAAATCAACGTCGGCAACATCTATCACCGCCAGGACCGTTTCGAAGAATCCATCGCCCACTACGAAAGTGCATACCGCGACCTGATGCCCTACAAAGACGCCGAGGGAATCGCCGTCGTCCTCAGCAACATGGCCGTCTGCCTGATCAGCCTCAACGATTTTCCCCGTGCGCTCGCCACCTATCAGCGCGCCCGCGCCTTCTGCCACGAAAACAACATGCCTCTCCTCGTGGCCCAGGCGGACTACAACATCGCCTATCTCTACTATCTGCGCGGTGAATACAGCCACGCGATCGAAGCCCTCTACGCTGCACGCCGCGCCTGCGAAGCCACCAGCGACGCGTACCATTTCGCCCTTTGCCATCTCGATCTCTCCGATATTTACCTCGAGCTGAACCTCAGCGAAGAAGCCCGCGAAATGGCCCACGAGGGTTTCCTGCGTTTCGAAAAACTTGGCATGGGCTACGAAGCCGCGAAAACGCTGGCCAACGAAGCGACGGCCTACGCCCAGCAAGGCAAAACCGTCCAGGCGCTCGAACGCTTCACAAAAGCCCGCGAAATGTTCGGCCGCGAAAAAAATCTTGTCTGGCCCTGGCTGATCGATCTTTACCAGGGCTTGCTGCTCTTCCACGAAGGCCGCTATTTCGAATCCAGGCGCCTCTGCGCTGCAGCCGCCGCGTTCTTCGATCAATCCGTGCTTCCCGGGAAGGCCGTGCTCGCGCATCTCCTGCTCGCGCGAATTGCGTTGCAGGTGGGCGATCCCGCCGAAGCCCAAAATGAAACCGACCTGTCTCTCTCTCGCTTAAAACTACTTCAAATGCCTGTCCTTGCGTATCAAGCTCACCTGCTTCAGGGACAACTCGCCCACGCTCGCAACGACCGCCCCGCCGCCCTCCGCGCCTTCCTTAAAGCAAAAGAGTCGCTCGAAGCCATGCGCAGCCGCCTCCAAGGGGAAGAACTAAAAATTTCTTTTCTCAAAAACAGAATGCAGGTTTATGAATCTCTGTTGGATCTTTTTATTTCCGGCGATGGCTCGGACGCCACCGCGGAAGAAGCGCTCGCCTGGATAGAAGCTGCGAAATCCCGCAGCATGATCGAAATGATTTTTCAAAGCGGCCAGAGTCTCCCTCTGGGTGAGACGGGGCAGAGCGATCTGGTTCGCAGGATCAGGGACCTGCGCGAGGAACTCAACTGGTACTATCACAGGATCGAGCTCGAACAACTTCGCCCCGAGGAAAAATCCGGCGAGCGCCTCGATACCCTCCAGAAAAAGGCCCAAAGTCACGAGAAAGAACTGCTGCGAACCTTGCGCGAACTCCCGGCGCGCGAGCGGGAAAACACCACTCTCGAAGCTCCCTCAGACCTTTCCGTCAAACAGTTGCAATCCGCTCTCCCGCCGGACGCAACTCTCGTCGAATATTTTTCCGCGGGCGATCGGCTCCTCGCTGCCGTTGTGGATCGCGAGGAAATCCGCATCCTGCCCGTGACTGTGCTCCCCCGGGTCACGCACATTCTCCAATTGCTAAGGTTCCAACTCTCGAAGTTTCGCATGGGCAGCGAGTATGTCCGCCGATTCGAGGAGCCGCTCCTCCGTGCGACTCAAAGCCACCTCGAATCTCTTTACGACGAACTGATCGCGCCGCTCCGCCAATATTGCCGGGGCAAGCGTCTGATCATCGTGCCTCATGGCCCGCTCCACTTCTTGCCATTCCACGCTCTGAGACGGGGCGAAAAGTATCTTTGCGATGCCTTCACAATTTCCTACGCTCCCAGTGCCTCGGTTTTCTTCGCCTGCCAGGAAAAGCCCGCCGGCGCCAACACCAGCTCTCTTGTCTTCGGGATCGCGGATGAACGC
>Ga0210410_10005185_pt1 | contig 11367 bp, 8 predicted proteins | sample IncBWC4MmetaG_FD_161058 | JGI IMG/M metagenome (GOLD analysis project Ga0210410, IMG submission 161058) | Forest soil microbial communities from Barre Woods Harvard Forest LTER site, Petersham, Massachusetts, United States - Inc-BW-C-4-M | ecosystem: Environmental > Terrestrial > Soil >... | reverse complement strand
GCGGCCTCGTCCAGGTCGTTGACCATGACCGCGGCGCCGCATTCCGCCAGTTTCTCTGCAATCGCCCGGCCTATACCGCGGCCGGAACCAGTTACCAGAGCCGTTTTGCCATCAAGAGTGAAGGCCATTCGTGATCGCCAGTTTCCTGTTCTTCGCTGCAATGCAGCGCGAATATTGCTGCACTGCATCATTACACCACAATATGTCCTCAAAAAACAATCCCTACATGTGATATCCCCCGTTGACGTTTAACTCCTGTCCTGTGATGTAGTCGGCATCTGCCGCGAGGAAGCCGGCGGCTTTAGCAATTTCCTCCGTCGAAGCGAATCGCCCCAAGGGAATTTTCGCCTTGATCTGAGCCGCGATTTCTTCCGGAATTGCGTCCACCATCTCTGTTGCGGTGAATCCCGGCGCAATTGCGTTGGCGGTGATGTTGAACTTTGCCATTTCCAGCGCCAGGGTCTTAGTAAAGGCAATGATGCCGCCTTTGCTTGCCGAATAATTGGCTTGTCCGAAGGCGCCCATTTGCCCGACCACCGAACTGATGTTGATGACCCTTCCAAACCTCTGGTTGATCATGGCTGGCAGAGCCGCACTGGTGCAATAAAATGTGCCATTCAGGTTGACGTTGATCACTTCTGCCCAGTCGTCGTCCGTCATCTTGCGCATCGATCGGTCGCGCGTAATGCCGGCATTGTTGACCAGAATGTCGAGGCGCTGCCACGCGTCCAGCACCTCTTTGACGATGCGATGAGCCTCTCCTTTTTTCGCAACATCACCCTGAACGATAGTGCACTCAACCCCGAGTTGCCGGATTTCGGCAGCCGTGGTCTCGGCATGCGCGGTATCGGACCGATAGTTGAGCGCGATGTTCGCGCCGCGCCTGGCGAGTTCGAGAGCGATGGCACGTCCAATGCCCCGACCCGCGCCGGTAATCAGCGCGACCTTTCCCTTCAGTGAGCTCGCTCCGTTGCTTCCATTACTTCCATTGTTTTCCATGTACGTATTCCTTTCCTTAGAATTGCAGTGCACGATTGCCGGATCCACTCGCATCACGACGTAACCCCCTACAGCCCCGGCGCCAAAGCCGGGTGCAAACACGCGCGACGGCCGATCAATTCGTCCCTCCCGTACGGCGTCGTGAATAGCCAGGAGGATGCTCGCGGAGGAAGTGTTCCCGACGCGTTCAATGTTGAAATACAGCCGGTCCTGCGCCACACCGGCGGCTTTGGCCAGATCGAGTACCATATTCTTGTTGGCTTGATGAGGCACGACCAGATCGATCGAATCCATCAGCGTGCCTCCTCCACCATCAGGGTGCGGCAACGCTTTGAGTTCACCGATCATTTGCACCAGGTAGCGCTTCGCCAGCATCTTCACCTCAGGGCCGTAAACGGTGATGTTGTTGTCAAATTCCGGATTCGGCCAGATGATCGAATTCACCTCCGACCAAGGCCCGCTGGCATAAGTCTGGAAGACCTCGATGTCGCTTGCGGCCCCGGCGGGCGCAGGACCTACGATCATGGCCGCTGCTCCATCGCCGAAGATCATGCGCGAAGTTCGCACTGTACCGATCTTGTCGGAGAACTTCTCCGCGCACACGACGATGACTGGGCGCTTGATCTCCTGAAGCAACCGTACCGCCTCCGCCAGACCATAGGACATGCCCGCACACGCCGCTACAATGTCGCACGATGAATGGGTCTGTTGCAGCCCCAACTCTCCGGACAACCACGTCGCAATCGACGGGATGAGGGTCGTGCTGGTGCAACTGCAGAACAACACCGCCCCAATCTCCGCCGGCTTGCGTCCCGATTTCGTCAGCGCCGCGCGCACTGCCAGCAATGACATGTCCTCGAGACTCAACTCGCTGTAGCAGCGCGACTCGATGCCGGTCTTTCCGGAAACATCCTCGGCAGTCATGCGCGACCAGCAGTATGCGTGGTTGCTGATCAGGTCACTATTCGTGCAAGGTACCTCGCCCTCATAAACTGCAATGGCCTCGATCCGGGGTAGAACCGCGAAGTGGTCGCGCACCACCACGGGAGGATATGGCTTTTCGGGCTCGCTCAACGCCAAGGTCTCGGGCCGGGGTGGGTGCGATCGATGTGCTGAGTGCCCGTTTCCCTGTACTGAGCTCCCGCTCCGTTTGACGCGCCGCAGGAACTGCAGCACATCGCTATTGCGCGGATGGTATGCAACCACGTAATCGTCGTCGCGCAACTTGCCCACCTCGATACTGCTGCTCGTCTTCGGGTCCCAGCGATACTGGTTGTGCAGGATCATGGACTGCCGCATGAGGGCCTCGAGCTCGGGGACGGTATGGACGCAGTCGATTACATCGTCGTACTCGTAGCCCGGATAATCTCGATCGTAGATCGCCAGGCGGTAGGTGAGGTTCTTGGGATCGGACAGAATTTCGTCGACCGTAGGTTTAATACCTCGAAACTCCCCCCCGGCGCCCTGCTTGTTGCGAAACACATCCAGCAGGATGCGGAAGCTCTTGTCCTCGGTCTCTTCATCCCACATCGGCGGCAGACTGAGATAGCCTGCTTCGAGCGCCGTGGTCAGGCCGGCGGCGTTCCGCGGCTTGTAAACCGGCAGGAAAATATCGTTTCGGTGCCGAGGCAAATCTGCCCAGCGCGTCGGGCGTTTTTCGTACATGGTCAGAACGTAGCGCTGGGCCCAGAACAGATTCAGAGCCAGGTCCCGGCAGATTTCGTAGCGGTTCTTGTAGTCTCCCGCTTGAACCCGGGCCACGATCTCGGCTTCACCGGGCGCTTTTTCTCCAAAGTCCCGCCGGATCACGGCGTTGAACTGGTTAAGCGTTGCGAAGACGGAAAAATCCAACTCCGGAAAGAAATTGCAGGGAAACACCAAACGGCCATAGCGGTTAATCACAAACGGTTTGAGTAACACAAGCCCTCCTTCTGATCCGGCTTCAGCAGTTATTCGAATTCAACCAGAACCTGGTTGAGTTTGACTGCTGCTCCCGGCGCGACTTTCACAGATTTCACCTTTCCCGCAATCGGAGCTGTAACGCTCGTTTCCATCTTCATGGCCTCCAGAACCACGAGTAAATCGTCCAACTGCAGTTGATCTCCCGGCTGCACGCAAACTCGCACTACGATTCCAGCCACCGGGCTGCGGCAGACTCTCGACTCATCGGCATCCACTTCCGAAGGAGAGTGTGGTCGCGGAGCCGTGGGCACCCGCGTGGACTGAATAGTTGCCGTCCCCGATGGCAAGTGCCCCGGCACTCCAACCAGATTCTCCCCGCCTTCGACCTCGACCTCAACTTCATACGCCTTCCCGGCAATCACGATTTGGATCTTCAAGTGTGGCTCCTGCGAAACATCGCGCCATTCGATGAGGCGATTCGCTCGTTGCCCAGTCATCATTCGCGTCCTCGCTGGGCGACGTTGTGCGAAGCCTGGACGATGACGCGCCCCTGTTGTGCCCAGGGATTAGCGACTGCGCTTGGAGTCTCGAGCATCTTTACCGAGCGAATGCGAACCTTCCTGCCCAGCAAACTTGTGATGGTTTCCGCAATCGTTGCTAGAGTCTCTGAGGTAATTTCCTCGGGTACCTGCGAAACGATTGCTTGCGGCCGGGCAGCGCTCGCGGCTGTTCGCTCGGGAGCGTTCACATTTGCAGACAGCGCGTTTATTTGCCGCTGAAACTCGAGGCGGAGTTCTTCCCTGGTACGCCTCAGGGCGCGACGTGAGCTGATGTACACCAGCACCCATCCTGCAATCACCAGCGCGGCAATCAGCATGTTCGCCATAGTCAAGTTTCCTAGAGCGGAATCAAGCCATGCTTCTTCGGCGGACGGAGTTCTCGCTTCGAGCTCACCGCCGCCAGAGCCTGCGCCAAGTACTTCGAGGTCTCGGCAGGCTCGATGATGTCATCTACAAGCCGACGGCCAGCTGACACGTACGGATTTGCAAAGGTGTTTCGATAAAGCTCGATTAGTTCTTTGCGCCGATGCACTTTGTCTTCCGCCGCGTCGATCTCATGACGGAAAACGATTTCCGCCGCGCCTTCGGCGCCCATGACCGCAATTTCGGCTGTCGGCCATGCCACCACGCGATCCGCGCCCAGTTCCTTGCTGCACATCGCGATATAAGCGCCGCCATACGCCTTGCGTAAAACGATGGTTATTTTTGGAACCGTGGCAGCCGAGTAAGCGAAAAGCATTTTTGCTCCGTGCCGAATAATGCCTCCGTACTCCTGCTCGATGCCGGGCAAGAATCCGGGAGTGTCCACGAAAGTCACCAGGGGTGTATTGAAAGCGTTGCAGAAGCGTACGAAACGGGCCACTTTATCCGACGCGTCGATATCGAGGACTCCAGCCAGTACGCAGGGTTGGTTGGCCACGATGCCCACGGAGCGTCCCTGAATACGGCCAAAACCGATCACGACATTCGCCGCGAAACCTGGCTGGATTTCGAAAAAGTCCTGATAATCCAGCACCCGGTTGATCACGGCACGCACGTCGTAGGCGACTTTCGGGTCTGCCGGAATCGTGTGATTAAACATGGGGTCGGTCTCCCGCGGCAGGTTGTAAGGCAACCGGGGAGCTTCTTCCAGATTGTTCGAAGGCAGAAAGCTCAACAGGCGACGGCACAGCGACAGCGCTCCTTCGTCGTCTTCAGCGATCAAGTGAACAACCCCTGATCGATTCATTTGCGCCGCGGGACCGCCTAACTGTTCGTCCGTTACCACTTCTCCGGTCACCTGCTTGATGACCTGTGGTCCGGTGATGAACATCCGCCCGCGCTTGGTTTGAATAATGAAATCCGTCAGCGCTGGACTGTACGCTGCCCCGCCCGCGCAAGGACCGCAAATAACAGAAATCTGCGGAACCGTACCCGATAGCAAAGTGTTGTTGTAAAACACACTCGCGTAACCGGCGAGGCTATCGATACCCTCCTGGACGCGCGCGCCCCCCGAATCATTGATGAAGACGAACGGGCTGCCGGTCTTCAGCGACAGTTGCATCATCTCGGTGATTTTGGCGCAGTGCACCTCGCCGGCTGCACCGCCGGCAACCGTGAAGTCCTGGCTGGCGAGATGAATCAAACGCCCATCAACCGTCGCGCATCCCGTGATGACCCCATCCGCCGGAAGATCCTTTTCCGCCATGCCGAAGTAAGTGGAACGATGCTTGGCGAAAAGCCCTATCTCCTGGAAGCTGGCTTGGTCGACGAGTGTTTCCACCCGCTCCCGCGCCGTGAGCTTACCGGCGGCGTGATGTTTGGCGATGCGTTGCTTCCCGCCTCCCTGCTCGATCTTCGTGCGCTTGATCCGAAGTTCGGCGACTTTTTCCTCGATCGTCGTTTTCTGCTCAGTAGTCAATTTCAATTCGGGGGTGAGAACGGGATTTGCGGCCATAACAGACCTCCTGGGAATGCCTGGGAGCGTCTCCGTGACAAAGTCTGATGATTTCGTTCGGGGTCAGTTCTGCCAGATGAGACAACTCATTGTCAGCTGGAATGGCGGCAGCATCTGTGACGTGAGTCACCGACCATTGTGACTTGGCACATTTCCTTGGATTCGGCGTGGGCGAATTGGCAGAGACGCGAAGGTCCGCGGAAGAGAATCGAAGGAAAGATGAACTCACAACGGCAAGCCCACGCCCTGTCAGCGGGCCTCAAATGCAAATAGAAACCGGGGCCACAAAGCCTAGCGCTGAACTCTAGCCTTCCATAGTGGAGACATCTCCAACGTCCGCGCCGGCTTCCTTCGCCTTTAGGAAGCGCCGTAGAATCTTCCCCGAGCGAGTCTTGGGCAGGACGGCAACAAACTCCAACGCCGAAGGAGTGGCAATGGGGCCCAGTTCTCTTCTCACGTGTTCGATCAGAATGTTTGCGAGTGCATCCGACGGCGCATGGCCGGCGCGGGTTTGCACAAAGCACTTGATTACCTCGCCCTTCATCGAATCAGGAACGCCAATCGCTGCGGCCTCAGCGACCGCTGGGTGCGACACCAGTGCGCTCTCGACTTCCGCGGTCCCGATGCGATGGCCGGCGACGTTCAACACGTCGTCGCAGCGGCCGAGAACCGTGATGTATCCATCTTTATCTTTTAATGCGACATCGCCGGTCACATAGCAACCGGGAATCTGTTGCCAATCACGTTCGTATCGCGCCGGGTCTTTCCAAACCGTACGCAGCATGCAGGGATAAGGCCGCTTGAGCACCAGGCGCCCACCCACGCCCGGGGGAACAGGCTTGCCTTCTTTGTCGACAACGTCCGCGTCCGATCCCTGCAGGGCCACTCCTACTTTGCCCGGCCGCACCGCCAAGGTAGGTGGCGTTCCCAGGGCGGGGCCACCCAATTCGGTTTGCCACCAATTGTCGATGACGTAGCCCCATTTGCCATCGCCTGCCAGGTGTGTCTGCGCCCAACGCCAGGCTTCCGGATTCAGCGGCTCGCCGGCACAGGCGATCACCCGCAAACTGGTAAGGTCGTATTTGGCGGGATACGCTTCCCCGTAGCGCATGAACATACGCAGCGCGGTGGGGGCTGTAAACATCCTGGTCACGCCATAGCGTTCTACGATCTCCCAGGCGGTTCCTGGATCAGGGTAGTCGATTGCGCCTTCACGAAACAGCGTAGTCGCTCCCGCGCACAACGGTGCGTAAACGATATAAGAGTGGCCCACCACCCAGCCGATGTCGGAAGTGCACCAGAAGATATCCTGCTCGCCGACATCATAAAAATTTTCCAGATAGTAGGTGGTGGCGACCATGTAGCCGCCGTGGACGTGCACCACCCCCTTCGGTTTTCCGGTCGAGCCCGACGTGTACAAGAGGAACAAAGGATCTTCGGCATCCATTTCTTCTGCCGGGCAATAGGTGGGAAACTTCAGCAAATCGTTGAAATCGATTTCGCGCTCACCGGCCAACTCGACGGGGCGGCGCGAAAAAACCACCACTTTTTCTACGAACTCGAGCCCGTCAATCGCCTCATCAACAATGGCCTTTAACTCCACCGTTTTGCCCCGCCGGAAACCAACGTCGCCGACAATCAGGACTTTCGCCCCCGCGTCCACGATCCGGTCGCGCAGCGCGGTGTGCCCTAGTCCGGCATACACCACAGAATGAATGGCCCCGATGCGGGCGCAGGCCAGCATGGCAATCGTGCCTTCGATCGTGAGGGGCATGTAAATGACAACCCGGTCGCCTTTTTTCACCTCGAGCGATTTCAACCCGTTCGCGAAGCGGCATACCATCCGATAAAGCTGGCCGTAGGTGACAATTCGCTCCGTGCCGTCTTCGCCCAGCCAGATGAAGGCCGCGCGGTTGCAGCGCTCCGACTTGGCGTGGCGGTCGAGGGCGTTCAGCGTGATATTGGTCTTGCCGCCAACGAACCATTGATGGTGTACCCCATCCCAATCGAGGACTTTGTTCCAAGGCTGCGTCCAGACGAAGCGCTTGGCGTAGTCACCCCAAAAACCGTCGGGATCCTTAATCGATCGCCGGCACTCGGCAGCAAAATTCTGCTGCCCGCAATTCTGCGCCACGATCTCCGGCGCTTCATATTGCTGACCCGTCGCCAGCAGGTTGGAAATTTCTTCGTTAACAACCGTTGAGGAGCTCATAACGTTCTCCTGAGAAGAGATGTGCGATTTTATTTCCACTCGGAGAAGGTCGCAGTGACCCACATCACAAAGCGATGTGAGGTTGAAAGGAACAGCGACCCTAAACTGCTGGCCTTCTCTTAATTCCCGGGTCTGACATGTGATCTCCCTTGCCGCCATCCGTGACTCGTGTCACAGCCACTTGGCTTCGTACTTCGGACAATAGCATCCTTTAACGCAATTCATGGAGAAACATGTTCACAATTCTGCACGCTGAATTCCTGGCAGCCCGGTGCAGGTCGAGGGTTCGGAGTTCGACCTTCCATTGTCGGTTGCCGTCATCGCGATTGGCACAGGTGCGAATCCGCTGATCCAGAGCACCACCCCGGGCCTTAGAACGAACAAGAGAAACTACATCGAAGCCGACCCCATGACGCAACGCACATCGCGAAGAGGCGTGTTCGCCGGCGGGGACATCGTCACCGGGAGTGCCACGGTGATTCTGGCGATGGGGGCGGGACGGCGCGCGGCAAAAATCCATCCACGAGTACCTAACCACAGGCGAGTGGTGAGGGCATGATGTGACGAAGGTCACGATGACAAGTGCCAAAAATCACCGCCGCGGGGAAGCAAGAGTTTTCTAATCACATCTGACCGGATGCGCGGCGGCCGTACGAGACGAATTTCGCGCCGGGAGTTAGTCATGAACGACCAGGATCTTCTAAGGTGTCCATTGCTGCAGGGCCTCGACCGGATGCACCGGGCCGAACTCATAGGCCTGCTGAACGACAGCGGCGTCCGCGAGAAGCTGGAAACGTGTTTAGCAAAACACATCAGCGCTGTGGAAGCGGCGGGGCAGCCACTCACGGCGTGTGCCGGCGAAAAGCAGCCGGGGAATTTTGATAAGCAAGTTCATAGCTGGAACCCGCAACACTCCCCCTGGAACCGTAGTCCGAAGGAGTAGAGGCACGCAGGGACGGAAACAGCGGTGCGTCTGCCATCAACGAGAGCGTAAGTCGCCTTCGAGTGCGGACTCTTTCCGCCGCAGCGGATCGCGCTGAGCGCCGAGAGCAAGGATTCCGGGCGATGCGGGCTGCGGAATGTCCAGGATGGGTTTGGTCACGGAAGCACCGCGGCCGGCCTCGTTGGTTGAATCATCCGCCGCCTCTTTGGTCTGGCCGGCGTTGATCGCCTTGCCCGGGGTGGTTTCGTAAGCATAGCCCGTCAGTGTGACAATGAAGGAAAAGCGGCCCTCTTGAACGCTCAGTCGCGCCCACCCGTAGTGCGTTTTTCGACCAATGCTGAATTTCAATCCAAGGTAGCGGTTAGTAGCACGGAGCCAGTTGCCCGAGAAATGATTGGGGCAGTCTTTAAAGGCCATCCGTCCATCGCCTCCAAAAAAATGCTGGCCGTGGCCGATGCGCGACCCTCGGCTGAGCGCCTCGGGGGGAGAACCCTGGGCGCCGTTGCCGTTGGCCGCAGTCTCGCCAAGCGTCCAAACGGCGCTGAATCTGGAGCACTGATTGATGTTGTCGTCGACTACAAAGTCGGTTATCCCATCGTGGTTAAGGTCGAGATTGTAGTTGAGGTCAGGATGATTCGGGTTGGGCGACAGCACGACATGGGTGTGGGTGTAAATGATCTTCGCCTCGGATAGTTGGCTCAGCGCAAGAATGCCAATTAACGCGGCGCCCGCCGCAGTTGCACACAGGTTCAGGTATCGATAGGCTGACTCGGAGAGGTTATCTGTCTTACGGGGCCGAGAAGCAGATTTCATAAGGCCTCCCTGCAGTTTCGCGGAGTTCTACTCCCAGCGTTGTGGTTTGTCACCAGGAATTTCACCTCCCTTCCTGACGGTGAAAAAATCTCAGAACTGTGCCGCTTCTTTTTTTGGCGGGGAGCGGGGTCTCGCTGAAAGTCCAAGAGCCTTAAGGAATTAGCCGGTGTGATCGATATCACAATTGGCTGTGCGCTCTGCACTAGCTGCATCGAGAGCCCGGGGTTGATGATGTCGGTAGTGAAGGAGGGGCGGCGATGATGCTAGCGTACAGGCTTCTCCGGTTGGTGGAGACCCACTCTGATGCCCTGGCGGCAGGGCTTCTCGAAAAGACGCACAATTCCCCGCTGCTCCCCGGTTACCGCAACGTCCCACCTGGGGAACTCGAACAACGGGTGTACGAAATCTATCGGCACCTGGCCGACTGGCTTCTGGGCAAGAGTGAATTGGATGTCGAGAAACGTTACGTGGAGATTGGCTCTCGACGCGCCCTGCAGGGCGTGCCGCTAAGTGAACTCATCTGGGCGATCATCCTGACCAAGAAGAATCTTTGGAATTTCCTCAAGCACGAAGCGGTTCTCGACCGGCCCGCGGAAATCTCCGGCGAGCTCGAAGTGGAAGAGTTGTTGGATCAGTTCTTTGACCACGCCATTTATTACGCGGCCGTCGGTTATGAGCGCTCGCGCGTGCCCGAGCCCGCGCACAAGGCGAGCGCTCTCGCATAGCGGTGTAGAGGGGAGAAGAATGTCCTGGGAAATTGATTACAAGAACAAGCTACAGACCGCAGACGAGGCGCTGCATTGCGTGCGGTCGGGCATGCGTGTCTACATTCAACCCGGTTGCGCCGAGCCCGAGACTCTGGTCGAAGCACTGATGCGCCGCGCTCCCTACGTGCAGGATGTCGAAATCGTTCACATGATGACCATGGGACCGGCCCCTTATGTGGCGCCCGAGATGGCAGGGCACTTCCGGCACAACGCCATGTTTATCGGCAGCAATGTGCGCGAGGCCATTAACGATGGCCGCGCCGACTACACACCCATCTACCTCAGTGAAGTTGAAGAACTGTTCGAGAGCGGAGCCATGCCGATCGATGTCGCGCTGCTGACACTCTCTCCTCCCGACCCGCACGGCTTCTGCAGTTTCGGCGTGGGCGTGGATACATCGCTGACTGCGGCCAAATGCGCCCGCTACGTGGTAGCGCAAATCAATGATCAAATGCCGCGCACCTTTGGAGACAGTTTCGTCCACGTGAGCGAACTGGATGCCGTCGTGAATGCCTCCCGCCCCCTGTGCGAGATCAAGCAGCCGCCCATCACCAACATGCATAAGGCCATCGCACGCAACGTCGCCGCTTTAATTGAGGACGGTGCCGTGCTGCAGACCGGCATTGGCGGCATCCCGGATGCCGTGCTGCCCTTTCTCCTGGATCGCAAGGATCTAGCAGTTCACAGCGAAATGCTTTCCGATGGCGTGATTCCTTTGATCGAAGCCGGCGTGATCACGGGAGCGCGCAAGAATTTCAAACCCCGGAAAATCATCCTGGGATTTGCCATTGGCACGAAAAAATTATTCCATTTCGTGGACAACAATCCGATCTTCGAGTTCCATCCCACGGCCTACACCAACGACCCGGGACTGATCGCCCGCAACGACAATATGGTGGCGATTAACTCGGCACTCCAGATCGATCTCACCGGCCAGGTCTGCTCCGATTCGATTGGCAACCAGTTCTACAGCGGCATTGGCGGGCAAGTTGATTTCCTGCGCGGGGCTTCGCGCTCGAAGGGCGGAAAATCGATCATCGCGGTTTCGTCGACGGCAAAAGATGGCACGATCTCGCGGATCGTGCCGATGCTGAGCCCAGGGGCAGGAGTAGTTACTTCTCGCGGACTCGTCCGCTACGTCGTAACCGAATATGGGACTGCATATCTACACGGCAAGACCATCCGGCAACGGGCACAGGCATTGATCGACATTGCACATCCGCAGTTCCGCGAAG
>Ga0210410_10005184_pt1 | contig 11367 bp, 11 predicted proteins | sample IncBWC4MmetaG_FD_161058 | JGI IMG/M metagenome (GOLD analysis project Ga0210410, IMG submission 161058) | Forest soil microbial communities from Barre Woods Harvard Forest LTER site, Petersham, Massachusetts, United States - Inc-BW-C-4-M | ecosystem: Environmental > Terrestrial > Soil >... | reverse complement strand
CGGTGTTTAGGTCAAACCGGAAATGTTGTCCGGCAAAAATACGGCTCAAGGTTGCTTCTTCGGCCGCTGCCGAGAAACTCGAGAAAGAACGCAAGGTACCAGGTAAGACCTCGGAGGTCACCTCAAAGTCGAAATGGTCCCTTCCGAAGAATGAAAGCAGCACTTCTGCCGCAGCGGCACTAATGACAGCATGCGCACCTGGGAAGGACGGATCGGGAGCGGTTTTGCCGGCTTCAGGAAGCCAACCCGGGTTGGCTAGTGTCTCGGGGTTGTCATCGGTGTTTGCGGCACGAATTGCAGTTACTGGCCGCCAGAAATTGTACGTATATTTTGCGTCATAGAAAGCGATTACGCTGTCCGCGATGCTGAGGTTGAGTAATGCGAAGAGCCGGGCATTGTCCGCGGTTCTCAGATTGTGAGCCTGTGAGGCCGTTTGCGTGATCTCGTTCCAATAGTTTTGGATGGCGCCATTCCAAAATCGCCCGGTCAAGGCTTCGTCGGCCGTCGCGGTTGTGCTGTTTTCGATGCCCAGAGATTCTATTTCATTGAAGGCATCAGTGTATTCGTCGCTGGTTAACTTCGGGGGAGGACCTGGACGGAACTGGTTTGCGCGGTTCAGGGCAAACGGTGTGACATGAGACCAATGCGTGAACTGCGGCTGTGGAGGAAAGTTCGGCGGGGTCGATTGGTAATCACCCGGCGCGGTCCCGAAAATATAAGGAATCGGCTGAGCATTGGAACCGTCATTGCTACGCAGAGCCAGAATGCGATCCGCGACGGCCACCCCTATAGCGATACCTTCGGTCTTGCCTTTTCCGTCCGCAATTTGTGCTAAGGATTGCTGAAGTTCGCCATCCAGCGTCGACTTGAGGGTCGGGTACAGCCCGGCCAATACCTCGTGGGCTGCTGCTGCGGCCGCGGCCTCCTGCGAGGCGATTGGCGACGCCTCTGGCATCGTGACAAGGTAGGGCTTATGCCTCCTGTCTATCGCGTTGACCGCGTCATAAATTGCGGCGTGCATGATCGCAAAGCTGCGGGTAGGGTGGACAGTCGCCGGCTGCGCGCCTGGCGTGCGAACAATCCCCAGGAGTATTCTGTTCCACTGGACAACCGGGTTCAGCGCGTGAGTCGGAGTCACTTCTATTTTAGAGTCACTTTCAGTGAGCGAACCTGCATATGCCCCACTTGCCTGGGCGGAAAGAACTGCGCACAGGAGTAGGAAGCTGATCAGGAATTTCTGCATCATATTTGTCCCTTCGTTCTTATTTGCGCGAGGTGGATTTAGCTCGTGACGACGTTTGTCGGCAGAAGCCGCCTCGCATCCCTACAGACCGGCGGAGTGGGGAAAATATTCCAGCAGGAACAGTGCCGGCGTTCCGCAGCCTCGTCGATCGTGAACGACGCGGTACATACGGGCAGAGCCTCGGTCCTCGTACTAGCGTAACCGACGAGGTCGGACATAACCTCAATGAGCAGGAACTTGATCCCCTAGAAGTGCCGCGCTAACTTTTCAAACCAAGACCGGCGCTAGGATGAGCAGATTCACTGTGCCTCTTTAGTCCCCAGCGATCTGCCCATCCCGATTGTGCGCACGGTCATGGTAAACGCCAGGCGTAACGCCCTGGCGCGCGATCTATAGCTGACGCCTGGCTTCGTCGGCTTCTTCTGCTAATCGGAGAAGAAACGGAACAATCCCTGTGTTTTTTCCCGTCTTTGGATCGAGGAATAGTCCGTCTTGCGCAAAGCTGTTGACGGAGGCCACGGCGCCCCCAAATTGTGTGGACGTCGGACGAATAATTGCAACGGGGCCGAAATCGGGATCAAGGAAGTGTGTGGGTTCGGGCATAATCAAGTTGGCCTGCAGTGTGTCTCCATTGAGGGATTCAGGGTTTGTCTCTCCCTGCGCAACATGGAGGTCCCTGAACGTGACGGTTGAGTTGTTAACAGGGTCCGTCACGTTGAGGGGCGGATTGCCTTGGTTTGCGTTGCCGCCTTTGTCCTGCCAGGTTTGGAAATGCATCGTTTCACTCGGCCCAATGCTCAGTAAAATCCGCAAGACCTCCAGGTTACTCACCTTCTGTGCCAGTGCCGGGTAAAGACTAGTGCCGCCTTGCTCGATGAATGCAAAATGGAAACCCGCGGTGAACGCAATCGCCTGCAGGTTGGGCAAGATGCTTTTGGGCGGATTACTAGGATCGCTGCCAGCCGTGTCGTTATCATTCCTTGGAATAGCGGTGAACCGCCCACCATTCAAACTGTTCGTATTTGATCCATCGAAATTCCCGGTCGCCTGGATAAATTTCGCAGCCGGATCGAAATCGGGGTTGGTTATGCTGCGATACCGCGTCCAAAAACTTGTGTCGATGGTTAACTGGGTTAGATTTGTCAGGCGTCCGCCGTCTCCGCGAAAATTCTGATTGGCTCCGGTCGCCTTACTGGTAGGCAAATGTCGAAACGGTTCCAGGCTAACTGCGCTGGCCCCTTTCGATTCCAGATATTTCTTCAGAAAGGCCGCGTGACTGATTTCATCGTCCGTGTTGTCGTGAATATACTGCGGCATGTCCCCGTCAAGAATGGTGAGCGCAGCCATGTATGTAGGATTTCCGCCATTGACACCGGATACCTCATTGTCTTGCGTCCCACCAAGCTCGGAGTACTGAATCCATAGGTCGGCCTCGACTTGCTCCAAAGCTTGTAGAAACGTGAGAATGGCGATGTCCCCTTTCGTGATGGACACGCCGTCGTCTTCCCCCTGCGCAGACGCAACCAAACTGCCCGGCAGTAGACCTGCGGACAGTGCGGCCGCTCCCGCTCCCATAACTCCTTTCTTCAAGAATGACCGCCGATTCGCACTAAGTTTCGTCAAACCCTCAGATTGCTTCATCATTTTTCTCCTTTGGTTTCTCGGAACAATAAAAAGCCATTTCGTGTAGCACTCCGATGTTTCGTTGGAGCGTCAAACTAAGCGTAACTTTGTGACGAGCTCACTTTTGTCATGTTGAGGTCAAGGGAATGTCAAAATCTGACCCATTCCATTTCGATAAATTTACATGAGATTTACAAATGCCTACCGCACCCAAGCGCGGCGGCGTACACCCCTCCAGACTCGTGGGCCGCGAAGTTTATTCCGTGAAAGCAAAGAAAACCGATGGGAATAAAAGAGATTGGCGTAGAGTTTTAACTAGAGGACCGTCAAAGTCATTCGGAGAGAGCCAAATGGAATACTTCGCAAGGCGGGAAAGGGAGCTGGGTTGGACACCTTGAACAAACACGTGAAGAAAAGCACGGCACTCGTTATTTTGGCTTCGCTGGTGCACTTGGCCGGACTGGCTTATGGCGCCTCTGAGAAGCGCTCCATCGACTCTGTTCATTCTAAGATAACAATCCACGTGTACAAGACTGGGCTCTTCTCCGGCCTGGCCCACGATCATCTAATTGAGGCGCCGATCGAGTGGGGCGAGGTTGACGATTCCGAAAGCCCATCAGTGGAAATGCGCGTCAGTTCAAACAAGCTTCGCGTTTCAGACCCCGAAGCGTCTGAAGGCACTCGAGCAAAAATTCAATCGACGATGCAGGGCGTCGAGGTTCTCGACGTTGGCCGCTTCCCACAGATTCATTTTCAGTCGACGGCAGTGGAACCCAGCGGGACGGACCACTGGGTCGTTCATGGGAATCTGGATTTGCACGGCCAGACCCACCCAGTTTCGGTCGACGTCACCTTCAAAGATGGAATATACGGGGGGACGGCGGTTCTGAAGCAAACTCAATTCGGGATTACACCGGTAAAGATCGCTGGAGGAACTGTCAAAGTAAAGGACGAGGTAAAATTGGAACTCTCCGTTTCCGTCGTGAAGTAACCTTCTCAACTAAACAGCACAAAATCTAATCCGTCAGCCTCAGGCGGAGGAACAACACGACGTCGCGTCTTGGCTGGCCCGTCCTTGACGCTTTTCAAGGGCGGGGTTTTTGGTTTGATTTCCTATGCCCAAAGGCCCAGGCGGGAGAATTCGGACAAGAGTTCGCGGGGGGAAGTGAAATGGAAACCAGTCATGCCCAGGCGAACTGCCGCGGCGACATTTTCTCGCAAGTCGTCAACGTACAAGGCTTCTTCGGGTAGGGCTCCTAACTCGCGCAATGCGTGGTAGTAGATCGTGGGGGCTGGTTTGCTGGTTCCGACTCTGCAGGAATAAACCCTTACTTGAAAATGGTGGACGAATCCGAACGCGGCTTCGATGTGCGCGACGTGGATGGGGTCGGTATTTGAAAGCAGGGCCAGGCGGCAGCTCGCTGCGAGGCGTTCAAAAAGCGGGTCGGGGAGAATCGTCACAGGGGCGAGGACGCGGTTCCAACTCGCGCAGAATTCTTCAAAGCTGAGCGACAATTGAAATTTTTTGGAGAGATGTTTGTACCAATCCCGCGGCGTCATCCGGCCTTCTTGCCAGTCGTCCCAGCGCGCGTCGGCCTGCAGCGCGTTCCACACTTGCTCGGCGGAAAGGCCGTCTCGTTCGCCAAACGTTTCAGAGGTGCGGGCCAAATCAACTTGGATAATGACGCGGCCAATATCGAAAATGATGGCTTTGGGGACTTCGCGGATTGGACCGCCAAGGATGGGCACGGCTATTTGCGCTCGGAGGGAGTTGCTGAAACGACGGCGGAAGTTTTCGCGGCCCCCGCAAATCTGGCGCGCAGCACGCTGATGATTGGAGGCAGCAGCGAGAGAAAAATCACCGCAGCGATGACGTAGTGGATATGCGCCCCGATATTCTTGTCCTGTCGGCCAAGAAAATATCCACTCAGAATCATGCTGCCGACCCACAGAATGCCGCCAAAAATATCAAAGGTCAGGTACCGGCCGTACGGCATCATGGCCGCACCGGCAACTGGAGGACAAAACGTGCGAACGATTGGCATGAAGCGGGCCATGATCACCGTCTTTCCGCCGTATTTTTCGTAGAACTCGTGCGCGCGCTCCAGATGGCGCTTGCGAAACACGAAGGAATCCTCTCGCCGATAGAGCGCCTGCCCCGCTTGCCTGCCGATCCAGTAACCGATCTGGTCCCCCACGATCGCGCACAAGGGAACGAGAAGGAGTAATTTTGCGAGATTGAGATTACCTGCTCCTGCGAACACGCCCGCGACGACCAGCAGGGAATCGCCGGGCAGAAAAAATCCCACAAAGAAACCAGTTTCGATGAAGACGATCACGCAAACCAACAGCGTGCCGCCCCACTCAATCAAGCCCTGAACGTTAAAGAGGAAATGGAAAAAATGTGCGAGCGATCCGATCATTAATCAGCGTCAACGGGGTGCGCCGTGTCTCCTGCTGGAGATGCAAATACCGTACACCCCATACGGTAACAGAAAACGAACGGATCCTGGCTGCAGAGTTCCCATTCGAGAGCCAACAAGACAATGAGCGATCTGAGTTGGTGTGCGATCATTAGGACGCCATCCGGCTTTCGACCTGTCCGAACATTTCTGATGCAGTGGTTTGTTCGGACCGGCGAGCGAGCAACTCGCGTAGGTACGGGAGGGCCCGCCGCATCGCTTCGGCGCCCGCGGCGTGCGCTTCGTCCACTCGCTTGAAATCACTCCAACCGATCTGCTGAACTTCAGGTTCCAGCATGACGTCCGCTTCACTGGCCCAGGATGGCGAAAGCTCCTTGCCGCGCGAAATCTCAAGTATTCCTTTAGATATTTTAGTGATATCGCTGGCGAAAGATGCAGTGCCAACGCCTGAATTCACGGTTACACCCAGGACGCAACCCGTATTCATCCGCGCAGCCGCAACCGTAGGAACGGGGGCGACGATGCAGCCATCTGCGAGTGCGCGCCCTTCGTACTCCACGGGTTCGAACAGTCCTGGAAAGGCACAGCTCGCGCGAATGGCGACGTCAAGGGGCCCTTTGGAGAAAACATAAGGCGCGCTGATATCAATGTCAGTGGTGACGATGGCCATAGGGATGGAGAGTTCCTCCACCCGGCTGGAACGGAAGCATTCGCGTACGAACTGGCCTATGCGATCGTTACTCTGCGCCTGCGGCTGTGACTTTCGGAAGCGAATGAAATCACGAATCTGCACCCGGCGCCCTAAATCACAAAGTTCACGAATCGGAATCCCATCGGCAAAGGCAGCGCCAAGCAGGCTTCCGATGCTGGTGCCGACAATCCCAGTAATAGGAATGTGTTCCTGTTCCAGAACTTCAATTACACCCAGATGCGCGAATCCCCGGGAGAAACCGCCGCCCAAGGCCAGGACGACTCCCGCATGGCCATCCGCACCCAAATGAGCGCTTTGCCGCAGGGTGTCGCTTGACGAACCGATCGCGCTTGAGTGAGGACCACGTAGAACTGTCATGCATGCAGTGTGACTGCCGGGTACGGTACCGGCAATGAAGCGCGGGAACTACTGGGCCAGTACCCGGGTAACCAGTACTGTTGGGGGCGGGCTTCACATACCAGCCTGGCTGGGGGTGGAGCGTAAAAGTAGAGGCCGAACTTGATTCTGGCGGGCACCCCTTCGGGACTCAGGGTAAACAATGAAGAGCCCGCACCGGCAGTAGAAAAATTTTGTGCCCCATCCGGTAACAGTACTTTTCTCCTATGACTTTGAGGCGTCCGTACCATTGTGGGACTCGACTCACGAATGGAAAATGGCAAGTGTTCGAAGCGATTCTAAAGTTCTGAGGGAGTCGATACCATGTTAAGCCCCTACGCTTCCTGGGTTGGACAGGCAGTCGTACTACAAGTGGCGACTGGAGATTTGCGCGTCCCGCTGCGTGGCGTCATTGTTGGGGAATCAGATGCCGCAGTGCGGTTCCGCATCGGAGATGGCTGGGACATCGACATTTACAAACCAATGATTCTGGCCGTGGAGCAGGACAACTGGGCCAGCATCCTCATGAACTAAAACTAAAGGAACTAGAAATTTTGGCCGCGCCTTCTGCGGCAGAGCGAACACTAAAATCGAGTTTACTCCGGCCCTGCCTCTGTCTCATCCCCCCGGCCCCGGGTTTGCATCCCCCTGACGAACCCGGGGCCTTCTCCTCCCCCAAGCCGTGATACGTGACTAGTGGCTAGTGGCTAGTGGCTAGTGGCTAGTGGCTAGAGACTTGTGACTAGTGACTCGTGACTGGTGAAAAGATTCGCTGCCAATTTAGGTTGGCCAATCGGCGGGGATATTCAAATACGATTTATTGAGATCGGCGATTGAAGAGCAGCCTAGCAATTTCAATGTCCTGACTAAATCTGCGCGCAGGATGGCGACGGCTCTGGATGCACCTGCTTCTCCTGCGGCACCCAACCCGTACGCGTAAGCACGTCCCACCAGAACGGCACGGGCTCCCATGCATATGGCCTTAACAATATCGCTGCCGCGGCGCACGCCGCCGTCCATTAGGACTTCGATTTGGCCGTCCACAGCCTTTACTATTTCCGGGAGTACCCGCAATGTGGCGGACACACTATCGAGCTGGCGGCCTCCGTGATTGGATACGATTACACCTGCCGCGCCCACGTCGATGGACCGGCGAGCATCGTCCCCCGTTAGGACGCCCTTGACGACAATCGGGCCCGGCCAGACGGCGCGCAGCCATTCAAAATCCTTCCAAGTCACAACAGAAGTTGCCAGTGCGGCGGCGACATCAATGAGCGCCATCGGTCCATGGCCGGAAATGACTACATTGGGAAGTTTGTGGATGCCGCCGTCGAGTAAGAAAGACGTGAGCCATCCCGGGCGGGAGAAGAATTGCGGGAGAAACGGGATCATTTTGAGAAGATTCCCACTCATCAATTCGGCCGTGCCGTTTCGTACGTCACGCTCGCGCATGCCCGCCGTGCCTGTGTCAATCGTGACTGCCAGTGCCGAGAACCCGGCGACTCGAGCTCGTTCAAGTGCAGCCTCCGCAGCTTCGCGTCCCCCGACTAAATAAAGTTGATACCAGACAGGGCAGGAGGTGGAGGCCTTTACGTCTTCCAGTTTGTGCCCAGAAATAGTTGAGAGAATGTATGCAATGCCGGCGGCGCCTGCTGCTCGAGCAGCGGCAACTTCGCCATCGGGATGCATCATCCGGCTGTAGCCTACTGGCGCAAGCAGCGCGGGAAAAGAAAGTTCGCTCCCCAGGATTTTGGCGCGCAAATCACAATCCGGCACCGCGATCGCACTGCGAGGCCGGAAGGTCAGCGCGTCGAATGCGCGGCAATTCTCAGTCAGTGTGATCTCGCCTTCGGCGCCTCCGTCGAGGTAGTCGAAAACCGCGGCGGGCAGGCGGCGCTTGGCCAAGCGCCGCAAATCTCCAATATTCACGACGCGCGGCGCAACGACGGCTCGGGTCTGCCAAGTCATCTCGCGCCTCGTTCGGTGGTGTGCAGAAACATAGTGGGACTCTTTGTTTTTTTATTTGCCATGACGGCAGGCATTGTACTCCACGATGTTCGCGAGCGCGGAGGTGGAAGACAGATTTTAGTTTGACACGCGCACTGCTTGTGACGACACTAGGCAGCCGATTCCTGCAAATCGGCCTCGCTCTCCTTAAACCGGAGCTTGATGACGCTGACGCTGCTCGACTGGGCCGTGATCCTCGGGTATCTGCTGTTGATGCTCCTGCTCGGACTTTTTTTCCGGAGACGCTCGAGCCGGAGTACGGAGGATTATTTCGTATCGGGGCGTCAAGTCACCTGGTGGCTGGCGGGAACGTCCATGGTGGCCACAACGTTCGCGGCGGATACGCCGCTCGTGGTGACTGGCCTAGTCTACACGCAAGGCATCGCGGGAAACTGGCTCTGGTGGAGTTTCCTGCCGTCGGGAATGATGACGGTGTTTTTGTTCGCGCGGCTTTGGAAACGCTCGGACCTGCTCACCGATGTGCAGTTTGCTGAAATGCGCTACATGGGAAAACCGGCGGCGTTTTTGCGGGGCTTTCGGGCGGTCTATTTGGGACTGTTGATGAACTGCCTCATTCTGGGCTGGGTGACCAAGGCCATGACGAGCATCGTGGGCACGGCTCTCGGCAAAAGCGAAAACGCAAGCCTGGCCATCTGCATCTTTTTCCTGATTCCGTTCACCGGTTTTTATGTTTCTATCGGAGGGCTCTGGGGCGTATTGTGGACCGACCTGTTTCAGTTTGTGCTGAAGATGGCGATCGTGATCGCGGTCGCCTACTACGGTGTGAAGGCCGCTGGGGGAATGTCGGCAATGCTCGCAAAACTTGTGGCCATGCGGGCGGTCGCGGGCCCAGGAGCGTCGGACATCACGGCAATGTTTCCTGATTTTTCGCGCGGGCTCCCGGCGGAGGCAATTTGGACTCTGCCTGTGCTGACATTTCTGGTGCACCTAAGCGTGCAGTGGTGGGCGTTCTGGTATCCGGGATCGGAACCAGGCGGGGGAGGATATATCGCGCAGCGAATTTTCAGCGCACGGGATGAGCGGCATGGCTTGCTTTCTGTATTGTGGTTCAATATCGCGCACTACGCGGTGCGTCCCTGGCCCTGGATTCTTACGGCGCTAGCGGCCGCGGCGCTCTATCCTGGGCTGGCGCATCCGGAATCGGGCTACATGCTTGTGGCGACCACCACGATGCCTCACGCGCTGCGCGGGATTTTGATTGCAGGATTCATGGCCGCGTTCATGTCCACGATTGCGACGCAACTCAATTGGGGGAGTTCGTACCTGGTGGAGGATTTTTATCGGCGATTCATTCGCCGCGACGCTTCGGAAAAACACTACGTGAGCATTTCGCGGATTGCCACGCTTCTGCTGGTGGCGGCGTCGGCATTGGTGTCGGCGAAATTGGCCACCATCAGCGAGGGTTGGGAAGTGGTGCTCGAAGTGGGTGCGGGGACCGGCGGAGTTTATTTGCTGCGTTGGTATTGGTGGCGCATCAATGCGTGGAGCGAAATTTCCGCGATGGCGGCGGCTCTCGTCATGACGCTAATCCTTCACCAGTGGCATATTTTCGGTGGAAGCGCGCCGGTAGTGTTTGCGAAGACTACACTCGTGACCACCGGCATCACGACGGCCGTGTGGGTCGTGGTCACGCTGCTGACACCCGCTGAGCCTGACGAAGTTCTGCTCCGCTTTTACCGGAAAGTAAGGCCGCATGTGACAGGGTGGCGCCGCATTGCCGCGCTTGCGCCGGAATTGGCGCAAACGCGGGACCTGGGGCGGAATTTGCTGGCCTGGGTGCTTGGGTGCGCCATGGTGTACTTGGCATTATTCGGCGTTGGCAGGCTGTGCTTCGGCCAAATCGGTATGGGAAGCGTTCTGCTAGGATTGGCCGCTGTTTGCGCGGTGTTGCTCTATCGCGATATAACACAGCGCGTGGGCGCCGATTCGATGGGAGGGGTCATTGATTAAGAAAGGGCGCGATAGTGGAGTGGCGGGACTTTCGGGGTCCGGCCAAGCGCATGCGGTGACGGCGTCCTTTCTAGGATGGACGCTCGATGCATTTGACTTCTTTGTTGTGGTGTTCCTGATTGACAAGCTGGCCGCGGATTTTCATGTGGGAAAAAAAGCGATCATTGGTTCCTTGTTTGTGACACTGGTGATGCGCCCCGTGGGCGCGCTCATCTTCGGCCTGCTCACCGATCGCTATGGCCGGCGTATTCCTTTGATGGTAAACGTAGTTTTCTTTTCCGTGGTTGAGCTGGCGTGTGGATTCTCCCCCAATCTGACATTTTTTCTGGTAATGCGGGCGCTCTATGGTATCGGGATGGGCGGGGAGTGGGGAATCGGGGCATCGTTGGCGATGGAATCAGTCCCGCCGCGGTGGAGAGGGATTCTCTCTGGGATATTACAGAGCGGCTACTCGGTGGGGTACTTGCTTGCCGCAGTGGTCGCGCGTTTTGTGCTGCCGACGTGGGGCTGGCGGCCGATGTTCTGGCTGGGCGGATTGCCGGCGCTTCTGGCTTTTTATGTTTCAGCGCGTGTGCCCGAATCAGAGGCCTGGAAGCAGCATCGCGCGCCATCGACGGGCGCGGTTCTCAAGATCGTTGCCGGCCAGTGGAAAAGCTTCCTTTATCTCGTTCTGCTGATGACGTTCATGATGTTCCTTTCGCACGGCACGCAGGACTTGTACCCGGACTTTCTCGGCAGCGTGCACAAGTTCACGCCGGCGCTGCAATCGTATATGGCCATCATTTACAACATTGGCGCCATTATCGGGGCAATCGTCTTCGGACAATTCTCGGAAAAGCTGGGGCGGAGGCGCACAATGATCTCCGCGATGACATTGTCGCTGCTCGCGATTCCGCTGTGGGCGTTTGGCGGATCACTCCTCACGCTGATCGTCGGGTCCTTCCTGATGCAAGCCGGGGTTCAGGGGGCGTGGGGAGTGATTCCCGTTCATCTGAGCGAGCTTTCACCGGATG
>Ga0210410_10005183_pt1 | contig 11368 bp, 9 predicted proteins | sample IncBWC4MmetaG_FD_161058 | JGI IMG/M metagenome (GOLD analysis project Ga0210410, IMG submission 161058) | Forest soil microbial communities from Barre Woods Harvard Forest LTER site, Petersham, Massachusetts, United States - Inc-BW-C-4-M | ecosystem: Environmental > Terrestrial > Soil >... | reverse complement strand
GACGTTGAGCATGGCGTCGCGGCGGTGGTCCCAGACCTCTTTGGTGACGGGGAAGTGGAGGAGGATCATGCCTTCGGCGGACTGGCCGGGGCTGATCATGGTTTCGCGGAGCAGAGGTTCGGAGGCGAGGGGCCTGAGGCCGGGGAAGGAGGTGTAGACGTTCTCGAGGTCGAGTTTTTCGATGGCGCTGGTGGTGATCTCTTCGCCTTCGGCGGTGGTGAGGGTGGCGGTGAAGTCCTTGAGGAAGAGCGGGAGGTGGAGGCGGTCGTCGATGCGGAGGGTGGTGAGGACGTAGAGCGCGTCTTCGGTGTGCTGGTTGGCGACGATGATGGAGTCGGATTTGAAGACGGTGTGGGTGGGGTAGATGGCGGTGCGGACGATGGTGAGGTCGGCGGTTCTGTGCGGGGTGAAGCGGAGAAGGAGAGCTAGGACGATCCCTAGAATAAGGAACGCGAGGAGCACCGGTACCAGCAGGTTACGTCGAGCGGGTTGAGCAAACTTGGGTTCTGACACTGGGATGAGGATAGCAAGGGGGGAGTGTTTTCCGGAAGGATAAAGAAACGAACTTTAATAAGTTTTTGCGAAGAATATCTTCGTAAGCGGTGACGTACGTGGGTATCCGGGCCTGGGGGGGTGGAAGTGGTTGGATTGTTGGGCTCTTGGGCTGGGGAAGGCTGAATCTCAGTCCTTGCGGACGGCGTACTCCTCGAGCAGGACGGTGATGAGGGCGGCGGTCGGGACCGAGACGAGGGCTCCGACGACGCCGGCCAGGGCGGTTCCCAGGAGCAGGGCTACGAGGACGGTGAGGCCCATGAGGTTGACGCTGGAGCGCATGATGCGGGGGGTAAGGATGGCGTTTTCGATGTTGACGTAGATGACGTAGAAGAGGAGGACGCCGGCCATCTTGGTCCAGGAGTCGAGTGCGGCGACGAGCGCGGCAAGTGCGATGGTGATGGCGCCGCCGGCGATGGGGATGATGTTGAACAGGCCCATGAGAAAGCCGAGGAGGACGAAGTAGCGGACGTGGAGGAGGCCGAAGACGATGATGCTCGAGACGCCGAGGATGAGCATGAGGGTGCCCTGGCCGACGAGCCATTTGCTGACTTTGCGTTCGGCTTTTTTGAGGGTGTTCCTCAGGCGCAGCCGTTGCGGCGAGGGGAAGAGGGAGAGGAAGAAGCGGTAGGCGTTTTCGCCTTCGAGCATGAAGTAGATGCAGAGGAAGGCGGCGGTCAGGATGTCGAAGAGGTGGGAAAGCCAGAGGGGCAGGTTGGTGAAGAGATAACTGGCGGTGGCGTCGAGGGCTCCGACGGCGCGCTGGGCGATGGCGTCGACGCCGAACCGGTTGGCGAAGGGAATTCTTTTGAGCTTGGCGACGATGTCGGGGATGCGCTGGGGGAGCTCGTCGGAGAAGCTGCGGAGGTCGTTGAGAACGGGAGGAAGGCCGGTGGTGAAGAAGAGTGCGAGGACTCCGGCGACGCCGGCGATGAGGAGGATAATCGCCACAGCGCGGGAGGGATGGTAGCCGCGGAGGTTGAGCTGCGTGATGCGGGTGACGGCGGGCATGAGAACGACGGAGAAGAGGCCGCTGACGTAGAGGATTAGGATCTCTTTCCGGAGTGTCCAGGCGAGGGCGAGGAGGAGAAGGACGGCGATGGCGAAGAGGATGTGGCCGCGGATGGCTGCGCGGGTTCGCTGCTCGTACGGGGTGAGATCTTCGGAGGTTGAGTTGGTCAGCCGATTTCTCCTTGGATGCTGGCTTCCGGTGCTGGCTGTTGGATGCAGTTGGAAAGGATCGACCGCGGATTGCGCGGAGAAAAAGGATTGATCGAGACGAATCAGCTCCTCGCCGGTGGAGTCGCTCTTATTTTTATCTTTTCGTCGCCTGGGCGGGAGTGCGGAGTTTGAGTCGTCAGGGCTTCGCCTGAGTGAGGCCCAGGAAGATCGCGTCGATGGTTTGGTCGGCGGTGAGGTTGGCGGTGTCGATGGTGAGGTTGGCGAGGCGGCGGTAGAGGGGGTGGCGCTTCTGGAAGCGAAGCTGGGCGGCGGTGGGATCGGCGAGAACGGGACGGGCTATGTCCTGCATCATGCAGCGGTCGAAGAGGGTGGGGAAGGGGGCGTCGAGGAAGATGGTGAAGGTGGCGGGGGTTTGCTCGAGGAGGAGGCGGTTGGTGAGCTCTTCCGGGGTGCCGCCGCCGAGGGCGAGGACGGTGCGGTCGTGGCCGAGGGCGGAGGCGAGGGCGGAGGATTCGAGGCGGCGGAAGTGGGCCTCGCCGTGGCGCTCGAAGAGCTGGGGGACGGTGGCCCCGGTGCGGGCTTCGAGGTGGGCGTCGAGGTCGAGGAAGTTCCAACTGAGGCGGGCGGCGAGGAGGCGGCCGATGGTGGACTTGCCGGCTCCCATGAAGCCGGTGAGGACGAGGCGGCGGAGGTGTGCGGGGGCGAGGGTGGGGCCGGGCTCGTTGTTGGGCATTTTTCTGGTTTGGGCTTCAGTCTTGTTCTGGATTTGGGCTTCGGACTCGGTTTCGGGTTGGGTGGACGTCATTGCCTCTCCTTGCTGATGGTGCGGGAAAAATGAAAGAGCCGCAACCTTTTTGGGCTGCGGCTCGGGAAGATCGATGACTCTGAGGGGGTTTTATGTGTTTTCAGAGATGCATGCGAGGACTCCGCTGGCCGCTGGGTGGCGCCAATAGCAGAGGGTAAAGCTCGTAAATAGGAACTGGCTCGTCATGCTGGATAGACGATACACCGGGGTTGTGGATGGTTGCAAGGGATTTAGGCGGTGAGCAGCGGGTTAGGGTCCGGTTTGACCATCACTTGGGAACTTTGAAGATACGCAGCTCGGCGGGCTGGTCTCCGCGCCGAGGTACTCCGAGGTAGAGGGTGTTCAACTCGGAGGAAAAGGCCGATGTCCGCGCACCAGCGACAGTGGGAACACGCGCGACCAATTGGTAATGGTCGGCATCCCGCTGTTTGATGACGTCGACGAAGCCTTCGCCGCACGAGACATAGATTCGCTTATGGGCCGGATCGTAGAAAAGGTCGTCGGCGTCGCTATTGGTATCAATCTTTGCGACGGCCTTTCCGGTTGCGGTATCGAGCACCACCAACTGTGCTGGATGGCGGGTCCCTACGAACAGGCGATGGGTGGCTTCGTCCAGACCAAGAGGAGTGTTGCCCTCCGCATCCGCAAGCGGCCAGGTATGGAGAAGCGTGAGTTTATCGCGATCCATCACCGCGATTTGTTTCAACGTAGGCATATTGGCGAAGATCCGGCTGCCGTTTTGTTCCACCGCGATTCCCTGGAGTTTGTCTGGCAAGGGAATCTTTCCCACGAGCTTGCCTTCAGGGATGGCTATCACCGCGATGCCGGTCTTCCCGACGGTCATACATCCCACATAAAGCCGTTTGGCGCGGGCGTCATATTGCAACTCGTCGAGATTGCTCTCGAGATCGATGCTGGCGATCAGGTCGAAGGTTTGACCGTTATAGATAGACAGGCTCTGCCCGCGCGAGACGTAGAGTTGATTGAACTCAGGAGCGTAGCGAGCTGCCGCGGGCTTCTCTCCCTCCAGGCTGCGCCAGGGCTTGCCGGACTTCAGATCGACGATCTCTAATGTCTTGTTTGTGGGCGCTGCGGCGAAGAGCCGCAGCGCCCCGGCATCGATCGACATGTGGTTGAATCCCCCTTGCACCTTGGGCAGGGAGACGGTCTGGGAAAGTACGAGCGGGGAGAGCATGAGCGGGGTGTTTTGTTGGCCATAGGCGAGCGAAAGCGGGCAGAGGATGAGTGCCAGAAAGGCGGCAGGGCTATACTTCATCATTTCATCGAAACCTTAGAGGACTGAAACCTCGATTGCATGGGTCGTTCCCTGAGCTGCTTAACGCATACTCCTATTCGGCTACTTCGTAGACCCTGATGGCCGCGGCGTTCTCACCTGCCTGCCGGACGGCAAGAAAGAGACGGTTCAGCTCGGGCACGAACAGACTTGTGCGCGCCCCTTTCACGGCTTCCAGCTGGGCAATCTTGTTGTAGTGGTCGGCATCCTTCTGTTGATACACGGCGATCGCCCCTTCGCCGCCTGAGACGTAGATGCGCTTACGCTTTTGATCGTAGAAGACATCGTCGGAGTCGCCTATGGTCGGAAGCTTCGCTACTACCGCTCCCAATCGAGTGTCCAGAACCAGCAGGACAGCAGGTTTGCGGCAGACGATGAAGAGCCGGCTGTCCGCCTCGTCGAGCGCCATCGGAAAGTTCGATTGGGCATCGTCTGTCGGCCAGCTGGTCACCACAGCAGACTTAAGCCGGTCGATTACAGCTACTTTTTGAGAATGGGGCAAATTGACGAAGAGCCGGGGGCCGTCTTTTTCGAGCTGAAACGACTCAGGATGGGCATCGACTTTGATATCTCCCACCTTGTTGCCGTCGGGATCGAAGATGGCAATGCCACCGTTGCCGTAGCCGACAAAGATGCGCCGCGTTGCCGGGTCCCTGCGGATATTGTCGGCGTCGTCGCCCAGCTCGATCGAGCGGAGCGGCTGAAACATCTGCGCGTCGAAGATGCGGACTGTGCCGTCGCCACCGTTGGCGATCCAGAGACGCTTTCTCTCCGGCTCATAAAGCACTCCTTGCGGTTCTGTCAGCCCGGTGATGGAATGGGCTACCTTGCCGGTCTTGGAATTCTTGAGGTCGTCCTTGAGGTCGATTATCTCTACCGTGTTATTGCCAAGCGCGGCGACGAAGAGCCGTTGGTTGTCTTGATCGTAGGCGAGGTGATCGATGCGACCCTTTATGCCGGGGAGGGGAATGGTTCTCTCCAGGCGCAACGGCGAAGGTGACTGCGGATGGGCGAGCCCGGCTGCGACGAGCAGCATAAGGGTCGCACCTGTGCCTCGGGCTCTTTTGTTTGTCATCTCCGGTCTTCCTTCCTGCTTCCGGCAGGGTCTTTTCGCGACAGACCCAAACTGCGCTCTTAGACTATTCCTGTCGACCTGAAAGATTGCTTAAGGCAAAACCTTGAATGTCTTTTTGCGGTCGTTATGCACGACGAGATGACGTTTTGGGTGGGTGATGAGAACAGGCGAAGGCGAGGGTAACCGTAGACTCTTCGACTGCGGTTCGCACGCAGCGCGAATAACCCCATCCTTCACGATATGACTGTGAAGGATGAGGTCTCCCGGAATTCGCGTTGGAACGTCGGATTGAAGTGATGAGTGGATTGGAGGAGGAACCAATCTCATCGTTTCTTGCTGACCTCGGCCATGATGGCGGTTGCCTCCTTCTCGACCAGAGGAGTGATTACATCCTCTCCGTCTGCGGTTGCCTTTGCATCCAGAGTGGTGTTGAGCACCGGCGAGGTGTTGCCTGCAGCGTTCATGTGGTATTCGAGGATTATGTCGCTCTTGGCCTTGACTCCGCTGGAGAGAGTCGCTGCCTGCGATGCTGCGGCGGTTGCCGAGGAGGCGGCAATGGCTCCGCTTACGGAGTTGGTTAAGCCAACCATGGGAATCATATTGGCCATGCTGGACGCATTCTTGAGGAAGCCCATGCCTCCGGTCGGCTTCTTCTGGCTAAGGTTGCTGTAGACGAGAAAATCGCATTGCGTCGCCTTCGCCTCGGCTTCTATCTGATCGGGCAAGAGGGCGGCGATGGATACGGTCTCGACGGAGGGTCCGGCGAGGTATTGCACGAGCATGACTCGCAGAGGCTCGCCTGCGGACGGTCCTTGCGCGCTTTGTCCTATCTGAGCTTTCGGCATGGTGATGCCGATTCTCACTACGCCCGGTTTCTTGTCGCCAAGCGCGGGGGCAGGGGCGGCGGGAGCAGCGGTCGCGGCAGGCATGGTAACGGTGGGCGCCTGGCCAGGCAGAGCTTTGGCGGCTGACAAACTGTGTCCCTGGGCGGCGGCGCTCTGGGCGGCGATGCTCTGGAGCATCATCTGGGTCTGGGCTGTTCCGAGCGCTGTTGAGGCGGAGGAACCGCTCTTCGATAGCAGGTACTGCATCAACATCTGGCTCTGCGCGGCAGTCAAAGCCGTGCCTCCATTCTGTTGTGCAGCGAGTAGCTGCAGGAGCGACTGTGCCTGAGCATCGGAGATGATGGTTGCTGCCTTCGATGTGCTTTGAGCAGAGAGGGTGGAGGGGCAAACCGGCAGGAGCAGGACTGCGGCCAACCCTGGGAGCATCAATTTGCTGGAAATGAGGCGGATCATAACAATCTCCTTGTTCGCGAAGATGTGGGAGAGTTTGGGGTGCCGACGCTTCGGTGGAGGCTTGAACCGATAGCCTCTCTTTCACGAGCGCGGGACATTGACCCTTATGTTTAGTAACGCGATAAATTTCACAGGAGATGGTCAGCCCTTTTGCAAAAAGTTTCAGAGGAGAGGCAAGCGAATAAAAGTGTTGGAAATGGTGAGGCAGCCGCATTTGGGGGTTGCAGGATGGATTGACTTTGAAAGTTGACGGCAGTACCGTAACCGCTAGAAAAGTCTTTCGGGCCCGATTCTTGTGCAGGACAGGATCGCCCAATGAACGAAGCGCAAAGCGGTGAAATCACGCAGCTTCTGGTTGCCTGGAGCCATGGCGAAGAGACTGCGCTCGAGATGCTGACCCCCATCATCTATGGGGAGCTGCGGCGTCTTGCGCAGAGCTACATGCGGCAGGAGCGGGCCGACCATACGCTGCAGAGCACGGCGGTGGTTCACGAAGCGTTCATCCGCCTGATCGATCAGAATGTGGAGTGGAAGAGCCGTGCGCATTTTTTTGCAATCGCAGCCAAGATGATGCGCCGCATTCTCGTGGACCATGCGAGGGCAAGGTCGACCTCGAAACGTGGAGCGGGAATGGCTCGCGTTGACGTGGAGGAGCAGGCGATGGAGTCGCAGGAACGCAGCGTGGACCTGTTGGCTCTGGATGAAGCGCTCGAACATCTGGCCAGGATTGACCCGCAGCGAAGCCGCATTGTGGAGCTTCGGTACTTCGGCGGCTTGTCGAATGAGGAGAGCGCCAATGTTCTCGGGATCTCGCCGGCGACGGTACAGCGGCAGTGGTCGGGAGCTAAGGCATGGCTCTACCGCGAATTGAGCGGCAGGGAGTCGAGCGGCGGGGAGTCAAGCGGTCGGGAGTCAATTTGAGGTTTGTCTATGTCTCCGTCAACCGTGCCTCCGTCAACGATGTCTTCGTCAACCTGGATTCGAGTGAGCGATCTGGTGGATGCGGCGATGCAGCTTTCGCCGGAAGAGCGCGCGGGTTATCTCGACAAGGCATGCGACGATCCCAAACTGCGGGCGTATATCGATTCGCTGGTTGTCCCGTTCGAGCAGGCCGGAGACTTTCTCGAAGAGCCTGCGCTTGAGAGTTATGCGCGCAGCAACGCGGAGGAGTACGGCGCCAACGCGTGGATCGGGCGGCGCATCGGCGACTATCGCCTCGATGAGCAGATAGGCGAAGGCGGCATGGGCGCGGTCTTCCGTGCGTCTCGCGCAGACGATCAATACCGGAAGCAGGTCGCGATCAAGTTATTGAAGGAGGGCTTTGAGTCGAGCTATGCTCTGGCTCGCTTCCGGGCGGAACGGCAGATCCTGGCGAATCTGGAGCATCCCAATATTGCCAGGCTGATCGATGGCGGGCAGACGGAGGAAGGGTTTCCTTATTTCGTGATGGAGTTGGTGGATGGGGAGCCGATCGATCAATACTGCGATGCTCACAAGCTTTCGATCAACGAAAGGCTGAGGCTGTTTTCGACGATTTGCTCGGCGGTGGAGTACGCGCACCAGAACCTGGTGATTCATCGCGATTTGAAACCGGCGAATATTCTGGTGACCGCGGACGGGGCGCCGAAGCTGCTGGATTTCGGGATTGCGCGGCTGCTCAGCCCGGATTTGCTTGCGGAGGAATCGGAACGGACGGTGAGCCTGTTGCGGGTGATGACGCCGGAGTATGCGAGCCCGGAGCAGATTCGCGGCGATGCGGTGACGACGGCGAGCGATGTGTATTCGCTGGGTGTGGTGCTGTACCTGCTGCTGACCGGGCATCGTCCTTATTACTTCACGGGAAGGTCGCCGACGGCGATGGCGGAGGTGATCTGCGATACGGAACCGCTGCGGCCGAGTGTCGTGGTGAGCCGTACGGAGGTTCGGACTAATTCTGATGGAAGCACTGCGGTGCTGGCGTCGCCGGAGAGTGTGAGCGCGGCGCGAGAGGACAAGCCGGAGAGGCTGCGGCGGCGGCTCTCGGGCGATCTGGACAACGTGCTGTTGATGGCGCTGCGCAAGGAGCCGCAGCGGCGCTATGCGTCAGTCGGGGAGTTTTCGCGGGACATTCAACATTACCTGCAGGACGCGCCGGTGTTGGCGTGCCAGGATACGTTTGTCTATCGCACGAGCAAGTTCATCCGCCGGCATCGGGTGGTGAGCGCGTCGGTAGCGATCTTCACCCTGACGTTGCTGGGGGGAATCCTGACTACGTTGCACCAGGCGCGGATTGCGCGTGCGGAGAGGGCCAAGGCGGAGCGGCGCTTCAACGATGTTCGGCAGCTTGCGAATGCGATGATGTTCGACGTCCACGATTCCATCAAGGATCTGCCTGGGGCAACCTCTGCGCGCAAGCTGCTGGTCGATCGCGCCTTGCAGTATCTTGACAGCCTCTCGCGCGAGGTGACGGACGATCCATCGCTCGAGAAGGAGCTGGCTACGGCGTATGAGAAGGTGGGCGACGTTCAGGGTCTGGCTCCATTTGCCAATCTTGGCGATACGGCGGGAGCGCTGGCGAGCTACAACAAGGCGCTCGAGATTCGCCAGTCCCTGGTGCGGGCGAAGCCAGGGGATACTGAGGCGCAGAATGCGTTGTCGTCGCTGTACTACAGAATGGCATTCAGCCTTGACGCGAAGAGCGACTTCGCGGGGGCATCGGCGAGTATACGCAAAGCGCTTGCGATCAATGAAGCGGCGGCGGCTCGGCATAAAGACGCGACGTCGCTCGACCGGCTGGCGGGAACGCACTATGTTCTTGCTGGAATTCTTACGGAGACAGGCGCTCTGGATGAAGCGATGAGCCACTACAAACAGGCGGAGGCGATCCGGGGAGAGGTGCAGAACCCTACTCCCAAGGAGGCTGCTCTGCTGCGCGGCCATCTGGTCGCGGACCATGTTGGAATGAGTGAAGTTTATGAGCTGAAGGGGGAGCTGGGGCCGGCGGTGGATGTGGCGGAGAAGGCATTGTCTGATCTGCAACAGTTGATCCGGGATGATCCGAAGAACGCTACGATGCAGATGTTCGTCGGCGAGGCGGAGATGAATCTGGGCAAGCTGCTGGAGCATGATGGCCGGCTGAATGAGGCGCAGAACCATCTGGGGCAGGCGGAAGAGCGCTTCCGATTTCTTGCGGGCGCCGATCCGTCGGATGCTTTAGTGGCGACGAACCTGGGTTATACGGAGATGCACCTGGGGGAGACGCTGGTCGCGAAGAGACAGATCAAGGCGGGACTCGCCCGGTTCGCGACGGCTTTGGAGGGTTTTGAGCGGACGGCCAAGCAGTCCAGACAAAGCGATGATATTTCCTTTGGGCTGGCTGAGACTTTCACCGGAATCGGGGCGGCTCATGCGGCACTGGCGAAGGGACCTGCTTCCACGCAAGTGAGTGAGTGCCGACTTGCCGTGTCCTTCTACGACAAGAGCTTGAATATTCTGTCTGAAATGCAACGGCGCGGGGCACTGGTGGCGCAGGATCAGAGCGTGTTTCATCAGACACTGGACGGGAGAGCAGCTTGTCAAAAGGTTCTTGCCAGTCGTCTTGTCAATTGGGGCGCGGCCGTCACAGGATGACGGCGAACCGAGGCTGGGGGCCCCTTCGGGATGGGAACACAGAGTTAAAGTGGGCTGATCGGGCTAAACGGGCTAAACGGGCTGGGGGACGCGGAGATCTGGCAGATCGTCATCGTCGGAGCCCAGCATCTTGAGCTTGTTCTGGATGCCGCTCCAGACGGCGTCGCTTGGTTGTTCGGTAAGGTCGAAGAGGCTGCGGGCCTGGTCGGCGATGGCTTCAAGGTCGCGGACCAGGGCGGCACAGTCGGGATTGTTTTTGAGGAAGGTCTGGAGGCGCGGGTCGGTGCTGACGTGGCCGTCGCCGTTGGCGAAGAAGTCAGGCAGATATTTTTCGAAGTCCGCAGGGGTCATGGTGTCGAAGTCGGGAAGCTTGGGGTCGGTCATACCGCTACCTCGTTGAAGCCGGCTGGCTGGGTGGACTGTTCCGGCTGGCGGAGGAGTTCGCGGAGCTTGAGACGGGCCTTGTGAAGTTGGGATTTGCTGTTGCCGGTGGAGCACTCGAGCATGGTGGCGATCTCGTTGTGCTCGAAGCCTTCGACGTCGTGGAGGACGAAGACCATGCGGTAGCCGGGGGGCAGCGAGGCTACGGCGCGCTCGAGAGCGACACGGTCGACTGAGCCGGTGAGCTGGAGGTCGCGGCTGCCGAAGTCGCGCTTTGGCGCGTCGTCTTCCGATGGGTTGATGGTCTCTTCGAGAGAGACGAGGTTGAGGCCCTTCTTGCGCAGATGCATCAGCACTAAATTTACCGTAAGTCGATGCAGCCATGTAGAGAAGGCGGATTCGCCGCGGAAGCTGCCGATCTTGCGGAAGAGGTGCAGGAAGGCCTCCTGGGTCATGTCTTCGGCCTCGGAGACGTTGCCGAGCATGCGAAGGCATAGGGTGTAGACGCGGCGTTTGTGGAGGGCGTAGAGCCTGGAGAATGCCTCTGCGTCTCCGTTTTTGGCTGCTTCGATCGCTTCTGCTTCGCCCGCAATGGGCGGGTTTCGTTTGTAGACGCCGGGGACGGCGGGGGTATTTTGGGTCATTTGTAGGCCTTGGACGTCCATAGCTAGACTCCGGACAAAATTCCTAGTTCTCCGTTCAAGTTTTCGCCTGCTCTAAGCCTACCGCAAACGGTTGTTGGAAGTTGCTGCTCGTACGTTTGAGTGGCGGGGCGCTGGAAAGGTTGTGTCTGCAAAGATGTTGGATTTACAGGGCTTCAGCCTCAGGAGCCGATGAAGCGGGCGTAGAGGGTGCGGGCGAGGGTGATGTCGGTGGTGCCTTGGATGAGGCAGCGGCCGTCGGGGAAGAGGGTGAGGGTGTGGGGCGGGCGCTCGAAGCGGAGGAGGAGGTTGTTGAAACGGACGGTTCCGTGGGGGAGGAGACGGTCGCGCATGGCGGCGAAGTCGACGGGGCGATGGTGCTCGTGGATCTGGACGGAGTTGCGGCCGCAGAGGGTGATGTGAGGGCGGCCAATGCCGGAGAGGTGCGAGAAGATGCGCTGGCCGCAGACGGTGCAGGCGGGGTTGGGGGTGCTGGTGCTGATCTCGCTTCGCTCGTTGGTCCATAGGTCG
>Ga0210410_10005182_pt1 | contig 11369 bp, 8 predicted proteins | sample IncBWC4MmetaG_FD_161058 | JGI IMG/M metagenome (GOLD analysis project Ga0210410, IMG submission 161058) | Forest soil microbial communities from Barre Woods Harvard Forest LTER site, Petersham, Massachusetts, United States - Inc-BW-C-4-M | ecosystem: Environmental > Terrestrial > Soil >... | reverse complement strand
GTGGATTTCAGCATGACTGTCTCCTGCTACCAGGCAGATGCAGAAGGCCGAGCGTGTGCAAAATGCGATTCCTGCCGCTTGCGCGCCGCCGGCTTCGCCGCCGCAAAAATCCCGGATCCCACGCGCTACCGCTGAAGTCATACCGGTGTTCCGCGGCGGAAGTTCGGCTATGATGCGCCCCTGCAAACGGGACGGTAGCTCAGTTGGTAGAGCAAGGCCCTTTTAAGGCTTTGGTCCTGGGTTCGAGTCCCAGCCGTCCCAACTCCATAGACTTCCGGCGACGTCCACCGACGTCCTGGATACCCGGGAAAACACCAGTAACTCCGGGAAAACTAAAACAAAAGCGGCGTTTCTTCGTCCGCGGACTTCCGACGTGGTTCGCGTACAGCCAACCTTTTTTGGGGCCGGATTTGGGCTCTTTTGAAAAAACCCCATTGGCGAGGGCCGAAAAGTGGGTCGCTGCAGGCTCGATATACTGGGAAAATGGCTGTCGGAACGTCGGAACGCCTTCGCTAGAGCCCGAAAGTCGCCGCCGGTTCGAGTCCGGCTTGCGCCACCGGATCAAAGTAGCTCGACGCGTTTCATTGCAATCACCTCGTCAAAAGGAATGGCCGTTACCTTGTTGTTCAAGTCATATCGCTGCCGACCTGGATACACTATCCATAACTTGTTCAACCGAAGGTCATCCAGCGCTATTCGCATTGACGGCGTAAGCGAAGGGGCATCGCTACGTTTGATCTCGACGCCAATTCGGCGAGATCCACGGAGCATCAAAAGATCGATTTCCGCACCCTGGTGGGTGGCCCAGAAATACGCTTGATCCGGCGCGGCCGCGTGTAGAAGCTGTTCGATCACGAAGCCTTCCCAGGACGCACCCAATTTCGGGTGCGTGAGCAAATCGCGCCGTGTTCTTAGCCCCAAAAGTGCATGTAGCAGACCGGAATCGCGAACGTATATCTTAGGTGCTTTCACTTGGCGCTTTGACAGGTTTTCATGCCATGGTTGAAGCTGTCTGATCATGTACGCGCTCGTCATCAAATCAAGGTAGCTGCGTACCGTGGGCTGCGAAAGTCCCAGGGATCTTGCGGGTTCCGCAGCGTTCCATAGTTGGCCATGATAGTGCGCTAGCATGGTCCAGAAGCGGTGGAGTTGCGGGCTAGGAATCCGCATACCTAACTGGGGCAAGTCCTGTTCGAGGAAGGTTCGTATGAACTCCTCTCGCCAGGTGAAGCTGCGTGACTCCGAGGTGGCGACAAATGACCGCGGAAATCCGCCGCGCAACCATAGCTTAGCGGAATGACGCTGCCCGACTTCCTCCAAAGCGAAGCCCGCCGTCTCGATGACCTCAATACGCCCCGCCAGAGATTCTGAGGACTGACGCAGCAGCGCTGGAGATGCACTTCCGAGCAAGAGGAATCTCGCAGGCGATCGCGGCCTGTCGATCAATACCCTTAGAATTGGAAAGAGATCCGGTCGTCTTTGCACCTCGTCAATGACTACCAAACCACGCAGGTCGCCCAGAGAAGTTTCAGGGTCCTCAAGGCGGCGTAATCCGGTGGGACGCTCCAAATCGAAATAGTTTTCCGAATCAGGCGCGAGCAAAGTGCGGGCAAGCGTTGTTTTCCCCGATTGTCTGGGTCCCAGCAAGGATACGGAAGGACTGCGCCGAAGGGCGCTCTTGAGGTGATTCAGTAAACGAGTTCGAGGGATCACGGCCGCAGTAGTATATCAGGAAATAACGAATGTATACTTTCGTATTTCATGATACTGAAATTGATAGGTTAATGCTGATAAGCGAATTTTCGGCACTCCAGCGCGGATTCGCAACGATCGAGTGACCCCAGGAGCGCACCACCTGATCGACCGGGCACGTGGGTAATGGGCCTGGCTAGACAATCGCGTCGCTCGAACTCGCGATCGTCGTAGCGACCGCTCTCAGGTAGCGTTTCTGGGCGGGCGCGCCACATTGCCTGGTGGTGCTTCGTTCAAGCCGGCCCAGAATGCACCCACCCGCGTCACTGCCTCGACGAATTCCGCGAATTTTACGGGCTTGACCACGTACGCATTGACACCCAGTTGGTAGCTGTTAAGCAAATCTTGCTCTTCGCGCGAGGACGTCATGACGACCACGGGAATGACCTTGAGTTTGGAGTCGTTCTTGATCTGGCGCAGGACTTCCATTCCATCTACCTTGGGCATCTTTAGGTCCAGCAGAATGACCGCGGGCTGGCCGTCGGTGCGCCCAGCAAAAGGCCCTCGCCGAAACAGGTAATCGAGGGCCTCGGCACCGTCGCTCACGCTGAAGACATCGTTAGCCAAGTTATGCCCTGATAGTACGTCGAGAATCAGCTCGGTGTCGCGCGGGCTATTTTCCACCAGCAAGATGCGTTTGAATGAGTCCATGATGTGTGCCTGCGAAGTGTGATTAGGCCGCCGTTGCCAACCGAAGCGTGAAATAAAATGTCGCGCCCTGGTTCAACGCCGCCTCCGCCCATACGCGGCCGCCATGCCGGGCGATGACCCGCCGCACGGTGGCCAAACCGATGCCCGTGCCCTCAAACTCGTTGGTGCCGTGCAGTCGCTGGAACACTCCGAAGAGCTTGTGAGCAAACTGCATGTCAAAGCCTACGCCGTTGTCGCGCACGAACACGATCACGCGCCCGTCTTCCTCGCCCGCGCAGCTGATCTCGATTCGTGCCGGATTGCGCGGGCGGCTGTATTTGACCGCGTTGCCAATGAGATTCACCAGCACCTGCTTCAGCGCGGACGGATCGCCGAATACCTCCGGCAGCGGCGCGATCTTCCAGTCAATGCTGCGGCCCTGCGTCACCGAGTCCAAAGCCAGTATCGAGTCCTGCACAAGGCCGTCCAGTCCAATAAGGTTCTCGTACAGCTCGACCTTGCCCATGCGGGAAAACGCCAGCAGGTCATCGATGAGCCGACCCATTTCAACGGCTGCGTCGGTTATCGTCTGCAAGTGGCGCAGGGCCTTGTGTGAAAGCACGTTTGTCCCAATTTCGCGCGTCAACAACTCGATGAAACCCAGAACGTGTCGCAGTGGCGCCCGCAGGTCGTGTGACACCGAATAGGAGAAGGAGTCCAGCTCGTCGTTGGCTGCCTGAAGCTCTCGGTTGGCGGCCCGCACCTCCTGCGCCTGGCGAGCTAGCTCGGCCTCTGCCTGCTTGCGCTCGCTGATGTCGCGCACCGTGCCCTGCACGGAGAGCTGTCCCCCCGCCTCCATGCGGGTTAGCAACACATCGGCGGCAAAGGCTTCGCCGTTCAAACGCTGGTATGTCCACTCGAAAAAGTGGGACCCTTCGCGCATAGCGGTGGCAATCATCTCCGTCGCCCCCTCAGCCGAAGGTCGCCCGTCCGGCTGCCGTTCCGGTGAAACGTCCCGCGGCCCCAGCGCAGTGATCACCGCCTTGCTGGTGGCCCCGAACATTTGCAAGGCCGCTTGATTCGCGTCGCTGAACAGCCAGGAAGGGGGCATTAGCACGATCAAGGCATCACGCGAGCTTTCGAACAAATGCCGATATCTGCGCTCGCCGACCTGCAATGCCAGTTCTACGCGCTTGCGGGCAGTGTTATCGGTGCCGATCAACAGATAGCCGATAATGCTCCCGTGCGCATCGCGCAGCGCAGTGACCGACACGATGGCGGGGAAGTGGCTGCCGTCCTTGCGGATATAGGTTAACTCGTAGATGTCCTCGATGCCACGTGAGGCCTTGAATACCAATGCTTCGAAGCCCGGCGCAATCGGAGTTTCGAGTTCGAGGCTCAACGCTTTGGCGCGCGCGATCACCTCTTGCGGATCGGACAGCTCGGCCGGGGTGATTTTGTTCATCACCTCGGCGGCCGTATAACCCAGCATGCGCTCGGCGCCGACGTTGAAGATCTGGATCACGCCCTTCGCGTCGGTGGCGATCTTGGAGAAGTTGGCACTGTTAAAGATGGCTCTCTGCAGTGCTTCAGCCCCAAGCAGCGTTTTTTGGCGCCGCAGTACCATGATGCCCTCAGGGCTCCTGCCCTAGCACGTTGAATTCATCATAGGCCTTGTGCGCCTCCGAGACCGAGCACCCGGAGTATCTCATCTCGCGAAGCGCCCTTCTCAATCCAATCGTCGGCGCCCGCAGCGCGTGCCGCCGAGATGTTCTCTTCCGACAACACACCGGACAGCATGATGAGTCGACTGTTCGCCGTTGTGGGGTTTGCCCGCAAGCGTCGGCACAGTTCGATACCATCGACGCGCGGCATATTGATGTCGAGCGCGACTAGGTGCGGTCGGAAGCCTTCCGTAAGTTGTCCGGCCTGAAATCCATCCACCGCACATTGCACACGGACGTGCGAACCCGATGTGAGGATGATCTCGCGCAGATACTCGGCAAACACCAAGTCGTCATCAACCAGCAGCACACGCCGCGCCTCCTGGGTTGCCGCGCTGATCTCGCTCTCGAAGTAAATGCCGTGCGTCTGGGCAAACCGCTGCAGTTGGTCGAGCAGAAAACGACGGTGGCCGCCGGCTGTCGACACCGACGGCAGCAGACCCTTACGTGCCCACTCGCGGATAGTGACGGGCGATACCATGAGAAGCGAAGCGGCTTCCGAGGACGTGACGTACATTTTGGGTCTGGCTGTCATAACCATTGCCGAAATTGACACACGCATCAATCCAGCAGTCATTAAAATGTGATGTATTCGACGAATTCGCCTGAAACGATCAAATCGATGTAAACGATGGGGTAGTGTAGTCGCTATTGGCAATGGAGGTCAACCATGTTGCAACCATCACTGAATTTATCGACGCGCCGACGCTTCGAGCGGGCATTGATTGATGGAAACCATCGGGAACAGCAGCGGCTTTCACATGAGCTGCACGATGGTTTGGGGCAGGACCTTGCCGGGCTTGCCTATCTCGCCAATGCGGGCGTTCTCCCTCAGGATGTAATTAGTGATGCTCCTCTTTCGTGACCTAGATTCACGCGCTGCAAAATTCTTTCCCCCAGCGGCAACCGGGGTGGCCGCGCTATCGCGCAACAGCTGGCCGCTGCATTGCGGCTCGCCACGCAGAACCAGGGTCCCTGTATGGCAGTGCGTGATTCGGTGAAGGCCATCGCTTCTTGTCATGGAATTAGATGAAAACGAAACTTCGCCTCATGCGAAAAATGCAGATCGGCTTCCTCGCAGTCGTCGTAATACTTTTCGTTGTCAGCCTTGTCGCTTATGGCAGCGTCACTGCCGCAACTGACAATTCACTTTGGAGCGAACATACACGCCAGGTCCTTGAACACATCGAAAGGCTGCGCTTGGCGATGGAGAACGTTGAGAGTGGTTATCGCGAATACGCGCTTAGTGGTGACGAGACATCTCTGCAACAATCTCGCGTCAATATATCGCTCGTCGATCATGAACGGGGATACTTGCGTGCACTGACGACGGATAACCCCAGTCAGCAGCACCGGCTTGATACCGTCGACAATTTGGCACGGCAGACCACCCAGCGTGGCGACACTTTTGTCCGCTCGCGCCGGTCAGGCCGCGCTGACGCGGCGGAAGAAATCGTTCTTAAAGGACAGGCAGATCCGATTCTGGCCGAGTTTCGCACCGTTGCTACTGACATGACGGGCGAGGAGCGCCGGCTCTTGCAAATTCGTGGCGTGGCCGCCAAAGGGAGCTATGGTCATGCCAAGGTGGCTCTCAGCGCGGGAAGCGCCTTTGCATTGTTGATCGCCACTCTTTCTGGCTGGAGGATCCCGCGCGACTACACCAAGCGCACGGTCGCGCAGGAAGAACTCAGGCGTCTGAATCGATTGTACGCCATGCTCGGTGGCATCAACGCATTGGGTATACGCGTGCGTGATCGCGACGATCTGTTCACGAACTCTTGCCGCATTGCGGTCGAGGACGGCGAGTTCGAGATGGCGTGGATAGGCGTCGTCGATCCGAGCGAGACGAGGATTATCCCGAAGGCCTGGGCGGGCATCGACGAGAAGACGCTGGCGGCCATCCAAGACCTCTTCTCCGGGAGCGAGGGCACGCTGCAAGGAGAAACCTTGGCCGCGCGTGCGATCAGGCAGAAAGCGGCGGTTGTCTCGAACGATGTGCCGAACGACGAGACTTTATTATTTGGCAAGATGCACACCGAAGCCGGCGTTCGATCGATCGCTATGCTGCCTCTGATTGTCTCGGGCACAGCGATCGGCGTGTTCGTTCTGTACACAAGCAAACTGGAGTTCTTCGATTCAGCCGGGCTGCAACTCTTGACGGAACTGGCCGGCAACATCGCGTTCGCGATCGATCATATCGAAAAGCAGGAGCGGCTCGATCAGTTCGCCTTCTACGATGAACTCACCGGACTTGCGAACCGCAGTCTGTTTCTCGAGCGGCTTAACCAGCATATGCTCAGTGCCGCGATCGCTGGGCGCAGGGTGGCAGTATTCCTGATCGATTTAGAGCGGTTCAAGAAATTCAATGACAGCCTCGGCCGGCCGGCTGGTGATGCGCTTCTAAGACGATTCGCCGAATGGCTGGCGCGCAACGCGGGGAGCGTCAATGTCGTGGCGCGAGTGGGCGCGGACCATTTTGCCGTAGTGCTACCGGAAGTGACATCCGAAGGCGATGTGGCGCGGTTGCTCGAGATCACGATCGCTGCGTTGGCGAATCATCCGTTCATAGTGAACGACGTTACGTATCGGATTGCCGCCAAAGTCGGCGTCGCGCTATTCCCTGAGGATGGCACTGACGCCGACACGCTGTTCAAGAATGCCGAAGCGGCGGTCAAAAAGGCGAAGGTCGGCCACGACCGATATCTGTTCTACGCCCAAAAAATGACTGAAACCACGACAGGGAGTCTCAGCATTGAAAATCGACTCCGACTGGCTCTCGAACAACACGAATTCGTGCTGCACTACCAACCCAAGGTGAACCTCGCGACCGGCCGGCTCACGGGCGCCGAGGCGTTGATCCGATGGAACGATCCGCTGACCGGTCTGGTCCCGCCCGCGCATTTCATATCGATCCTAGAGGAGACCGGGCTAATCCACGAAGTCGGGCTGTGGGCGCTGCGCAAGGCAATCGAAGACCATCTGCGCTGGCGCAGGGCGGGCCTTGCGGCGCCGCGCATCGCGGTGAATGTCTCACCGCTGCAACTGCGAGATAAAAAATTCGTTGCCGCTATTGAGGAGGCCGTCAGAATTGCGCCTAACGCGGCGGAGGGGCTCGAGCTGGAAATTACCGAAAGTCTCATTATGGAGAACGTCGACCACAGTATCGTCAGCTTGCTGGCGATTCGGGCGTTGGGAATCACCGTTGCCATCGACGATTTCGGCACCGGCTTCTCCTCACTTAGCCACCTGTCCAAACTCCCGGTGGACACACTGAAGATCGACCGCTCATTCGTGGTTGACATGACTTCAGGGGAGGACGGATTAACGCTAGTCTCCGTGATTATCAATCTTGCGCACGCCCTGAAGCTAAAAGTAGTGGCTGAAGGCGTGGAGACCGAGGAGCAATTGCGGCAGCTTCGGCTGCTGAATTGCGATGAAATGCAAGGTTATCTATTTGGCAAACCGGTGCCGCGCGAGATCTTCGAAAAGAAATACCTGTACCTCGGTTCGTCTGGCGCGCGGAAACTACGCATAGTGAATCAGATGTGAACGTGGCAGCCGAGGGTTCACTGTCCTTGCTAGATCACTACCGTGAGCATCGAATTGTGGAATTCACGCTCATTTCGCTCGGCCGGTATGCGGTTTCGGATCGAAGAGTGAGTGTTGTGAGTAGGGTCTCACAACGCACTGTGCTGCGCGAGCGCCTAGCTCTGCGCGATTACGCGCTTGACGCCACATCAACGTTTTTCATGATTGCTGAACTGGTCGGACAGGGACCGGTCGAAGCGAGACACACTCGTGCGCGTAAGTAAAGCGAATGCGATAACCTGCGTGCATTGTCCTGGAATCATCTTCGCCAGCTCCGGCACGAGGGTACTTAAGACGGCGAGGCGACGATTCGGGACAATGATGAGGTCCGCGTTTCTGCCACAGGAAGCGCCGGCTTTGAAAAGGGCAAACCCGACGGAAACGCGGGGACGCAAAGTCACCAGTCTAAGGGATGTGCAATCCTAGGACAGCGGGACCGCCAAGGAAGCCGGAGGACCGGATTCCGTGTGCGCTTGTTCATCGACGCTGATGAACAACGCGCTTCAGTACCTTTCAGGAGCAGCTAGACCAACCGTGGAATGGTCGTAGTTTAACTTAGTGAGGATGCGATGATTATGCTTAAGAAACAGAAGATTGGTTTATTGGCCGCTGCGGTGGGCTCGCTTGCGTTGAGCGGCGTCGCCGGCGCGGGCACCCAGACTGGCAACCTGACCGTGAGCGCGGTATTGACCTCCGCATGCTCGGTCTCCACCGCCCCCGCTATTAGTTTCGCCAGCTTCAGCACGCTGGCCGGCGCTGACCAGATGGCGAACACCGGTACCTCACTGCAAGTCGCTTGCTCGGCCGGACTTACCCCGGTCATGTTTGCGTCGGGCACACGAACCATGGTCGATGGCGGCGGCCTCAATCCCATCGCGTTCAACCTCAGTCTGACGGCAGGAGCCACGGCGAATGATTTGGCGATCGCCATCGGGCCCGCCACTTCGTTCGGTTTGACCCAGGATGGCAACCCCCATGCCGTGGTTGTGTACGCCCGGATACCCGTCGCGAACTTCTCGTCGATGGCGGCTGGAGCTTATTCCACGGCCGCCCCTCTCGTTGTGACCGTTTCGTACTAAGTCCGGCATGCGACCGCAAGCGAGGATCAAGTGTGCGGTCGCCCTGGCGGGCCTTGTGAGTGCGGCGGTGCTCGGATTATGGAGCAACGTGACGCAGGCGTTAACGATCTCGCCGGTGCTGGTGGAATTGTCACCAGACCGGCGAATTACGTCGATCACCATGTCCAATTCTGCCGATCATCCAGTGAGTTTCCAGACGCAGATCCTCGCGTGGAGCCAAGCCGAGGGGACCGACGTGTACGCCCCTTCCGACGAGCTGATCGTGGTGCCGCCGATCGCCGAAATAGCGGCCGGCGAAAGCCAGATTTTTCGCGTCACCTTTCGCACACCGCCGGCTCCACAGGAGCGCGCGTATCGGCTGATTTTCGAGGATGTCACCGACATCGTCGCTGCCGCGCAGTCGGCTGGCGAGATGAGGATCGATATTCGCGTCAATCACAGTTTGCCGGTGTTCATCACTGCTCGTGGAAAAGCGCTGGCGCAGCCGCGCCTCGGATCCTGCGCGAGCCTCGTCCCAGCAGCTACGGGCGCGAGCCGCTGCATCCGCCTCGACAACGACGGCAATCACTACTTGCAGATCAAGTCACTCACCGTCGCGGGCACCGATTGGCGCACGACCCTCAATTCAGGCGCACGAGTGCTGGCCGGCGCCTGGCGCCAATGGACGTTTGATGCCCCGCCGCACTCGGTGGGAGACTTGCAAGTGCAAGCCGACACCTCGGGCGGTGTGGTGACGTTCACATTGCTCAGTCCAGCGCGCTAGTTGATTGGAGCCTGTTGCTGCTGCTGCTCGTCGCAGCGGTGCCCTTGCACGCGCAGTCGGCACTCTCGACCCTATCCGATAAGGACACTCACCCAGGGCGCAAAGCCGAGCTCCTGTTTCTCGACGTTCGCGTCAATGACCATCCGCTGGCCGGGATCATACGTGCAGAGCGCACGGCGGCTGGCCGCTTGATTCTCCCGCGCGAAACCTGGATCGAAGCGCGACTCACCCCAGCCGGCGACGTGGTGCAGATGGGGGACGGCCGAGGCGGCTACGCACTCGAGGCCTCGCTGGGGGTCGTCTACAAATTGAACCGCAGCAAAGCTACCCTCGACATCACAGCGCCGGCCGCGGCTTTCGAATCCACGGCGCTGTCGCTCGCCCAGCTCAGGTCTCTCCCGACCGGACCCCCGCCTCTCGGCGTTTACCTGACGTATGATTTCTCTGCCGACCGCGCCGAAGGCTCTCCCACGACGTACGGAGCTCTCTTAGAAGCGGTCGGATTCGGCCCGTATGGCGCCCTGGTCGCGGATATGGCCATTCGCCGCGACGGCGAGGAGCAATCGCTGATCCGCACTGACACTTACTGGCGCACCGATTTGCCGGGTAGCATGGACACGCTGGTCATCGGGGATGCCACCACCAGCGGCGGGGCGTGGACCCGTCCGGTGCGCTACGGCGGCCTCCAGTACGCGCGCGATTTCACACTAGCACCGGGCTACATCACTTATCCGACGCCATCGATAACGGGCTCGGCGGCACTGCCCTCGACGGTGGACGTGCTGGTGAACGACCGTCGCGCGGCGACCTCAACCGTGCAGCCTGGGCCTTTCGATCTGACCGATGTACCCCTCGTCACGGGCGCGGGACAACTGCAGCTCATCGTGCGCGATATGCTCGGCCGCGAGACCATCGTCAACCAAGGCTACTACCTCTCGTCGCAGTTGCTTAAGCCCGGACTGTCAGACTTTTCATTCGAAGCGGGCTCGTTTCGGGAACAATACGGCATTGACAGCAATGATTACCGTGCAGCGTTTGGTTCGGGAACCTATCGAATCGGTATCACGGATGCGCTGACCGCCGAGGCGGGCACGGAACTGCAGCGCGGGCGCGCTGCGGCCGGAACCGGCGTCACGGCGCTCATCGAGGATTATGTGGTCGTCGGCGCTGCCGCGGGATACTCGGCGTCGGACGGAGAACGCGGCGCACACTACAACGCGAACCTACAGCGGGTAACACCCCACTTCGGCTTGAGTCTCGCGGTGGATCACTTCGACGAAGGGTATTCTCAGTTCGGAGCCACCGCGGCAGAAGCCAAACCCAGGGATCAACTCGTCGCCGGCGGCGGATTTCCACTCGGCCACGGAATGACGGCAGGCATGAGCTATGCCCGGCAAACCACCTGGGAGGGTGATCGCTTTTCGCTGGTCGGCGCGAACCTCGGCCTGGCCTTGACCCATAACGCCTACTTGAGTCTTTCAGCCAGCCGGGAACTCAACGCAGGCCAAAGCTGGGGCGGCGCCCTCAATCTGATCATGCCCTTGGATTCGCGCCGAACGCTGGCCGGCGGCAGCGCGCAAGCGCCCGGCGGCCATCTCATCAACACCGTGCAGGAGACTCAATCGGTGCCCACGGGTCCCGGCTGGGGCTGGCGCTACGCCGCGAGCGACAGCGCAACGCAGCGTTTCCAAGCCGACGCCACCTACAGCGGCAACGAGGGCCAGGTGACCGCAGACGTCAATCAAGGCGCAGATTCGAACGCCATTCGCCTCGGCGCGAGCGGGTCGCTTGGCTGGATGGAAGGGTTCGCGTTCGCGTCGCGGCGGATTGACC
>Ga0210410_10005181_pt1 | contig 11369 bp, 8 predicted proteins | sample IncBWC4MmetaG_FD_161058 | JGI IMG/M metagenome (GOLD analysis project Ga0210410, IMG submission 161058) | Forest soil microbial communities from Barre Woods Harvard Forest LTER site, Petersham, Massachusetts, United States - Inc-BW-C-4-M | ecosystem: Environmental > Terrestrial > Soil >... | reverse complement strand
GTCCGCCGCGCACATCAGCGTCGCCGTCATGTAACGCACGCCGTTTTCGATATAGAGCCTGGACGAGATCTCGATCTCCTGCATGTCCTCCCGGGTCGGCACCGCGATCCCGGCGAGCCGCTCCACCGCCCTGTCCTCGGCCGCGGTCGGCTTGACGAGGTCGATCCAGACTGCGTTCTCCGGCATTGCGGAAAGATCGGCGCTGGCTGCTTTCTTCAGCGAGGTTTCGGAAGGGATGAACACCGACAACATGGGAACTCCGGGAACTGGGCGCGCCGGTCCTACCCAACAGGACAAGCCTCGGCCCTGGCAAGCGCATGATGCGACCGGCACTGACCGCCTGTCGATATTTGTGGCGGCTGGGTGGCCGCAGCATGGCACTGATTCGGCGCCTGTGGCCCGACTGCCCAAAAATCAGCCGGAAGGTGAGTGATATGCGGCAAAAAGGACACAGCGGGCGTGCCGCAGCGCGGGACAGCCATCTAAGGTCTGGAATTATGACCAAGTTCGGCGATAATAGGCTTAGCTTAATGGAATCGTGGCGTTTGCGGGCGCAGTATTGGCGCGCGCGGATGCGGAGTTTTCGATCGGAAGTACACCATGTCGTCGCTCAAAGTAATGTTGGGAATTCTGGCTGCCGGCTTGACCCTGTCGGGCTGCATGCAGGCCACGACCTATGAGGCGACCAACCAGACCAACTTCAAGCCGCGCGACAAGGAATTGCTGGCGAAAATCCGCTACACCAACGTGCCGGTTGCCGAGCCGTTCCGCCGCGCCATCGTCGAATACCACCGCAAGGAAGCGCCCGGCTCGATCGTGGTCGATTCCGACAATCACTATCTCTATTACGTCCTCAATGACGGCAAGGCGATCCGCTACGGCATTACCGTCGGCGAGGAAGCGATGGCGTGGTCCGGCATCGCCAAGATCGGCAGCATGACCGAGTGGCCGCCCTGGCATCCGACCAAGGGCGAGATCGAACGGCTCGGCGTGCCGACCTTCGTGGCGCCGGGACCGGACAATCCGATGGGTTCGCGCGCGCTCTATCTGTATTCGGGCGGCAAGGACACGCTGTTCCGGATTCACGGCACCAACCAGCCGGAATATATCGGCGCGTCGATCTCGTCCGGCTGCATCCGGATGACCAACGAGGACGTGATCGATCTCTATAACCGGGTGAAGCTCGGCACCATCGTCGTCGTGCTGGAGCCGCACAAAGGCGACTCGCCGTTCAACTCGCAAATGGCGCTGCAAGGCGGCGGCAACACTTTCAACGCGATGATGCAGTAACTCGCTGCAACGCTTCGGACCAGAATGAAAAGCGCCGGTTTTACCGGCGCTTTTTTGTTGGCGGCCTGGCCGCGGGCACGCCGGTGTCCGCGCTGGCTGGCGCGGCCTTGCCGGATTCCGCAGGCTCCGATTTGGCGGGCTCCGGCCTGACCGCGTCGGATTTCGCGGCGACCTCGCGCGCCGGCGCCTCCTCGGGGCGCGCGGCCGGCAGCAGCGGCGCGACCTGCGGCAGCGGGTCCCACACGTTCCACTGGCAGATTTTGTAGTTGTTGTGCCGCTCCATCAGGTCGAGATGGATGTGGTCCTCGTGATACCAGTCCGAGCCCGGCCCCAGCACCGTCATGAACCGCGCGCATACCGAATGCAGCACGGTTTCGCGCAAATCCCGCGACACCGTGCGGTCGGTCAGCGAAATCGACCGACCGTCGGCGAGTTTGATCGCGCGCACATCGAGCGCGTTGGCGCGGCCATGTTCGGATAGATGCGCGCCAGGAATCCGGTTGAATCCGCGGCATTCATACGAGTCGAAATTGTCGAGCACAACGGGCTCGGTGCCGAGGCCAGCGGCGAGGCTCGTCACGTCGGTGCGGATCCAATCGGCGATGGCCGAGGCCATCGGGCAGCGCAAGGTCGCGGGCGGCGTCACCGCGACCTTATGCCCGTCCGCCAGCACCACCGCTTCCAGCCGCACCAGGTCCTCGCCGCCGCAGCCGCCGGGGCCATGGATGTCGGGAATAGAGGGGGCGATCGCGATCTCCTCCGTCAGCGCCAGCCGGCAGGCCGAGGGTGGCGGCGGAGCAGAGACGGCCGGCGCGGCCGGCTGGCCGGGCTCGGCCGGCGCCGGTTTTGCCTCGGCAGGCGTGTCCGGCTGCTTGGCCGGCGCCTCGGCCGGACGCGGCTTCGGCAACGGCACCGACGCCGGCAGCAGCGAGCCGCGCAGCTTGACGCGTTGCCCGCCGAACAGATCGCCCCACAGCCCCGGTCCGGACCTGCGCGCCGCCGCAGCCGGGTCGGCCAGCGCACACAGCATCAGCAGTGCCGCCGCCACGGCCGTTATTGGCCTTTCGCCGCAGCCCGGACCGCCACAAGGCCATTTGCGGCGTGCTTTCTCCGCGCTAAACTTCATTGCAATTCCGTGAAGACCCGGGGCGATAACACTTTTCTGGAGGAACGTCCGTATGCTTGGTTTGATGCAAGACTGGCCTTTGCTTGTTCACCGGATTCTCGAGCACGCGGCACAGATACACGGAACGCAGGAGGTCGTCACACGGTCGGTCGAAGGCCCTATCCATCGCACCAATTACGCCGAAATCCACAAGCGTGCGCTGAAAGTCTCGCAGCGGCTGGACCGCGACGGCATCAAGCTCGGCGACCGCGTCGCCACCATTGCCTGGAACACCTGGCGTCACCTCGAGGCCTGGTACGGCATCATGGGTATCGGCGCCATCTGCCATACCGTCAACCCCCGGCTGTTTCCCGAACAGATCGCCTGGATCATCAACCATGCGCAGGACCGCGTGGTGATGACCGACATCACCTTCGTGCCGATCCTGGAGAAAATCGCCGACAAGATGCCGAGCGTCGAGCGCTACGTGGTCTTCACCGACAAGGCGCACATGCCGCAGACCAATTTGAAGAACGCGGTCGCCTATGAGGACTGGATCGCGGAGGCCGACGGCGATTTCAAGTGGAAGACGTTCGACGAAAACACCGCGGCCGCGATGTGCTACACTTCGGGCACGACAGGCGATCCCAAGGGCGTGTTGTATTCGCATCGCTCCAACGTTCTGCATGCGCTGATGGCCAACACCGGCGATTCGCTGGGCGCCAATGCCGGCGATACAATGCTGCCGGTGGTGCCGCTGTTCCACGCCAACAGCTGGGGCATCGCGTTCTCGGCCCCCTCGATGGGCACCAAGCTGGTCTTCCCCGGCGCCAAGCTCGACGGCGCCTCGGTGTTCGAACTGCTCGAGACCGAGAAGGTGACGCATACCGCCGGCGTGCCGACGGTATGGCTGATGCTGCTCAACCACATCGCTGCCAATAATCTGAAGCTGCCGCATCTCAGATTCGTGGTCTGCGGCGGGTCGGCGATGCCGCGCTCGATGATCAAGTCGTTCGTCGACATGGGGGTGACGGTGCGCCACGCCTGGGGCATGACCGAGATGAGCCCGATCGGCACGCTGGCCGCATTAAAGCCGCCGTTCGCCGAACTCAAGGGCGACGCCAGGCTCGACATGCTGCAGACCCAGGGCTATCCGCCGTTCGGCGTCCAGATGAAGATCACCGACGACGCCGGCAAGGAACTGCCATGGGACGGCAAGACTTTTGGCCGGCTCAAAGTGGCAGGCCCCGCGGTATCGAAGGCCTATTTCCGCGTCGATACCGACATCCTCGACGACGACGGCTATTTCGACACCGGCGACGTCGCCACCATCGACCCGCATGGCTACATGCGGATCACCGATCGCTCCAAGGACGTGATCAAGTCCGGCGGCGAATGGATTTCGTCGATCGACCTGGAAAATCTCGCGGTCGGACACCCCGCGGTGGCGGAAGCCGCCGTGATCGGCGTGCACCACCCGAAATGGGACGAGCGGCCGCTTCTGATCGTGCAGCTCAAGCAGGGCCAGAACGCCACGCGCGAGGACATCCTGAAATTCATGGATGGCAAGATCGCAAAATGGTGGATGCCCGACGACATCGTGTTCGTCGACGGCATCCCGCACACCGCGACCGGCAAGATCCTGAAAACCGCGCTGCGCGACCAGTTCAAGGCCTACCGTTTCCCGAACGCGGCGGCGTGAGGGCGAAGGCCCGTCCGTCCCTTCCCGCTAACGGAAGGGATGGCGGGCTTGCCAGGCGCATATCCAGCACATTTCGTCATCGCCGGGCCCGCCGGGGCTCGTCGCGCCGTGACGAGTTCCCGATGCCTGCCGATTGTTCCGACGAAAGGCCAATGGACCCGGCGCGGCAGCTTTCCTATTGCCGGTTCCGATACAACCAAAGTCAAAGGAAACGCTCAAAATGAAGAAACCTATCGGACTTCGCACTCTCCCGTGGCTGTTGTTTGCGTCGCTGACCGCAACTGCAGCGCACGCCGCGGGCAACAAGGTGGTGATCGGCGACATCGACGACATGTCCGGCCTCTACGCCGACGTCATCGGACCCGGCGGCATCGAGGCCGCCAAGATGGCGATCGCCGATTTCGGCGGCAGCGTGCTCGGCAACAAGATCGAACTGTTGATCTCCGACCACCAGAACAAGCCGGACCTCGGCGCGCAGAAGTTCCGCGAATGGGCCGACCGCGACGGGCTGACCATGGTGCTCGGCGGATCGAACACCGGCGTCAGCATTGCGATGGCGACCATCGCCAAGGAGAAAAAGACGCCATTCTTCGCGATCGGCGCCGCCGGCGCCTCGCTGACCGGCAAGGACTGCACGCCCTACACCGTGCACTACGCCTATGACACCACCGCGCTCGGCAACGGCACGGCGACGACCATGGTGAAAGAGGGCGGCAAGACCTGGTTCTTCCTCACCGCCGACTACGCGTTCGGCACGCAATTGCAGGAAGCCGCCGCAAAGGTCGTCGAAGCCAATGGCGGCAAGGTGATCGGCGCGGTGCGCGTTCCGCTTTCGACCTCCGACTTCTCGAGCTATTTGCTGCAGGCGCAGAATTCCGGCGCCCAGGTGCTGGGGCTCGCCAATGCCGGCAACGACTTCACCAACTCGATCAAGGCGGCCGACGAGTTCGGCATCGGCAAGACCATGAAGCCCGCGGCGCTACTCGCCTTCATCAGCGACATCCATAGCCTCGGCCTGAAGACCGCCCAGGGCCTCTACCTCACCACCGGCTGGTACTGGGATCTCAACGACAAGACCCGGGCCTTTGCCAAGCGCTATTTCGAGAAGACCAAGCGAGAACCGACCATGAACCAGGCGGCGTATTATTCCGCCACCATCACCTATCTCAACGCGGTCAAGGCGGTCGGCAGCACCGATCCCGACAAGGTGATGGCCGAACTGCACAAGGTGAAGATCGACGACATGTTCACCAGCAACGGCAAGATCCGCGCCGACGGCCTGATGGAACACGAAATGTACATCATGCAGGTGAAGAAGCCCGAGGAATCGAAATATCCCTGGGACTATTACAAGCTGGTGCAGACCATGTCCGGCGAACAGGCGTTCGGCAAGGTGTCGGAGTCGGCCTGCCCGCTGGCCACGCATTAGGTTGTTTGAGCAGAAAACCGGTCCCGCTTTTTCGGACCATGCCTAAGCGCCGCGGCGCGCCCCGTTGCGACGGGGCGCGCCATGCCGGCCTTGGGATCGACGTATTTTCCGGCATAAAGCGCTTCACAGCGGCCTGAAAAATGCGCTAGGTCACCTGACGCGCCCGGTCGTCCGCCTGAACCGGGCCGGCGACCAAATCCATATCGGAACAATCAAGGATGGCCCGCAGGTTTTCCGCTCCCTATCAGTCGGAGCCCGTGTCCAGCCTGGCGTCGTGGGCGCGCAATCTCGCGGTGTTCTCGGTGGTCGCGGTCGTGGTCTCGATCATCATCGTGCGTTTCGGCTTCCTGGAAATGAAACCGGCGCTCGCCACCTTCTTCGGCGCGCTCGCCTGCGCCGGGCTGTCGATCCTGGTCTCCTTCGCCGCCTTTGTCGCGATCTGGCAGAACGGGTCGCGCGGCATGAGCCGCATCCTGTTGGCACTGTTGATCGACGCGGTGGTCTTGGCCTACCCGGCCTATCTCGGCCTGCAATATCGCAAACTGCCGCCGATCCACGACATCACCACCGATCCGATCGATCCGCCGCGGTTCGATGCGCTGGCGCGGCTGCGCACCGGCGAGGGCACCAACACCGCGGTCTATGCCGGCCTCTATTCGGCCGAACAGCAGCGGCACTATTATCCCGACATCGAGACGGTGGAACTCGATGTCCCTGCACAGCGCGCCTATGAAGTGACGCTGCAGCTGGTCAACAAGCGCAAATGGCGCGTGGTCGACGAACGCCCGCCGCAACCGCGCCGCGAGGGTCACATCGAGGCGATCGCGCAAACGCCGATCATGGGATTCCGCGAGGACGTGTCGATCCGCGTCACGCCCGACGGCGACGGGTCGCGCGTCGATATCCGCTCGGCGTCGCGCTATTTCGAGAGCGATCTCGGCAGCAACGCCGCGCGCATCACGAGATTGATCGACGACATCAACACCGCCGTCGATACCGCAGCCTCAAAGCCGGTGAAGAAGCCGGCCGCCCCGGTGAAGGGTCCGCCGAAGGTGGTGAAGAAGTAGCCCCGGCGGAAGTGCGCTCCCTCGCCCCGCTCTTCGCGGGGAGAGGGTTGGGGTGAGGGGCTCTCACCGCGAATGCCGATGTCACATCTAGCAGTGTGCCTCGCCCCTCACCCGCCGCGAAGGCGCGGCGACCTCTCCCCGCGCAGGGCGGGGAGAGGTTAGGAAGAAGCCAACCGATACGTCCCGCCGATCACCGGGTCACCATCGGTGGCCACGATGCCGCGCGCGACCAGATCCTCCAGATGCGCCAGCACCGAGAAGCCGGCCGCAGTCGTGAGCCGCGGATCGATGCCGATATAGATCGCGCGCACCAGGGTCGGAATATCGGCTTCGCCCTTGGCGAGGCGATGCAGGATCGAGGCTTCGCGGGCCTGGCGGTGCCGGATCAGGAAACGCACGTAGCGCGGGCCTTCCGCAATCTCCGGGCCGTGGCCGGAGAAATACAGATCCTCAGGCCGCGCCGTCAGCCGGTCGAGCGAGGCCATGTAATCGACCATCGAGCCGTCCGGCGGCGCCACGATCGAGGTCGACCAGCCCATCACATGATCGCCGACAAAGGATAGTTTCCGCTCCGGCCAGGCGAATGCCAGATGATTGGCGGTGTGGCCGGGCGTCGCCACCGCCTCCAGCTTCCAGCCGGCGCCCTCGATGGTGTCGCCGTTCTTGACCTCGACGTCGGGCTTGAAATCGCGGTCGGCGCCGGATTCCGGACTGTGTTTCTCGCTCTCGTAACGCGGCCGCGAGGCGCGGTGCGGGCCTTCGGCGTAAACGGTGGCGCCGGTGGCCGCCTTGATCCGCGCGGTATTGGGCGAGTGATCGCGATGGGTATGGGTGACCAGGATATGCGTCACGGTTTCGCCCCGCACCGCATCGAGCAGCGCTTTCGCATGCTCCTCACTGTCGGGACCGGGATCGATGATGGCGACCTTGCCCTGGCCCACGATGTAACTGACGGTGCCCGTGAAGGTGAACGGGCTCGGATTGTTGCAGAGCACCCGCCGCACGCCCGGACGCACCTCCTCGGCCACGCCGGGTTTGAGCGGAAAATTGCGGTTGAAGGGGACGTCGTCGTTATCGGCCATGGGGGATTGCCTGAATGTAGCGCCGCGCTTCCCACCGAACCCTCATGCTGAGGAGGCCCGCAGGGCCGTCTCGAAGCATCGGGCAAGATCTGTCGCGCGGCCATCCTTCGAGACGCCCGCAAAGTGCGGGCTCCTCAGGATGAGGTCGGAGTATGGGGAACCTACGAAAACGCCTGAATGCCGGTGATGGCGCGGCCGAGGATCAGGGCGTGGACGTCGTGGGTGCCTTCATAGGTGTTGACGGTTTCCAAATTAGCGGCGTGGCGCATCACGTGATATTCGATCTGGATGCCGTTGCCGCCGTGCATGTCACGCGCCATGCGCGCGATGTCGAGCGCCTTGCCGCAATTGTTGCGCTTGACGATCGAGATCATCTCCGGCGCCATCTTGCCCTCGTCCATCAGCCGGCCGACGCGCAACGAGGCCTGCAGGCCGAGCGCGATATCGGTCTGCATGTCCGCGAGCTTCTTCTGCACCAGTTGGGTCGCCGCCAAGGGCCGGTTGAACTGCTTGCGGTCGAGCGTGTATTGCCGGGCGCGGTGCATGCAGTCCTCGGCCGCGCCCATCGCGCCCCAGGAAATGCCGTAGCGAGCGCGGTTGAGGCAGCCGAACGGGCCCTTCAGGCCGGAGACGTTGGGCAACAGCGCGCTTTCCGGCACCTCGACGCCTTCCATCACCACCTCGCCGGTGACGGAGGCGCGCAGCGAGAGCTTGCCGCCGATCTTCGGCGTCGACAGGCCCTTCATGCCCTTTTCGAGAATGAAGCCGCGGATATGGTTGTTGTGCTCGGCCGATTTCGCCCAGACGACAAATACGTCGGCGATCGGCGCGTTGGAAATCCACATCTTGGTACCGGTCAGCCGGTAGCCGTCGGCGGTCTTCTCGGCGCGGGTCTTCATGCCGCCGGGATCGGAGCCGGCGTCCGGCTCGGTCAGCCCGAAGCAGCCGACCCACTCGCCGGTGGCAAGCTTGGGCAGGTATTTCTTGCGCTGGTTCTCGTCGCCATAGGCATAGATCGGGTGCATCACCAGCGAGGACTGCACCGAATTCATCGAGCGATATCCGGAATCGACGCGCTCGATCTCGCGCGCCACCAGGCCATAGGCGACGTAGCTGGCGTTGGCGCAGCCATATTCTTCCGGCAAGGTGATACCGATCAGGCCGAGCTCGCCCATCTCATGGAAAATGTCGCGATCGACCTTTTCCTCCAGATAGGCCTTGGTCACGCGCGGCAGCAGCTTGTCCTGTGCGTAGGCGCGCGCGGTGTCGCGGATCATGCGCTCGTCTTCGGTCAACTGCTCGTCGAGCATGAACGGATCGTCCCACTGAAAATTCACCTCCGACGGCTTGTCCTTGGTCTGAGGGCGCGCGCTCATGAAAATTCCTTTCGCAATCGTTGCATTTATTTTAGTGCGCCAAGGGCCGAAGCGCAATTGAATTGGGTGACTGTCATTCCGGGGCGCGCGAAGCCACCTCTACCGTCATGCCCCGCGAAAGCGGGGCATCCAGTATTCCGCGACATCAGTGAGAATCGAGATGCCGGCGATTACTGGATCACCCGCTTTCGCGGGTGATGACAGCGAATCCTGAAGAACTCGCTTCCCGGCATTGGAGAGCAATGCCCTACCCTTCAAGCTGCTCGCTGGAGATAATCTCGATACCGAAACCTGACAGTCCCTTGTAGTCGTGCACCGACGAGGTCAGGTTGCGGATCGAGGTAACGCCGAGATCCCTGAGGATCTGCGCGCCGACGCCGACTTCGCGCCATTGCCGGTTGCGATCGGCTTCGGCGGATCTCTCCTCCGGCAGAGGCGCGACCGGAACGCCGGCGGCGCCATCGCGCAAGTAGACCAGCACGCCGCGGCCGTCCTTCCTGAAATGTTCGAGCACGGCCTGCATGCGCTTGTGCCCGGTGAAAATGTCGCGGACGATGTTGGGCTTGTGGAACCGGGTCAGCACGTTCCTGCCGTCGCCGATGCCATTATAGACAAAGGCGACATGGGCGATGGAATCGAACGGCGAGCGATAGGCGTAGCCCTGCAGCGGCCCGATCGGGCTTTCGGTGGTAAAGGTCGAGACCCGCTCGATCAGCTTCTCGCGCGCCTGGCGGTAGGCGATCATGTCGGCGATGGTGACATGCTTGAGCTTGTGGGCGGCGGCAAACCGCGCCACCTGCTCGCCCTTCATCACCGTGCCGTCGTCGTTCATCAATTCGGAGATCACGCCGACCGGCGGCAGCCCGCTTAGCTTGCAGAGGTCGACCGCGGCCTCGGTATGGCCCGAGCGCAACAGCACGCCGCCGTCGCGCGCGATCAGCGGAAACACGTGGCCGGGGCGGGCGAAATCGCTGGCGCCGACGTTCGGGTTGGCCAATGCGCGGCAGCAGGAAGCGCGTTCGTCCGCGGAAATCCCGGTGCCGCCGTCGGGCTTGTAGTCGATCGACACCGTAAAGGCGGTGGTATGGCTGGATTCGTTGTGCGCCACCATCGGATCGAGCCGCAGCCGGCGCGCGTCCTCGCCTGTGATCGGCGCGCAAACGATGCCCGAGGTGTGGCGGATGATGAACGCCATCTTTTCGGCGGTGCACAGCGATGCCGCGACAATCAAGTCGCCCTCGCCTTCACGGTCTTCGTCATCGGTGACGACGACCAGTTCGCCATGGGCGAAGGCGTGCAGCACTTCCTGAATCGGGTCGGCCATCTGGTAAATGTCTCGCTTTAGGTGCGGGAGCATTAGCCGGACTCGTGGGCCCGCGCCAGCATCAATACGCAGGGCAGAACGTCGCTGGCGAGGGCAGCGAGACAAGGGCTACGGACTTGTTTAAGATCGGAACCAACGAAGAACAAGGGAGACGCCTTTCATGACCTCGGCAACGTTCGACTTCGCGCCACTGCTGCCCGCGGGCTTGCCCGCTCCGGCCGCGAAGTGGACCGGCTTGGCCAAATACAGCTTTGTCGGCGGCAACAACGACCCCGACCAGGTCCCGGTCGAGGGCCTGATCGCCGCAGTCACCGCCGTGCTCGAACGCGAGGGCAAGACGCTCGCCACCTACGGCCTTGCCAGCGGCCCGCAGGGCTACCGCCCGCTGCGCCAGTTTCTCACGGCGAAATTAAAGCGCGATGCCGGCATCGAGTGCAGCGCCGACGACATCCTGATCGTATCGGGCTCGCTGCAGGCGCTCGACCTCGTCAACGCCGCGCTGCTCGCCCGCGGCGATACCGTGATCATCGAGCGCGACAGCTATCAGGGCGCGCTCAACCGGCTGACCCGGCTCGGGGTCAACATGGTCGGTATTCCGCTTGACCGGGACGGCATGCGGATGGACGCGCTGGCGGCGGCGCTCGCCGACCTCAAGGCCCGCGGCATCATGCCGAAATACATCTATACCATCCCGACCGTGCAGAATCCGACCGGCACCATATTGTCCGAGGCGCGCCGCGCCGAGCTGCTGAAACTCTCGGAAGCCTATGGCGTACCGATCTTCGAGGACGACTGCTATGCGGATCTGATCTGGGACGGCAAGCGCCCGCCCGCGCTCCATGCAATGAGCCAGACCGGCGGCGTCATCCATATCGGCTCGTTCTCGAAATCGATCGCGCCGGCGCTGCGGGTCGGCTTCATCGTCGCACCCTGGGCGATGCTGTCGCGGATGCTGGCGCTGAAGACCGACGCCGGCAGCGGCGCGCTGGAGCAG
>Ga0210410_10005180_pt1 | contig 11371 bp, 10 predicted proteins | sample IncBWC4MmetaG_FD_161058 | JGI IMG/M metagenome (GOLD analysis project Ga0210410, IMG submission 161058) | Forest soil microbial communities from Barre Woods Harvard Forest LTER site, Petersham, Massachusetts, United States - Inc-BW-C-4-M | ecosystem: Environmental > Terrestrial > Soil >... | reverse complement strand
ATTTACTGTAGGAGAAGCCGCGATTGCGGCTGCTTACGCGATTTTGGGCAAGGACGATCCGCTTGCCGCGGCTGGAGCGGTGCTCGCCGGGTACCATGAGGTATTGCCGTTAAAGGATGAGGAGATCGCCGCTTTTTTTGCGTTGCTGGGGGCGCGGCTGGCCGTGAGCGTGGTGAACTCCGCGCATCGCAAGTTGCTGGTACCCGATGATCCGTACGTTACAGCGTCTGAAGCGCCGGCGTGGGCGGCACTGGAACGGCTGGCTGCGATTGACTCGCGGACGGCGCTGGAATATTTTCGGGCGGCAGCCGGCAAGGTGGCGCCAATCGCCGGAGGAAAACCTATGGGTGGATCGGGTGCCAACCTGCAAAAAGAATTCACATTTGAAGAAACGCTGGCGGCGCGGAAGCGGCTGCTGGGAGGCAATCTCTCGCTCTCGTACGAGAAGCCGCTGAAGATTGTTCGCGGCTCGATGCAGCATCTCTATGACGAGACGGGGCGGGCGTACCTGGACGTTTATAATAACGTGCCGCTTGTGGGGCATTCGCACCCGCGAGTGGTGCGTGCGATTCAGGAGCAGGTGGCGCTGCTCAATACGAACACGCGCTATCTGCACGACAACATTCTGAAGTATGCGGAGCGGTTGACGGCGCTGCTGCCGGAGCCGCTGCAGGTGTGTTACTTCGTGAATTCGGGGAGCGAGGCGAATGAACTGGCGCTGCGGCTGGCGCGGACGCACACGGCGCGGGAGGACGTGATTGTGCTCGAGCATGCCTACCACGGGCACACGTCGACGCTGATTGACATCAGTCCGTACAAATTTGATGGGCCGGGAGGGCGCGGACGCAAGCCGTGGGTGCATGTGGCGCCGATTGCGGATGATTATCGGGGAGCTTACAGGCGCGGCGAGGCCGAGCTCGGGAAAAAGTACGCGACGCGCGTTGGGCAGATCCTAAGCGAATGCAAAAAGAAAGACCAGCGCGTGGCAGCCTACATTGCGGAGACGCTGCCGAGCGTAGCGGGGCAGATTGTGTTTCCGCCGAATTATCTGGCGGAAGTTTATGAAACTGTGCGGGCGGAGGGCGCGGTGTGTATCGCCGACGAGGTGCAGGTGGGATTCGGCCGGCTGGGCACGCACTTTTGGGGATTTGGGACCCAGGGAGTGTTGCCGGACATCGCGGTGTTCGGGAAGCCGATGGGGAATGCGTTTCCGCTGGCGGCGGTGGTGACGACGCGCGAAATTGCCGCTTCGTTTGCGAATGGGATGGAATTTTTCAGCACGTTTGGAGGGAATCCGGTGGCCTGCGCGGCGGGGCTGGCGGTGCTAGACGTCTTGCGCGACGAGAATTTGCAACAGAACGCGCTGACCGTTGGGACACAATGGATCTGGGATTTGCGGGAGTTGCAGGCGAAGCACGTGCTGGTGGGAGATGTACGCGGGTTGGGGCTGTTTCTGGGGATTGATCTGGTGACGGATCGCGAGACGCGCGCTCCGGCGGCGCGGCAGGCTTCGTATGTGGTCAACCGGTTGCGAGAAGAAGGCATTCTTGCGGGGACCGACGGGCCATACCACAACGTCATTAAGCTGCGACCGCCGCTGTGTTTCACGGCGGCGGATGCGGGGCGGTTTACTTCGGCGTTGGCGGGCATATTGGGCGAGCCGGGAGCGCAACCGGTTGCGTAGCCGTTAGGTGGGGATGGGGTGCACAACACCGTAAAAGCGGAAGCTGAGCTTCCCTTCGGCGGGCGATTCGGATTAGGAGAAGTCGAGTTCGAGATCGTCGACGAAACACCAGCCCCAGTTTTCACCGGGTTCGAGGGAACGCATGATGGGGTGCTTGGTGCGGTGGAAGTGTTTGGTGGCGTGCTTGTTTTTGGAGGAGTCGCAGCAGCCGACGTGGCCGCATTCCATGCACAGGCGGAGATGCACCCAGGTGTCGCCCATTTTCAAGCATTCTTCGCACCCCTTGGTGTGCGGCGTTACTTTGTGAATGTGACTTAAATGCGTGCAAGCGCTCATGATTTGCCCACCCCGATCTGAATATTCCCGGCGGCATCCTTGATATGGCAGGCGAGCCCGGCCAATGTTTGGATGCAACGAATCCATATTTAATGCGTGAGCCTACTCAAAGGATGCATGAGTGGGCCGTAGGGAGCCAATTGTTTTCTTAAGAAAGAAGAAACTTTTCCGGGGCTGCTGAGTCGAATGGAGGCGGCGGAATTGCCGCGGGGCTTGCGTTTGCGGGCCCAGCGTGATTTTGTAGGGAGACCATGAACAATCCCATTGCGGCGTACACCCGGTGGCTGCACACGCGCTGGCCGGCCGGAACGGTTGAGAAATTGCCGGTGACGGGCGAGAACGGAGTCACCAATCTGGCGGGAGCGCGGATTGCCGGCGATCTTTCCGGGATTCCGCTGCTGAAATTTTCGTCGCTGACGGCGACGAAAGCAGTGCGCGCAATTCTGAAGGAACCGGATTTCCAGAAGCGCGATACTTCGCAAGCCGACGTGCTTGACTTGGCCATCATCGGCGCAGGTGTTGCGGGAGTTTCGGCGGGCATTGAGGCGAAGAAGGCGCAGCTTCGCTTTGCCGTTTATGAAGCGACACAACTCTTTTCTACGGTGGTGAATTTCCCAAAAGGGAAGCCGATTTACACGTATCCCACGGATTTGAAGCTGGATGGGGGACTCGTCTTTCACGCCACGGTGAAAGAAGCGCTGGTTGACGAGATGGAAGCCCAGCGGCGGGCGGCTGGGATCGAACCGGCTGCCGCACGGATTGAGCGGCTGGAACGTTCGGGGAATCTGCTGGTACTCGACCACGCCGACGGAAAGACCACGCGCGCGCACCGCGCGATCGTGGCGATCGGGAGAAGCGGAAATTTCCGGAAGCTCGGATGCCCCGGGGAAAATCTGGATAAGGTCTACAACCGGCTATTTGATCCGAAGGAGTTTGCGGGCAAGGAAGTGCTGGTGGTGGGCGGCGGCGACACGGCGCTGGAGACGGCGATTGCGATTGCGGCGTGCGGCGGCAAGGTGACGCTGAGCTACCGGAAGAAGGAGTTTGCGCGGCCCAAGCCGGAAAATGTCGAGAAATTGCAGATGCTGGTCAAGGATCCCGCGGCGAAGGTTGCCGTGGAGCATCCTACCTCCGAGCGTGTGACCACTGCGGCGAGTTCCTACATGCGCGGCGACAAAGCGCCGGGCTGCGTGCGATTGAGGATGGAAACCACGGTGGTGAAGATTGAGCCGGCCACTGTCACGCTGCGCGACGCATCCGGACAGCCACAGACGATTCCCAATGATGTTGTGTTCACGATGTTGGGAAGGGAAGCGCCGCTGGATTTCTTCCGCCGCTCGGGAATTCCGATTCGCGGAGAATGGTCGGCGAAGACGTGGATCAGTTTTCTGGCGTTCTTTGCGTTCTGCTCGTTTCTTTATATCTGGAAGGCGAGCAGCCACCTGAACCAGGTTTTCCAGCAGCAGCACTGGTTTCCCTTTAACGTGCCAAGTTGGCTGCACGCCATGGGCGGGTCGATCGCGGCGGCTTCCGCCGATCCGCGGACGCTGCTGGGCACGCTGACAATTGATATGGCAACGCCTGGTTTTTATTACTCAATGGGTTACACGTTGCTGATCATTGGGTTCGGTTTGCGGCGGATCAAGCGACGCAACACGCCTTATGTGCGGTTGCAGACCTACTCGTTGATGGCCTTTCAGTTCATCCCGTTGTTTTTGTTGCCATATATTGCGTTGCCGCTGATGGGTCACAACGGCTGGTTTGATTCCGGCGTGATGAAAACCATCGCGGACAATCTGTTTCCGGCCGTGAATTACGAGCACGGGCGGGAATACTGGCGCGCGTTCGGGCTGGTGCTGGCATGGCCGCTTTTCATATGGAATATTTTCACTTCGCAGCCGCTGTGGTGGTGGCTGGCGATTTCGTTTTTGCAGACTTTCGTGATTATTCCACTGATTATTTACCGGTGGGGCAAAGGCGCGTATTGCGGCTGGGTGTGCTCGTGCGGCGCGATGGCAGAAACCATGGGCGACGCGCACCGGGAAAAGATGCCGCACGGGCCGTTCTGGAACCGGCTGAATATGACCGGGCAGGTGATTTTGCTTGCCGCGCTTCTGATTGCGGGGTTTCGGTTCGTGAGCTGGATGGCTCCCAACTCCGGAATTGGACGAACGACGGGACAACTGTATTACGGGATGCTGAGCCAATGGTCGGTGCTGGGCGTCGAGTTGAATTACTACCACGTGGTCGATATCGGGATCGCGGGGATCATTGGATTGAGTATGTACTTCTGGTTCAGCGGGCGGGTGTGGTGCCGGTTTGCGTGCCCGCTTGCGGCGCTGATGCATATCTATGCGCGATTTTCGAAGTATCGGATCTTTCCAGAAAAGAAGAAGTGCATTTCGTGCAATGTGTGCACTTCGGTGTGCCACCAGGGGATTGACGTGATGAATTTTGCGAACAAGGGAATGCCGATGGAGGACCCGGAGTGTGTGCGGTGCTCGGCGTGCGTGCAGATGTGCCCGACGGGGGTGTTGACGTTCGGGCGGTTGGATTCGAACGGGAAAATTGTTTACGACAAGTTGGTGGCTTCACCGGTGCAAATGAGAGAGGCGCACTGAGATTGGCAAAGAGAAGGGAAAGATTTAACAGAGAGAGGGCACCAAGGAAGCGCAGAGAGGTCGGAGAAGATTTTCGTAGTGGCTGGCGGTAGGATCGGCCACTACATTTTAAGCCAATGCGCCGGTGCAGCTGGAGCCGGCGCCGGCGGTGCAGCCGAAGCAGTGGCCGGCGGTGGAGATGCGGCGGCCGGCCCAGCCGGTGAAGGATTCAACGTCCCAGACGGTAGCCGTGCTTCCGGGTTGTTCCAATTCCATATCCAGCATCTGGTTGAAATCGCAATCGTAAAGCTTGCCGTCGTAGCCGATGCTGACGAGCGTGCGGCACATCAGACCGTGTACCGTGGCGGGATTGAAATTTTTCTTGAGGAGTTCCATGTAAGCGTCATGCTTGCCTTGGCGCTGCAAATCTTCCTCGAAGCGGTGAATCGGCATATTGGTGATGGTCAGCAGATGGTGGAACTCGATGCCGTGCTCTTCGCGAAGGTGCTGCTTGTAATCGGCTTCGAGCTTTGCCTGGGGTGGAGGAAGCGACGGGCCGACGGGATTGTAAACCAGGTTTAGCTGCAGGTCGGAGCCGGGCATCCCATACCCAAGGCTGTTTAATTTGCGCATCGCTTCCATGCTTTTTTCGAAGACGCCCTTGCCGCGCTGCTTGTCCACATTTTCCGCGGTATAGCAGGGAAGGCTGGCGATGATCTCGACGCGGCGTGAGGCGAGAAATTCGGCGAGGCCTTGCTGCCCATTCTCGAGAAGAACGGTCAGATTGCAGCGGTCAATGACATGGCGGCCCAAGCGCTGGGACTCTTCGATGAGCCAGCGGAAATTCGGATTCAGCTCGGGCGCTCCGCCGGTGATGTCCACAGTGGTGATGCTAGGACTGGAGGCAAGAAGTTGCATCACGCGGCGGGCGATTTCGGCGGGCATGATTTCCGTGCGTTTGGGGCCGGCGTCGACGTGGCAGTGATGGCAGGCCTGATTGCAAAGTTTGCCGACGTTGATCTGAAGTGTCGTGGTTTCCGCGCGCGACAATTCCCCGACGCCCTTCTCACGCAAAGCCTGCGTGAATTCCTCGGCATATCCATTGCCGCGAGGGAAGATCGGGAACGGCGAATTCGCAACGGCCATCAGCAGCACCCGCTCTTTCGATCGCCCGGTGAGCAGCAATCCGCCGGGGCTTCGGTGGTGAGGGAATAGTCTTCGCCCTTGGTTTCGCGGGGATCCCGCAGAAGCGTTCCGCTGGTGCATGGAAAGGGCTTTGCGTCCTCTTTGGCTACCGGCACAAGCGGCGGGACGAGCGTGAAGGAATCGCGGTAGGGAACCCGCGAATAAAGATTGAAGGTTTTTTCGCAGACGGCAACCCGCGTGCCGCGGCGGAGGACGTGGCCGTCATCGTCAACCACCTGGCGGAACGGCCCCTTATAAATGACGGCCTGCTTGTGCTCCCAGCACTCGCCCTGCTTGCCTTTGTAAGCCACGACGGTCATGCTGCGAAATTCGATGCCTTCGACGGTGCGCCAGGGATCCTGCTGGCGCTCGAGAATTTCGATGCCGTAGAAGCCGGCGTTTTCGAACGCATCGAGGAAGAGGTCTTCGCGGAAGGAGCCGGAAATGCAGCCGCTCCAGAGTTCGGCGTTTTGCTGGAGGTGCAGGGGAACATCTTCGTCGGAGACAATGTCCGAGATGACGGCTCGGCCGCCGCGTTTGAGCACACGGAAAATTTCCGTGAACAGTTGCTTCTTATCTTCGGGGCGGACGAGATTCAGGACGCAGTTGGAAATGACGACGTCCACGGAACCATCGGGAACGAGCGGGCGAGCGGAACGCATATCGTTCATCATGGATTCGAGTTTTGCGAGGTCGTCCGCGGTGCGCACGGGATGAGCGGCGAGCCACGCGTCCACTTCGGCCATGTTCAGGCGCAGGTCCTGGATTTTCCCTTTGCGGAATTCCACATTGGCGTATCCGAGCCGCCGCGCCACTTCCGGCGCATTGCGCGCGGCGACTTCGAGCATGGCGTCGGTCATATCCACGCCGATGACGCGGCCTGTGGGGCCGGCGATCTGGCAGGCGAGGAAACAGTTTTTGCCGGAGCCAGAGCCGAGGTCGAGAACCGTGTCGCCCGCTTGAACATACTTGGTAGGGTCGCCACAGCCGTAATCAATGGCGAGAACTTCTTCCGGAATGGCTTCGAGGAGAACAGGGTCGTAGCTTGTGGGGCAGCAGAGCGATGCTTCGCTTTTCCTGGCACCTTCCGCGTAGCGCTCGCGAACAGCTTCCTCTTTATTCAGCGCAGGTGTGGCCATGATGGGTCTCCTATGTCGGGGCCGCCTTCCTTTTAGAATCTGCCTCTGAGCGGGAAGTTACACGATTCCGCGGAAAATTGCACGAAAACGCTGATCAAGAGGGCTTCCTCGATTGGGACTCTCTCTCGCGCTCCTGGCGTTTCTCTTCCTTATCCTTTTGCGAAGGGGGAAAACTCTTGAGGCCGTCGATGAATTCGTCTTCAGCTTTCTTTGGATCTTTATCCGGATCGCTCATTTTGCGAACCAGATAGACTCGCCACACCAGAGCTTTGGCTTTCGGATCGATCAAATCGATGATCAACGTGCCCAGATGCCGGCTTGTGGAGGCCACCGCGTTGTAGACATAGGCCCAATCACTGCCGATATAGGGACCGTAAGGCCCCCAGTTGCCCATGACCGCGACATCCACCTGCGTCTCCGGGTTGGCCCAATAACGCACGATCAGGTCGGGATTCTGTCCGGGATTGACTTCGTGCAAGCCTTTCTTTTCGAGTTCGCGCACCACCATGTGGTGAAAACGGATGTTGATCAGGTCGGGATTCATCTGAATCGCAACCAGGTTTTCTACCCCACCGATGTAGGCGAAGGTCTTGAATTTGGAAAAGTCGATCTTGGGATCGAAATCGACGGTGGTTTTTGCGGAGGCGGAAAATGCGAGACCAGAGAAAAGCGCCATAACTGCGAGAAAGAGGCGAATCGCGGCACGGAGGTCGCGCCAGACCGGGTTTTTGTCCGTCATGAGACTCCTTGGGCCCGTGAGGGACCAAATCAACTGCGCCAGATTTGGGTAGTTTAGGCCAATCCGACGTCCTTTGGCGAGATGTGAAAAACAGGCGACGGTGGTTTCATCGGCGGAAGGAAAATATTACTAGCCCTCGGCGTCGGGGGGCTCGTTGTTGAACAGGCGGACGAGTTCGGCGTGTTCCATTACGACAGCGGGGTCGCGCTGGATGGCGTCGAAATATTGCTTCTGGAAGCCGTCGCCGGTTTCCGTGGGAGCGAACAGTTTTCGCGCCAGCGAAATAGGGACGCGGGCATCCTCTTCGGTGATGCCTTCGTCACTTGACAGCGCTTCGTCAATGCGAACGACGAACTCGGAAATATTGTGCAGCCAGGCGAATTGCGCGTCGTCCACGACCAGGCGGAAGAGTTCGCCGGTGGTGACGACACCGTGGGCCTTCTCGTAGTCGCGGCGCTCCATGTCGAGCAAGGTTTTGTGCAAGCGAAGAAGCGCTTGGCGCAGGGCGACCAGTTTCTGGCGGGCCGGGGTGTCGCGCCCGTCGCCTTGATTTGTGTATGGATCTTTGGGTTGAGCCAAGATTGTCGCTCCCTGACTATTTTGCGACAGTTTCGAACGGCTGGCTAGTTGGCGGGAGCGCCCTTGGGGCGGATGGAGATATTGTTCTTTATGGCAGAAATACCGGAGACGCCGGATGCGCGCGTTGTGGCAAGGTTTTTTTCGGCTTCGGTCGAAACCGCGCCTTCGAGGGTGACTTCTCCGTTTCGGAGAATGATGTGGATCACGGGAACTTCCGAAGCGGCGTAACGCTGCAACGTGGAATCCTCGAAGATCGCGCGGTATACGGCGCGGCGAGAATCGTCGTCAGTGGAGGACTTGGGAAGAATTTCAATGAGGTTTTTGACCGAGGAGACGCCTTCGAGGCTCTTTACGGCTGCTTCCGCGTTGGCTCGGAGCGTGGGGCGCAGGACATACCCAGTGAGGGTGACCTTGTCGCCGTCGAGCACGAAGGTGATGTAGTCAAAGACGGAATAGTAAGGAAGCACAATAAGCTGATGGTGGATTTCGTGGGAGAGTTGGCTCTCCTCAGCCTTGGGCGCGGCGAGGGCAGGCTTCAGAGCCGGCGGATGCTGCGCCCGCAGGGAAGGCGTGGCCAGAACCAGACCAATTGCAAGCAAGGGAGCGAATGTTCGGCAGGTTGCTTGGTGCATATATCCAAGATTATCAAACGTGGTGCGGAGCTTGGCGGATTGTTTCGATTCGCGCACCAGCGGCAGGCTATGTTCCCTGCGGGAGTTCGGTCAGTGTTAGCATACGACAGGGAATCGCGCTCTCCTTCTTCCAGTTGTTCGCTCGATTGCCCCGGGAGGACGCTTTTCAGTGTTGGCCATCGCGCATCGCGGTGCTTCAGGTTACGCTCCGGAGAATACGCTGGCGGCGTTTCGCCGCGCGGTCTCGCAGGGTGTCACGTTCATCGAGACCGACCTGCACCTGACGCGGGACGCCCATTTTGTCGCCATTCATGATTCGACCCTGGACCGCACGACCAGCGGGCACGGAGAGGTGCACCAGATGCCGCTGGCGGAGATCCGCAAGCTGGATGCGGGAGCTTGGTTTGCGAGCGAATTCATCGGCGAGCGCGTGCCGACACTGGTCGAGGTTCTGGAGTTCGCGCGGAAGCATGACGTGGTGTTCTACCTGGAGTTGAAGCCCAACGGATTTTGGGGAGGGGAGCACGCGCTGATAAGCAACCTGCGCGAGTCCGGAGAGATTCCTCGGATCGTGATTATTTCGTTCGACGCGGGAATCCTGGCTGGCTTGCGGAAGCTGGAGCCGACTTTAATGACCGGCCTGCTGCACGACGGGCAAATCGAGAATCCGTTTGAGAAGGCTCTGGAAATCGGCGCGCGGCAACTGGCGGTCCGCGGCGATCTGATGACGCCGAATTTCCTGAAAGAAGCGCACAAACGCGACCTGCAAGTGGTTTGCTGGACGATCAATTCACCGGCGCACATGCGGTTGCTGGAGGCAGCGGGAGTGGACGGTATTATGTCCGACTATCCGGACCGGCTGCTGGATTCGCTGAAGAAATAGCGCGGTAGATGGCGGCAAATTGCGCGACGCTGAGCTGTTCGGCGCGCGCATCTTCCCTGAGACTCAATCCTTTCAACAATTCGCGAATCTGCTGTGGTTTTGCGATCTGGCGGAGGTTGTTCGAAAGTGTTTTTCGTTTCTGCCCGAAACAGGACTTCACAAAATCCAGAAACGCTTCCGCGTTGCTGAGGCCCGATTGTGCGCAGGGACCGGGAAGGCGCAAGGTGACGAGCGCCGAAGCTACTTCCGGAGGCGGACGGAAGGCGCCTGGCGGAAGCTTGAGGACGAATTCCGGCCGCGTGTAGAACTGGGTGGCGACGGAGAGATAGCCATAATCCTTGTTGCCGGGCTGCGCGGCGAGGCGGAGAGCCACTTCCAACTGGATGACAATGTGGATTTCGTCGATCTGGTCAGCAAACGAAAAGAAGCGGTGGAGGATCGGGGAGGTGATGTAGTAGGGAAGATTGCCGTAAAGTCGAATGCGCCGGCCGTCGGCGAGGGACCGCAGGTCGGTTTCGAGGACGTCACCAGGGACGACCGTGAGATTCGGGTGCTGATCGGCGAGGCCCTGCAGCCGCTCGATGAGAGCAGGATCCAGTTCGACCGCATATACAGGAACGCCTGTGCCAACGAGGTACTCGGTCATTTCCCCATGGCCTGCGCCAATCTCAATCCAGCAATAATTTTGAGCGGCGGAATGCGAGGGAGTTTCCATGCCGTGCGAGGAAACGCGAATCGCGCGGGCGATTTTTTCGCGCCATCCGGCATCGCTCAGGAAATGTTGTCCCAGTTTCTGTCTGGCCATAAGTGAGGGTTCTGCCAGTCTACCAGCAGTTTCACAGCGTGTGGTCTGGTGGGCCGACTGGTCGAAGAATCTCTGCGAAACCATGGCCGGTAGCCCTGGCGCGCGGATCTTTGGGTTGCTGCCGATTCCTTAACGGCAGATACTTTGGCAAGAGGGAGGAGGTCATGACGAACGGACCTGGTGTGAGCTCGGACAGCGCAAACTGGTTGACGACGATTGCTTCGCTGACGGTGGGGGCTGCGTTCTTTGCACTGTGGTTCTGGTTGCTGCCGGGTTGGCTGGGGTTTGATGTTGCGGTAGTCAGCGGGGTGCGATGGCGCTGGATTGGAGCGGTGCCGTCGGTGCTGGGCTTTTCCGTGGCGCTGCGATGCATCTGGGATTTCGGGCGCACGGGGCGCGGAACGCCTGCGCCGTTTGTTCCTCCGCAGCGGTTGGTGGCAGTGGGATTTTATCGCTATGTAAGAAACCCGATGTATGTGGGCTTCTTCGCGGGCTGGATGGGCTTGTGGGTCGTGTTTGGCAAGGCGAGCCGCGGTGCACTTGTGGTGGCGCTGGTTGCGATGACTGCCGTTGTTTTGTTTGTGAAATATTATGAAGAGCCGACACTCCGGAAAATGTTCGGCGGGGATTATGAGGAGTATTGCAGAAACGTGCCCCGCTGGATTCCGCGAATGCACGCCTGGAGCAGGTGAGGCTCCATGCTACATGAAAGACGATCGCCGGTCACGGCGTACTCCTAAGCAGGCTTGCGAACTTTTCCAAGTTGATCCGGAAACAGGAAACCCAGGA
>Ga0210410_10005179_pt1 | contig 11374 bp, 8 predicted proteins | sample IncBWC4MmetaG_FD_161058 | JGI IMG/M metagenome (GOLD analysis project Ga0210410, IMG submission 161058) | Forest soil microbial communities from Barre Woods Harvard Forest LTER site, Petersham, Massachusetts, United States - Inc-BW-C-4-M | ecosystem: Environmental > Terrestrial > Soil >... | reverse complement strand
CTCCCGAGGGACGGTTTCGACGTCGTGAAATCTCGGGGAAGCCGGCCTGTGGCGTGAGCAGAATGATCGGCATTGTTTTGCCGCGCTCCGGCGCCCCGCGCCGAGGCAGAGGTGGCTTTGTGCGGTTTTGTGCTGTCCTGTGCGTCTGGTAAGATGACGGCTAGTGCCGCCGATCTGAAGTCCCTGACTCACTCGCGGCAAAATCGGGTTCAGGGACTTCAGATCGAAAAGCGGCACTAGAATCATAGATTTGCTAGTGCCCATAACTTTCCGAAGTCCGCGAAAAAGTGTTGCGGCGATGTAGCGCGGACTTCGGAAAGTGGGCACTAGCCCGAACGGGAGAATCGATGCCGACGTCGGACAAGCAGCTTTCCGCCGAGCAAAGCCGGCAGATCGCCGAGACCATCCGCGAGGAAATCGCGCGCCGCCGCATCTCCCGGCAATCGCTGGCCGAACAGGCCAAGCTCAGCCTTTCAACCCTGGAAAAGGTGCTGGGCGGACGGCGGCCGTTCACCCTTGCGACCACCGTTCGGCTCGAGCAGGCGCTCGGCGTATCCCTGCGCAAAACGCCGGATCAGCCCATGGCAGTCCCGGTCACTGGCGACATCGCGCCCGACGGGCTCGGCGCCTATTCGCGCCGTGCGGTGGCCTGGATCGAAGGGACTTACATCACCATCCGGCCCTCGTTCGGCGAAAAGGAAGCGATCTACGCCTACCGCACCGAGATCGCCTGGGATGCGGCGGCCGCATCGCTGCTGTTCCGCGAGGGCGAACGGCTGGATACCGCCTTCAGCCAGTTCGGCGAGGTCGCAGTCCCCAACCAGTCCGGCTTCATCTATCTCGTCACCAACCGCCACGGCCAGCACCGGCTGATCACGGTGTCGCGGCCGACGATCACGGGAGAGATGTACGGCATCATCACCACGCTCTTGGCCGGGCGCGGCTCGCAGCTCACGCCCATTGCCGCGCCGATCGCGTTCCTGCCGGTAAAGAATATTCCGAACCCGAGTGTGGGGCGGATTACGTCAGGTGATGCCAGTTACGCGGTCTATCGCCAGCATTTGCGCCGCACCACCGAGGAGCCGTTCGCGCTGTTCCTGCAGGGGTAGGGGTGTCGTCCCGGCTCGCGCTCGCAAGTGCTCGCTTGGCCAGGACGACAGTAGTCGCTAACCCCCCGTTTCGGCGCTGATGATGTCGCCGAAGAAGTCCCACCTCTCGCCCTTGAACTGCATCATCTTGAGCTGCTCGATCGGAGCGAAGTCGTTCGGGCCGGTATTGACCTTGATGCCGGGCAAGAGCGTGTCCGGCGCGAAATCCCTCAGGCTCGCGGCCTGCTTCATCACGTTCTCGCGGGTCAGATCATCGCCACATTGTTTCAGCACCTGCACCATGGTCTGCGCCGCGGCGTAGCCATAGACGAGATTGGCATCACTGATGTTGGCGCCCGGCATGTATTTGTCGACGAAGGCCATGAACTTCTTCATGCCGGCATCGTCCTTCCACTGCGGATCGGACGCGTCCTTCCAATAGCCCGCCGACAGGATGCCCTGGGAGGCCTCGAAGCCGGCCGGCTTCATCACGGCGCCGATCGAGATCGAGACGTCGGTCAGGACATGCATCGGCTTCCATTCCATCTCTGCCATCTTCTTGATGGCCTGGGCGGCGAATTTCGGCGTGGAGATGTTGATCAGCACGTCGGCGCCGGTGCCCTTCAGCTTGACGATGTGGGAATCGATCGAGGGCTCGGTGGTCTCGTAGCTTTCCTCGGCCACGATCTGGCTCGCCCCCTTGGCGCCGAAGATTTCCTTGATGCCGGCGACGTAATCTTTGCCAAAGTCGTCGTTCTGATAGAAGATCGCGACCTTGGCGTCCGGCTTCTCCTTCAAAATGTACTTCGCGAAGATCCGCGCCTCGACCCGGTAGCTCGGCTGGAAGCCCATGGTCCAGGGGAAGTCCTTCGGATCGTTCCACTTGCTGGCGCCGGTGGCGAGGAAGAGCTGCGGCACCTTCTTGGTGTTCTGATATTTCTGCACCGCGCTCTGGGTCGGCGTGCCCAGCGCGTTGAACACCAGCAACACCTCGTCACTCTCGATCAGCTTGCGGATCTGCTCCACCGTCTTCGGCGGCGAGTAGCCGTCGTCATAGGAGATCCAGTCGATCTTGCGGCCGTTGACGCCGCCCTGATCGTTGATCATCTTGAAATAAGCTTCCTCGGTCTTGCCGATGACGCCATAGGCCGACGCCGGGCCGCTATAGGCTTCGACATTGCCGATCTTGATCTCGGTGTCGGAGGCGCCGGTGTCGTATTTCTTTTGCGCCAGCGCACCCTGGGTGGCGAGCAGCGAGAAAGCCGCCGCGGCCGCAAGCAGTGTGATTTTCTTGTTGTTCATGGGCATTCCTTCGTTTCTTCGTGGTTGAACTTACGACGCTTTGGCCCGGGCCACGTCGGTGGCTGCGGGTACTGAAAAATCCTTTCGCAAGGTGGGTTTGTGGATCTTGCCGGTGGCGTTGCGCGGCAGCGCATCGACGAACCGGATCAGGCGCGGGCATTTGAAGCGTGCGAGGTTTTTTGAACAATGCGCGTGGATGTCGGCCTCGATTAGCGCCTGCCCCGGCTTGACCGCGACGATGGCCATGCCGACCTCGCCCCATTGCGCATCGGGCACGCCGATCACGGCGGCTTCGGCTATCGCCGTGATCTGATGCAGCACGTTCTCGACCTCGGCCGGATAGACGTTCTCGCCGCCGGAAATGTACATGTCCTTCCAGCGGTCCACGATGTAGTAGAAGCCGTCCTCGTCGACGCGCGCGGCGTCGCCGGTGTGCAGCCAGCCGTCGGTGAAGGAGGACGTGTTGGCATCAGGCCTGTTCCAGTAGCCGGGAGTGATGTTCGGCCCCTTGGTCCAGAGTTCGCCGAGTTCGCCGACATCGGCGTCCGAGCCGTCCGGCCGCACGATCCGCACTTCCGTATGCAGCACCGGCTTGCCGGCCGAGCCCGCCTTGCGCGCGGCATCCTCGCGATCGAGCACCAGCACCGAGGGCGAGGTCTCGGTCATGCCGTAGCCCTGCTGCAGCGCGACGCCACGCGCCTCCCAGACCTGAAGCAGCGGCACCGGCATCGCCGCGCCGCCGACACCGCCGATGACCAGCCGGCTGAAGTCGGATTTGTCGAAGTCGGGATGCTGCGCCATGAACTGATAGATCGCGGGCACGCCGAAGAAGCAATTGATGCCCTGCGCGGGATCGCTGATCAGCTTGAGCGCGGCAGCGGGATCGAAGGCGCGCATGATCAGCACGGTGCCGCCGGCATGCAGCACCGGGTTGGTGTAGCAATTGAGCCCGCCGGTATGGAACAGCGGCAGCACGGTGAGCAGCACCGACGACGGCGAGATGTAGGCGGGGCCGCCAAGATTGACGCAATTCCAGAACGTCATGCCGTGGGTGATGATCGCGCCCTTGGGCTGGCCGGTCGTGCCCGACGTGTACATGATGGTCGAGATGTCATCGAGCGTGACCTGCTCTGCCTGTGCGAGTGGTTTGGCACTTGCGATGGCGGCCTCGTAAGTGCCGCCGGGACCGAGCAGCATCACATGTTCGATCTTGCAGAGCTTGGCGACCGCGAGTGCCGTCTCGGCGAGATCGGTGTCGTGGATCACGACGACAGGCGCGGCGTCGCCGACGATGAATTGCAGCTCCGGCACGGTGAGGCGCGTGTTCAAGGGCACCAGCACCGCGCCAAGCCTTCCGCAGGCGAACTGCACTTCCAGCGTATCTGTGGTGTTCAGCGCCAGCACCGCGACGCGGTCGCCACGCGCGACCTTGAGCCGATCGCGCAGATGCGAGGCTAGGCGCGATATCCGCGCGTCGAATTGGGCATAGGTGAAGCGGCGGCCGCTGGCGAGGTCGTTTGTGGCGATCTTGTCCGGCGTGCGGCGGCCAAAATGTGCGATCCAGTCGTAATAACGGACAGCCAAAATCCACTCCCTGTCGGCGGTCTTGGCCGCCTGATTCAGCGAGCCACCATGCCCAACTCTGCCCGCCGCCGCTAGCCGACTTTCCGCATGGGCGGCTTCGGGTGGGGCTTGGATGGTGGCCGGAGCCGGTCTTGCGCCGCACGCTGTCGGTGTTCCCTTTGCCCGCGTTGCGGAATAACGGCATGTTGCCAGCCACTGGACGCAAGTTGGCTTCTCGCGTTACCGCCATGGTGAACCACACCTCAAGGGAATCGCATGAAGAGCCCGTTCTACACGGCCGAGCATGAGGCCTGGCGCGCGGTGGTGCGCCGCTTTGTCGAGAAGGAAATCGAACCTCATGCCCATGAATGGGACGAGGCCGGTGAATTTCCGCGCGAGCTCTATGCGAAGGCCGCCGCGATCGGGCTGCTCGGTCTCGGCTTCCCCGAAGAATATGGCGGTGTTCCCGCCGATCAGTTCATGAAGATCGTGACCTCGCAGGAACTGGCGCGCGCCGGCGCCGGCGGGATCAATGCCAGCCTGATGAGCCACACCATCGGCTCGCCGCCGATCGCGCGCGCCGCCCGCCCGGAGGTGAGGTCGCGGGTGCTGCCCGAGGTGCTGTCGGGGAAGAAGATTTCCGCGCTCGCGATCACCGAGCCCGGCGGCGGTTCCGACGTCGCTAACTTGCGCACCCGCGCGCGCCGCGACGGCAATCATTACGTCGTCAATGGCGAGAAGACTTTCATCACCTCGGGCATGCGCGCCGACTATCTCACCGTGGCCGTGCGCACCGGCGGCGAGGGCGCATCCGGCGTCAGCCTGCTGCTGATCGAGGGCGAGACGCCGGGCCTGTCGCGCACCAAGCTGAAGAAGATGGGCTGGTGGGCGTCGGACACCGCGACCTTGCATTTCGACGATTGCCGCGTGCCGGTGACGAACCTGATCGGCGAAGAAGGCCAGGGCTTCAAGCTGATCATGCACAACTTCAACAGCGAGCGCATGGGCATGGCGGCAAGCTGCACGGCCTATGCCCGCGTCTGCGTCGAAGAAGCGATTGCCTACGCCAAGGCGCGCAAGACCTTCGGCAAGCCGATCGCGCAGCACCAGGTGATCCGCCACAAGCTGGTCGACATGGCGCAGCGCGTAGCGGTCTCGCAGGCGATGCTGGAAATGCTGGCGTGGCGGCTCGGGCAGGGCGAGAGCCCGGTCGCGGAAATCTGCATGATGAAGAACCAGGCGACGCAGACCATGGCCTACTGCGCCTCCGAAGCCGTGCAGATTTTCGGCGGCGCCGGTTTTATGCGCGGTATCAAGGTTGAACGGATTTATCGCGAGGTGAAGGTGAACGCGATCGGCGGCGGCACCGAGGAGATCATGAAGGATCTCGCGTCAAGGCAGATGGGGTTGTGACGCCTCGTCGTCATGCCCCGCCTTGTGCCCGCCTTCGCTGAAGCTACGGCGGACTTGCACCGAATCCGCCGAAGCCTTTGGCGTAGGCGGATGCCGGGCATCCACGTCTTTGCTACACTTGGGCAAGGAAGACGTGGATGGCCGGGACAAGCCCGGCCATGACGATCACCGAAAGGACGAAGCTGATGATCACGCTGTATCATTGCGACGGCGCGCGCTCGTTCCGGCCGCTGTGGATGCTGGAAGAGATGGGGCTCGCCTATGAGCTGAAGATGCTGCCGTTCCCGCCGCGGGTGTTTGCCAAGGAATATCTCGCGATCAATCCGCTCGGCACCATTCCCTTCATGATCGACGGCGAGACCAGGATGACGGAATCGTCCGGCATCTGTTACTACCTCGGCAAGAAATACGGTCCGACGCCGCTCGTTGTCGCCGAGGACGATCCCGCGTATGGCGCGTTCCTGAACTGGATGTATTTCAGCGATGCCACGCTGACCTTTCCGCAGACGCTGGTGCTCCGCTACAGCCAGCTCGAGCCGGAGGAGCGCCGCAATCCACAGGTCGCGACCGATTACGCCAAATGGTTCCTGGGGCGGCTGCGCGCGGTCGAGGCTGCGACCGCCAATGCCGAGACGCTCTGCGCTGGTCGCTTTACCGCGGCCGATATCGTGATCGGCTATGCGCTGCGGCTGGCCTCGACCATCGGGCTCGCCAAGGATTTCGGCCCGAATGTTGCGGGCTATTGGGGGAGGCTGCAGCAGCGCGATGGCTACAAGCGCGCCATCGCGGCGGAACAGCGTGCCGGAGTCGAGCAGAACGTCATGCCGCGGGTCAGGGCGTGATTGCCGGAATGACGGCTTCCAACGCTCCCCAGTTGCGCTAATGTCGGATCCATCGCAGCGGCCCAAAGAGGCCGCGCGCGGAGGACGATTTATGGACGACAGGGCCCGTAATTCAGGCCATCTGATGCTGATCATGCCGGAGCGGGTGTTTTATGCCGGCCTGCTCGGGCGTCCGCGTGAGCGCTGTCCCGGCGCGTTCCATATTTATGTCGCGCTGAGGGGCGGTCTGTGGCTCGCGACCGCCGACGGCCGCGAGGCCTATGGCGAGTTGGTCGCGGTCGCGCCAAACATGCGCCACACTATCGCCAGCGATTATCGCTCCGCGATCTGTATCGTGATCGAGCCTGAGAGCGTGCCCGACGGCACCTTCGAGATCTGGGAGAAGCGGCTGCAGGGTATCGAGCGCGATTTTTTTGCACATCGCATCCGCGTTGCTTACGAAACCTTGCTCACGCGAACACGCCGCGACGACATCGACAGCGCCGCGTTCGATGCGATGTGCTTCGGCGAAGCCCTGCCGCGGCGTGTGCTCGATCCGCGCGTGGTGCGGGCGATGGTCACCATCGGCAAATTCTCCGGCGAGCCGGTCACCGCGGCGAGCTGCGCCGCTGAAGCCGGCCTCTCCGCCTCGCGCTTCCTGCATCTGTTCAAGCAGGAGACCGGCATCTCCTTCCGCTCTTTCCGCGCCTGGAAGCGCGCGCGGCATCTGCTGCATTTCGCCAACCAGGACCTCAACCTCGCGCATCTGGCGCAGGACATCGGCTATCCCGATTCCACGCATTTCAGCCACTCGATCCGCCGGTTTTATGGGCTGAAGCCGCGCGCGATCTTTTCCGGCTCGCGCGATCTTGCGATCTACTCCAGCGGGCAGAGCGCGGCCGCGAATAGCGCATTGACGCAAGAAGCGGGCTGACGCCCCGCGGATGATCGCCGCCGACCACGTCTCTTGAGACCGAAGGCATTTCATGAGCGACAAGGCCGTCATCACCTGCGCGCTGAACGGCGTGCTGACCGACCCGAAGCAGCACCACGTGCCCGTCACGCCGGAGCAGATGGCGCGCGAGGCCAGGGCCGCGTTCGATGCCGGCGCCAGCATCATACATATCCATCTGCGTCAGCAGGAGCCGAACAAGGGCCACCTGCCATCCTGGGAGGTCAGCGTCAGCAGGGAGATCCAGCAGGCGATCCGCGAGGCCTGCCCGGGCGTCATCATCAACCACACCACCGGCACGTCGGGCCCGCATTATCAGGGCGCGCTCGATTGCGTCCGCGAGACCAGACCGGAGATTGCCGCCTGCAACGCCGGCTCACTGAATTATCTCAAGGTGAAGGCCGACAACACCTGGGCCTGGCCGCCGATGCTGTTCGACAACGCGGTCGAGAAGGTACAGGACTATCTCGACGTGATGAAGGAATCCGACACCATCCCGGAATTCGAATGCTTCGATGTCGGCATCGTGCGCTGTGTCGGCATGTACAGGCAGACCGGCATGTATTCGGGACCGCTCGAATATAATTTCGTGATGGGCGTTGCCTCCGGCATGCCGGCCGATCCGGAATTGCTGCCGATCCTGTTGAAGTTGAAGGCGCTGGATGCGCATTGGCAGGTGACCGCGATCGGCCGCGCCGAAATCTGGCCGCTGCACCAGCGCTGCGCCGATCTCGGCGGCCATCTGCGCACCGGCCTCGAAGATACGTTCTATCTCGGCGACGGCACCAAGGTGACGTCGAACGGCCAGTTGATCGAAGCGCTCGCCGCCTGCGCCCGCCGCGCCGGGCGCGAGATCGCGTCGCCGGCGGAAGCGCGGACAATCTTTGGGGTGAGGCATTGAGCCGCCACACCGTCATTCCGGGGCACGCGAAGCGTGAACCCGGAATCTCGAGATTCCGGGTCTGGTCCTTCCGACCATCCCGGAATGACGGAGTACGTTCATGGCGCTGATCGAAAACACCATCGCCACCTCCAGCGACGCCTTCAAGGCCAATCGCGACGGCATGCTGGCGCTGATCGCGCGGATGCGCGCACTGGAGGAGCGCACGCGCATGGCGTCGGCGGCCGCAAAAGATCGCTTCCACAAACGCGGGCAGCTCTTGCCGCGCGAGCGCGTCGCGCTGGTGCTCGATCCCGGCAGCCCCTTCATCGAATTGTCGACGCTGGCGGGCTACATGTTCGACGTCCCGGACCCGGACAAGAGCGTCCCCGGCGGCGGCGTGATCGCGGGCATCGGCTTCGTCTCCGGCATCCGCTGCATGGTCAGCGCCAACGATGCCGGCATCGATGCCGGTGCGCTGCAGCCTTACGGCCTCGACAAGACGCTTCGGGTGCAGGAACTCGCGCTGGAGAACAAGCTTCCTTACGTGCAGCTGGTCGAAAGCGCCGGTGCCAACCTGTTGCGCTATCGCGTCGAGGATTTCGTCCGCGGCGGCAACATCTTCCGCAACCTGGCGCGGCTGTCGGCGGCGGGTCTGCCCGTCGTCACCGTGACGCATGGCTCGTCGACCGCGGGCGGCGCCTATCAGACCGGACTGTCCGATTACATCGTCATGGTCCGCGGCCGCACCCGCGCATTTCTCGCGGGACCGCCGCTCTTGAAGGCCGCAACCGGCGAGATCGCGACCGAGGAAGAGCTCGGCGGTGCCGAGATGCATACGTCGATTTCCGGCCTTGGCGATTACCTCGCCGAAGACGATCGCGACGCGCTGCGGATTGCTCGCGAGATCATGGCGAAGTTGGAATGGGATCGGCCGGGTGCGAGCACGGCGACATTCAAGCCGCCACGCCATGATGCGGAAGAATTGCTCGGCATCATGCCTGGCGATCACAAGCGGCCCGTCGACATGCGTCAGGCCATCGCGCGCTTTGTCGACGATTCCGACTTCACCGAGTTTAGTCCGAACTACGGCCCGGCTACCGTCTGTGGCCACGCCCGCATCGAGGGACAGGCCATCGGCATCATCACCAACAACGGGCCGCTCGACGTGCCCGGCGCCAACAAGGCGACGCATTTCATCCAGGCCTGCTGCCAGACCCGCACGCCGCTGCTCTACATGAACAACACCACCGGCTACATGGTCGGCCGCGCCTATGAAGAGGCCGGCATGATCAAGCACGGCTCCAAGATGATTCAGGCCGTGACCTCGGCGACGGTGCCGCAGATCACCATCTATTGCGGCGCCTCCTTCGGCGCCGGGAATTACGGCATGTGCGGCCGCGGCTTCCATCCGCGCTTCTGCTTCTCCTGGCCGAATGCCAAGACGGCCGTGATGGGCGGCGAACAGGCCGCCGAGACCATGGCGATCGTCACCGAAGCCGCCGCCGCGCGTCGCGGCAAGCCGATCGAAAAGGAAAAGCTGGACGCGATGAAGGCGCAGATCACGGGCGTGTTCGACGGCCAGATGGATGTGTTCTCGACTTCGGCGCGCGTGCTCGACGACGGCGTGATCGATCCGCGCGATACGCGCGCCGTGCTTGCCGAAGTGCTCGCAATCTGCCGCGAGGCCGAGGCGCGCCATCCGCAGCGCATGCAGTTCTCGGTGGCGCGCCCATGAACGGCGTGATGAAGCGGACTCCGTTCTTCAAGATACTGATCGCCAATCGCGGCGAGATCGCGCTCCGCATCATGCGCACCGCGCGCCGGCTCGGCTATGGCGTGGTCGCGGTCTATTCGGACGCCGACCGTGGCGCGCTGCACGTGCGCCAGGCCGACCAGGCGGTTCGGATCGGCGAGCCGCTGCCCGCGCAGTCCTACCTCAATATCGATGCGATCATCGCAGCGGCGAAAGCCAGCGGCGCCGGCGCGGTGCATCCCGGCTACGGCTTCCTCGCCGAGAACGAAGACTTCGCGCGGGCCTGCCGCGGCGCAGGCCTCGTCTTCATCGGTCCGTTGCCGGAATCGATCAAGGCGATGGGCAACAAGGCCGGCGCCAAGGCGATCATGCAAAAGGCCGGCGTGCCCGTCGTCCCCGGCTATCAGGGCCCAGACCAGAACGACACAGCGATGCTGAAGGAAGCCAGGACGATCGGCTTTCCCGTGATGATCAACGCGGTCGCGGGCGGCGGCGGCCGCGGCATGCGGCTGGTCGCGGATGCCGCCGCATTTCCCGAGGCGCTGCGCAGCGCGCGGTCGGAGGCGAAAGCCGCCTTCGGCGACGGCACGGTCATCCTCGAGCGCGCGATCAACAATCCGCACCACATCGAAATCCAGGTGTTCGGCGACCGCTATGGCAACGCCATCCATCTCGGCGAGCGCGACTGCTCGGTGCAGCGGCGGCACCAGAAGCTGATCGAAGAGGCACCGTCGCCCGCGGTCTCGCCGCGGCTGCGGCAGCGGATGGGCGAGGTCGCGGTCGCCGCCGTCAGGTCGCTGCGCTACGAAGGCGCCGGCACGCTCGAATTTCTGCTCGATGAGACCGGCGAATTCTATTTCATGGAAATGAACACCCGTCTGCAGGTCGAGCATCCCGTCACCGAGGCGATCACCGGGCTCGATCTGGTTGAGCTGCAGCTCCGTGTCGCAAGCGGGGAACCGCTTGGCCTGGTGCAGGAAGAGATCAGGTTCTCTGGCCATGCCATTGAGGTGCGGTTGTGCTCGGAAGACGCGGAGCATGATTTCATGCCGCAATCCGGCGCGATGGCGCGCTGGCAGATGCCGAAGGGCGTCCGGGTTGAGCACGCGCTGCGATCCGGCTCCGAGATTCCGCCGTTCTATGATTCCATGATCGCCAAGCTGATTGCTTCTGGATCGAACCGGGAAGAGGCGCGCAGCCGGCTGATCTGCGGCCTGGAACAGACGGTCGCCTTCGGCGTCACCACCAACCAGGCGTTCCTGATGGCTTGCCTGCGGCATCCGGTCTTTGCAAAGGGTGCGGCGACCACCGCCTTCATCGGCGATCACCGCGACGAGCTGGTGATCGGCGAACATCGCGAAGAGGCGCCGTTGAAGGGCGTGGCTTCTGAGGCCGCTCTTGCAGCGTTGCTGCTCCATGTCACCCACCCGCATGCGCGGAGCTGGCGCAACGGCCGGACGCTGGTCGCGACATTTCCGATTCCGTTACGCGTCGAAATCGATCGGTCGGTTCATGATTTGGAGCTGCTGCGTGATCGCGAGGGCACCTATCACATCAACGACGGCGGACGCGAATATCGCTTCGAGATCGAGGAGATCG